>MPMF02247099.1_pt1 | contig 10344 bp, 11 predicted proteins | sample 1617271 | NCBI WGS metagenome assembly MPMF02 (sample SAMN05944812, study PRJNA350692) | marine metagenome | biome: marine; feature: ODZ; material: water; isolation source: 120 m water sample prefiltered with 30 um filter, filtered on to 0.2 um... | place: Pacific Ocean | collected 2012-04-09... | reverse complement strand
TCACCTGGGGCGCAGCGGCGGCGGCGCGGACCGCGATCTCATCGTCCGAGATGGTGCTCAAAGGGTGCTCGATTACAACCGGATCGATGTCCTCCATCCCGAGCGCGGCGCGCTGGACATGGGCCTCGTGCAGAAAGGTCTCGGTGACGATCACCGCTGTAGGGACGCCGAGTTGTTCGAGGTATACGCCGTCGTGCATACAGCACGATGTGCACGAGCCTCAATCGCCGATGGCGGTGACGACGACATCGCTCTCGGCGGCGATTCGGCCGATTAACTCGGGCGCGGCGTTTTTCGAAAAACTCTCCTTTTTATAGAACGTCACCTCGCCCATCTCCTCCTCGGCCGCGAGAAGAGAGAGCGTCTTTTCTAGAAACCGCCTGCCGTTCCACTTTGTGTTGTCGAGGACGCCTACCCTGAGCCCTTCGAGAGAACCCGCCCTGGCAGCGATGGGCCGCGCCTCGGCCTCGACCGCGCCGCGCGGGTCGTAGACTCTTTGTCCCGGGGTGTTCATCAAAGTGTTCATCGGAATTCCTCCTTATTAACAACGCCTAAAGCATGCAGGTGCCGTCCACGCAGACCGGCCCCGAGGCCGGCTCGCTGTCGTCGATCGCCCGCAGCACCGGGTTCGTCATGTGCCCCCATCCGGGGATGAAAGCCGAGAACCGGCCCGCCTCCCCGCCCAGGACGAAAAGATGAATATTCTCGGGACCCGGCACGATGGGAATCCGCGCCTCCGGCTCGCGCCCGTACCAGCGCGGCAGGTTGCGGTTGTAAATTTTTCCGTAGCGATGAGAGAAGCTGACGTCGGCGAAAGTGTTCTTGGTGTTCATCCACAGGAAACTCCGCACGTCGTGGCGCGTCCATCCCTTCGAGGCGATGGTGGCCGCGTGCTCGGGGCCGATCACCACGGCGCACGAGCCGCTGCTGACGGCGTTGTTGTGGGCGATGGTGCTCATCGCCGAGCAGACGCTCTCCAGTATCCCCTCGGGATCGTCCGAAATGTGGTTGGTGACGCTGTGAGGCGCCTCGGCGGCGATGGCGAACACCGTGCTGACCTCGGGGGCGAAGCCCTTTTCGACGTGGTAGGGCGCCCAGGGACTTATCTCCTCGTTCTCGGCGACGCAGTAGGTGTACTTCCCCGGATGGCCGAGCGTGCTTTTATCGAGTTCGCCGGGCCAGGCGCCGCCGGCGTTCAGGAGAACCAGCCGCACCGCCCGGCCAATCGTCGCGTTGGCCCGGTTTCCCGATCCGAAGGCGTTGCACCCGGCGTTCATCCCGATCTCGTTTCGAACCGGGCCGTTCATAATGATCAGCGGCGAGGCCATGTGGGTGGTCGCCTGTACGCCGTTCAGGTTGAAATGGGGATCGCACAACGCCCGTATCGCCGCGCGGACGACAGGGGCGTACTCGGGCAGACAGCCCGCCATCACCGCGTTGACGGCCAGTGTCTCCCGCGTCAGGCTCCCCCACCGGGGCGGCACCCGGCACTCGAGCGTGTCCGCCCCCCCGCCCAGCGCCTCCAGCATCGCCGCCACTTTTTCGGGCGTCGGCGGCGCGACGGGCAGCCCGTCCGAAAATCCCCGTTCGTAGTAGTGCTCGATCAGATCTACATCGGGGCCGACGGTTTCGCCGGCAGCCGTTTCGGGCATGAGTCTCTCCTTAAATCAGTTTTCGAATTTTCAGACGTCCATAAAAAGATAACTCTCCGGCTTTCAGCCACCCTGGCGCCCCAGCTTTCGGCAGAGGCGGCGAAGCTCGTCCTGCTCGGCGGCTGTCAGCGCGGCCATTTCGTCGCGGATAGCGGCGACGCGCCGGGGAAGCAACTCCCGGATCGTATTCTTTCCCTTGGCGGTGAGGCGGACGGCCACCCGTCGGCGGTCGCCCGGGTCGCGCTCGCGCCGGACCATACCGCCGCGCTCGAGATTGTCCACCACCATGGTGACGTTCCCGCTCGTCCTGAATATCTTCTCGCCCAACTCGCGCTGTGAGAGCGGCCCCAGATGAAAAATCGCGTCGAGGACGCTGAATTGGCTCTGAGTGATCGCGAGGCCCGCGAACTGCCCGTTCAGCCGGCCCATCACCGACTCCCCGGCGCGGACGAGATTGATGATCGCGCTCAGCGCCCGCGCCTCGGACTTTGGACCACGGTAGCGGCTGCCCATCCGGCCTCCTTCAGGTTTTAACTCTAAATTATCAACTTCTTTTCAGGACGAAACCCAAGCCTTGCTATCCATTTTACCTTAACATCAAACTATTTAATGTTAAGTTAATAGAGAAAACACCGGGCGTCAAGGGGGATTTTCCGGAAATATCCGGGGCCTGTAATCGAATGCCTGGAAAAGGAGTCAGAGGGCCGTAAGAAGACGTCAGAGGGCTGGGAGTAGGTATCAGGAAACTGGAGGCTTCGGACCCGGGCCTTCCGCATCCGGGCCTTTCACCCCCTCATACGTGGCGCGGGCGAGGTCGGCGCCGGTCAGGTCGGCGCCGGTGAAGTCCGCGCCGTCGAGATGCGCCCCTTGAAGGTTGCACCGGGTGAGGCGGGCATTGACAAGGCTGGCGCCCTGGAGCTTTGCGGCGCGGAGCATCGCCCCCTCCAGGTTCGCTCCGTCGAGAATGGCGTTCCGGAGGTCGGCCCCGAGCAGCCACCCCCCGGCGAGGTTCGCGCCGCCGAGGTCCACCCCGGCCAGCTCGCCTCCCTGAAAGTCTGTTTTTTCAAGGTTCGCCCTCGAGAGATCCGCGCCGGGGAGCGCCGCCCTTCTTAAATAGGCTCCGGCGAGGTCCGCCCCTTCGAGGTCGTGGCCGCCGAGTTCTGCGCGGCGGCCACGCTTCGTCCCGCTCTCGATCCATTCATGGTGGGCTCGGACGATTTCCTCAAGTTCACCTGCGGAGAGCCTGGGGGGCCGGGCGGCGGGCGCCGCGACGGCGGCCTGCGCCGGGGTGAGGCGGGACCGATCGATGGTGGCCCCGGCGATCTCGGCCTCCTCTAAAGTGACGCCGGTCAGGCCGGCCCCGGTCAGATCGGCCCGCTGAAGCTTGGTTCCGCGCAGGTCCGCGCCCGTCAGGTCCGCGCCGATCAAACCGGCCCCCTGGAGATCGCTCAGGAAAAAACTCGCGCCCGGCGCGCTGACCGAGCGCAGGTTCGCCCCGCTCAGGTTCGACTGGAACAAATCGGCATCCCCGAGTTTCGCCCCTTCGAGATTCGCCCCGCTCAGGTTCGCCCACTGGACGTTGGCGTTCCGGAGGTCGGCGCCGGAGAGGTCGGCCCGCTCGAGCCGAGCCATGAAAAGGTTGGAGAACCGAAGCGCCTCGCCCCTCAAATCCGCGCGCGCGCCGCTTGCCCCGCCCGAGTCGAGCCACCGGGCATGGGCCTCGATCCGCCTGGCGAGCTCACTCTCGGGAAGCGCGCCCACTCCCGCCGGGACCATGAGCAGTCCGGGCGGATGGGCCGCCTTGGAGGCGGGGCTCGCCTTATGAGCGAGACATCCACGAGATATTCTTGAAAACAGCCAGTTCAGGATTCGGCACATGTCGAGAGCGCCTCCCCTGGAAGGGTTAAAGACGGAGACCGGCGCCCGCCCGGCGGATATCCTATCCCGTCCGAGCGGCCTCTCGGAGAAAATCGAGGCAGAGGCGGGCAAAGACCTCGGGCGCCTCGATGAGGGCGACGTGGCCGGTGCCCTCGAGAACGACCTTTCGCGAGCCCTCGATTCGGGAATGAATCTCCTCGGCATGATGGGGCTCGACGATGAGGTCGTGGCTCGAAGCGGTCACCAGGGTGGGCACCCGGATCCGGTGCAGGCGATCGAGCGTGTCCCCGTGGAGGGTAGCTTCGAGCTGACCGATCCAGCCCTCCCGGGGGCCGGAGTTTTCGGCCAGCCACTTTGCCTTCGCTTTCATCTCTCCTGCGTTCGCGTCGTAGTAGCTGTGCGAATAAAGGCCGAGCAGGCTAAACTCGGCGAGCGTTTCCATGTCGCCGTGCTCGGCGATGCGCTTCCGGGTCGCCTGAAAATCGCCGAGGCGGGCGCAGTTGCGCGCCCAAGTGTGATGAAGCCCGAGGCTGAGGACGCGCCCGGGGTGGCGGAGGCAGAGCTCCTGGGAAATGTGGCCGCCCATCGAAAAACCCATGACGTGGGCCGCTTCGGTACCCGCCGCGTCCAGGACGGCGGCCGCGTCGTCGGCCATGTCGGCGAGTCGGTAGCCGGGCGGGGGGACGCTGCTCGCGCCCACTCCCCGGTTGTCGAAAACGATGCAGCGAAATTCACTCTCGAAAAGAAGAAGCTGCCCGGACCAGAAGGTGTGGTCGTGTCCCGTTCCGCTGACCAGTAGAAGGGGGGGGCCATCTCCCGAGGTTTTATAGCGAAGTTCGACGCCGCCCAGCGCGGAGGCTACCGGCATGTCGATTATCCCCCCTGCCAGTAGACGATTGGATCGAAACCGGAAAAAGCGGCGCTACTTCTTGCGGTAGACAACTGCTGTTTTGGACTCTTTTTTGGCGGCGACTTCCTTACCCATGATGTGATTGAGCTTGGCTTCGAAATCGACCGGCGAGCAGGGCAGGACGACGAAATCGTCGACGCCCACCTGATGGGCCCGGACGACATCCTCCTTGGTGGGCGTGGACATCAGGAGAAGAATTTTCATATGAGGGCCGAACTCTTTGCGGATTCCCTCGACCGAGTCGAACGCTTCGGGGAAATTCCCGTCGATCAGGAAAATATCCCATTTTTTCGCGTGGGCGCGGATGTCGGCGATGGCTTCCTTAATCACGGTGTTCGTGCCGACCGTAGTGATGTCGCATCCCCGGAGCATGTCGCGGATGATGCGGATCATGAACTCCTCTTTCGCCGCGAAAATAACTCTCGGGGTTTTATTGCCAATCGCTATCGCGTCTCCCGAATCGAAAATGCTCCCGAAAACTAATTTTATTGATAAACGCAGCCTCCGATCAACCCGCTCCGGCCAGGATGATGATAACCCCGCGGCTGATTACGGTTTCAGGCGAATCGGGGGGGCGCCGGACCATACCTTCCGCCCGGCTAGAGCCCCCGCAAGGCGGGCAGGATTTCCTCTCCGGCCAGTTGAAGCCGGTGCGGTTTTTTATCCACGTCGGGGATCGTCACGAGAATCCGCCTGACGCCCGCTTTTACGTATTCCTCAAGCCGCGCGGCGCATTCCTCGGGCGCTCCCGTGATCACCCCCGAGTCGGGAACGACGGCGAAATTTTTCCGATCGGTCTCGGCGTCGGCCGGGTTCCGCTCGGGGATGAGCATCAGCATCACCGAGGGGCGGAAGAGGTCCGGGTCCAGGCCCGCCTCCCGGCGGATTTCGGCCAGCTCCGGTATCCGCCGGGCGAACCGCTCGGGGGGCCACCACCGGGAGTTGAATCCGTCGGCATGGCGCGCCGCCACCTCGAGGATCTTGTCGCCCTCCCCGCCGATCCAGACCGGCGGCGCGGGTTTCTGGAGCGGAGGGGGGTCGCAGTAGGCGTTTTCGATCCGGAAATATTCGCCCTGAAAGCTCGGAGCCGGATCGGTCCACATCCGGCGGATGAGCTGGACGGCCTCGGCGAGCTGGGCGATTCGCTCCGAGGGTTTCGGAAACGAATATCCGTAGGAGGCGTACTCGGGCGCGAGCCAGCCCGCTCCGATGCCGAACTCGAGGCGGCCGCCGCTGATGACATCGAGCGTCGCCGCCATCCGCCCGAGAAGGGCGGGGGGTCGGTAGCCCACGGCGTTGACCAGATGCCCGAGGCGGATGGTTGTCGTGTCGCGCGAGAGCGCCGAGACCGCCACCCAGCTGCCGAGGAGAGGGATCGCCACCGGGCCGGAGTCGACGCCCGACTGGTCGGCGCCCGACTGGTCGGCGCCCGACTGATCTGCATCAGGGTCTCCCTTGCCCGAAATTTAGGCGTAGGCCTTCGGATTGACCGAGAAGAAGTGTTCTCACTGCCAGAGGGAGTGGAACCCCATCCGCTCGGCCTCGAGCGCCGCCTCGCGCATTTTCTCGTAGCTGCCGATGAAAAGCCCCCGGACGGTGAGGGAAAGTATCAGCCCCAGCTCGACCAGCGGCGCCATGAAATGCTCCTTTCAAAAAAAAAACGCTAAATTCTAAAATGGGGGCGCATCGCCCGGCCCCCAAAAAAACGGATCGATCAAATACCCCTCCCGCTCAATTTGAACGGCGAGGGCGAGACCTTGGGCCGCCTTGAGGCGCTGGACGGTCCTGAGGTGAGTGAGCCCCTCCCAGTAGAGATGGCGGGCCATCCCGGCCAGGGAAAATGTAAACGCCGTCTCCTCCTCCGGGTCCTGCTCCAGGCCGTCCATGTGAAATGTCCCGGCATATGCCCAAAAGCGGCAGACCGGCAGATCGGACTCGCCCATCATCATATCGGGCCTGAACTTTCTTCCGAGGACGAGGCGATGCTGCTCCTCATCGCTTCTTCCCTCGATCGCGCGGGCGGCCAGGGCGAATGCCTCATCGAACTTCGGCACGAGATCCTCGAGCCGCCAAAATTTCTCCTCATCGAGCCTCCGGTCGTAAATGCCGGCCTTTGAGAAATCCACCGGGTCGGCAGGAGGATCGGCGGGCCACAGGATTTTCCCCCAGGCCTTCGACAGCCAGAAAAAATAGGCGAGCGCGACGTGGCTGATCTGGCGGCGAATGCTCCACAGGGACCACTCCTCGGAGGCGTCGTCCCAGTCCAGCTGCGCATCGGTGAGGCCTTCGATTTCCTTCAGGAACATTTCCCGGAGATTTTCGAAGTCCTGCCCCGTTTTGATCAATTTCGCCATTTAAATCTCCATTCTCATTCTCAATTCCCGGAATTTTCACTCCCGGAGTTTCAACTCCCAAGCTATGGGCGGCGGACCGGGGGTCACGGTTTCCGCAGGTCCCGGCCCGTCATCTCGGGAGGCTGGCCGACGCCCATCAGGCCGAGCAGGGTCGGGGCCACATCGCAAAGCGCCCCGCCGCCCCGGAGCGGCCCACCATATCCCGGCGCGGCCACGACGCACGGGGTATCGTTCAGGGAGTGCGCGGTGTGGGGGCAGTCGTTTTCCTCATCCCACATCACCTCGCAGTTACCGTGGTCGGCCGTGACGACGGCGGCGCCCCCCGCCCGATCGAGCGCCTCGAGGATACGCCCCAGACATGCGTCCACCGTCTCCACCGCCCGGACGGCTGCCTCCTCCACCCCGGTGTGGCCCACCATGTCGGGGTTGGCGAAGTTGAGGATGATGGCGTCGCCGGCCCCCTCCGCTACCGCGGCGAGCGCCGCCCGGGTGACGCCCTCGGCGCTCATCTCGGGCTGAAGATCGTAGGTCGCCACCTTCGGGGAGGGCACAAGTTCGCGCCGCTCGCCGGGGGGCGGCTCCTCGACGCCGCCGTTGAAAAAATAGGTGACGTGGGGATATTTCTCCGTTTCGGCGATCCTCAGCGAGGTTTTACCCGCCGAGGCGAGGGCATGGCAAAAGAGCCCCGTCATCTCGGCAGGAGGAAAGGCCACCGGCAGGCCGAACGATTCGGCGTATTCGGTCATGCAGGCGTAGTGAATCCGGGGGGGGGAGCCTCTCTCGAAACCATCGAAGCGCTCCGCCGTCAACGCGAGGGTGATCTGGCGGGCGCGGTCGGACCTGAAATTAAAGCAAATAACAGCGTCGCCGTCCCGAATCGGGCCGACGGGCGCGCCGCCCTCCCGAATCACACGGGGCTCGACGAATTCGTCGGTGACATCGCCGGCGTACGAATCCCGGAGCGCAGAGGGAGCGTCCCAGCACGAGATCCCCTCGCCGGAAACCATCGCGGCGTAGGCGCGTTTGGTCCTCTCCCAGCGCCGGTCGCGGTCCATGGCGTAATAGCGCCCAGAAACGGTGGCGACCCTCGCACCGGCGTCCCGTCCGAGATCGGCGGCGAATTTTTCGATGTATCCCAGACCCGCCCTCGGCGGGGTATCTCGTCCGTCCATATAGGCATGGGCGTAAATGCGGTCCATCCCCTCCCGGCGCGCCAGCCGGGCGACGGCGACGCCGTGGTCCTGGCGGCTGTGGACCCCGCCGTCCGATACGAGGCCGATGATGTGAAGGGCGCCGCCTTCGGCCCGGGCCGCGCGGACGGCGCCGAGCAGCGCGGCGGTTTCATAAAAAGACTCATCCTCGATCGACCGATCGATCCGGACGATATCCTGATTCACGATCCGGCCCGCGCCGAGGTTGAGGTGGCCCACCTCGGAGTTGCCCATCTGGCCATCGGGCAACCCCACCGCGCGCGCGCAGGTCCTAAGTCGGGTATGAGGCCTCTCCGCGAGGAGGGCGTCCATCGTGGGGGTGCGGGCGATGGCGACGGCGTTGTGGGCGGGCGAATCCCCGAGCCCCCAACCATCGAGCACTATCAACATTACGGGGCCAGGCAGGGTCAATTTACCGAATCCATTCGCAATTAACCGGGGAAATTTTCGAGAGGATACGCCTGGCCTCGGGGCAGCGGGCGTTCCTTCTGAAATTCAGGTGTTATTCGAAGTCCGGATCGCGCAAAAAACGAAATAGTTTTTTATCCCAGTGCCAGTGCTCCTCGAAGGAGACCTTCCGGTCCGACTGGCGAGTTGTCCGGTTTTTGTATCGGATTTCGTTTTCGAACTCACGCTCTCCCTTCAGAATGATCGTCGCGGGATTTCCGTCTCCGTTGAAGCTCAGACGCATCCTTGCTTTCAGTATTTCGTTCCGGGTGATGGTGCGGTCCTTGGCCTTATCCTTCACCGGCGGCCAAACGAACCGCCCCCGGAGGCGGCCGACCAAGACCAGATCGAACTGCCGTTTCCCGTTGGGTTTGATAATTCGAACGGAATCGACGAACCGGCCCGCCCGGTCGTCCTTGGCATGGATGATAATCTCGCTGCCCCCGTCCGCCGTTAAATCCACGAGTTGGAAAGTGAGCGGTTTCTGGTAGCTGATTTCGCTGTAGGACGAAAGCGGGGTGCGCCCCCGCTTCTCGTCGTCCACGAGACAGAAGGTGGCGAAATTCACCTTTCCCGAATCCGACTGAACGACGATCAGCGTCTCGACCTCCGGATCGCCATCCATGTTCACCGGTATAAAGTCCGCCGTGAACGCATATTTTTCAAGATGGCCCGAGGAGAGGTACCAGGGCCATTCCACCTCAGAGTAGGGACAGTTCTCAAACCCCTCGAGCTGGCGCGCCCGATCGCTCGAGTACAGCTTTCGCACGATCAGCCAATCGGAGGAGCGCTCAAGTCTCTTGATATGTGCGACGAGGCGGCTCCGCCTGCGCTCGCCCGGGGATTGAAACCGGTCGGCCTGAGCCGCCCAGGTGGACGCCGCCAGGATCGCGGCCAGGAAGAGCGCCCTGAAGCAGGCAGACACAAAGCGCCGGGACATTCTCGGAATCCTTCTCGATGAAACAGCCCTCGGGCGTGAAGCTGTTTCGGGCTCGCCCCTCGGCTCAATTTTCTGACGTACGCCTCAGGGCGTGATCAAGGCCTTCAATGTACCCTTTTTTCGGGCACGTTCAAGCGCTTTCACCTCTTCGGCGAGGGGGTGGCGGGCGTCCGCCAGCGGAGCGATCCAGAGCCCTCCCCGCGCCAGGGTGTCCGGCGCGAGAGGACAAGGCCCCGGCTTATCGAACCAAAGGGCTGGCAACTTTCAACTTTAAGAGGCCGCTGAAAAAGTCCTCTTTCACGCTGCGAATGGTCGTGCGGGTGTATACTTTAGGGGCATCCCCCGCCCGCCGGAGATCGGTCCCTGCTCAGGCGCGATTCCACCCAGCGAAGCTTTTTTGACACAACGCTTTACGACCGTCTCATCGAGCCGGACCACTTCCTGAAGCGTCCGGACACGCTCATCGACTTCGGCTTTGTCCACCGCCTCTGCAAGGGTTGCCATGCGAAGGAGTCGGGGCGTCCGGCGCTCTCCCCGGTACGGCTGGTGAAGATCCTGGTCCTGCAATTTCTCTACGATATCTCCGACCGCCGGATCATGGGGGAGGTCCGCTACAACATGGCCTTCAAGTGGTTCTGCGGGCTGGAGGTGGACGAGGAGCCGCCCCACCCCACCACCCTCACCTACTTCCGGGCGCGGCTGGGGCCGGAGCGCTTCGCCAGGATTCACAACCGTATCGTCGAGTTCGCCCGCGAGCGGGGTCTCGTCTCGGACCGCCTCTCGGTCGTGGACGCGACCCATGTGGAAGCCCGGATGAACAGCTTCAGGGTGGACGATGAGGAACCGCCCGATCCCGACGCACGGCGAGGGGGAAGAGGGGGCGGGAAGACTTTCGTGGGCTACAAAGGGCATCTGGCGCTCGACGCCGACTCGCGCATCCTCACCCGGCAGG
>MPMF02167352.1_pt1 | contig 10344 bp, 5 predicted proteins | sample 1617271 | NCBI WGS metagenome assembly MPMF02 (sample SAMN05944812, study PRJNA350692) | marine metagenome | biome: marine; feature: ODZ; material: water; isolation source: 120 m water sample prefiltered with 30 um filter, filtered on to 0.2 um... | place: Pacific Ocean | collected 2012-04-09... | reverse complement strand
TCCGCCACCCCGGTCCTCCGAAATGGCAAAACCTGTAAAGATTGTCTTGCGCATGTCAGCGACGCCGTCCCCCGTCGTGTCCTTGCAATACAGCACGTCTGGCGCGGCGGCAACAAAGATCCCGCTGTCGTAACAGATGACACCCGTGGGCGATGCGACCCGATCAACGTAGATCGCACTCTGATCGTATTTGCCATCCCCGTCGGTATCATCCAGCACACGCACTCGGCCGTGATCGTTCAGTTCCCAATTCGCGTGGCGGTAGTTGTATTCTGGAAACTCGACCACGAACATGCGTCCATTTTCGTCAAAACTGATCGCGGTCGGATCTCGCACCAATGGCTCGGCCGCCACCAATTCCACCTGGAAGCCGGCCCGCGGTTCGATCGATTTGACTGCTTCTCCCGGTTCCGGCGGAAACAAAGGAGCTTGGGCTGACTGTTGGCACCACGCGGGTGTTGCTAGTAGCACAGAGATGCAAAACATGCGAAGAGTTGTTTGTAGAGAACGGCCTCTGTGCGGTTTCTTGGTATTCGCAGGATACGGAACGCCGCGGAGAGCTTTCGCTACAATCTTGAAATGGGTTCTTATCATTCGTGATTTGAGATCTTCGGATTTCGAGATTCGTACATCCGTGTGTTGGACCAGCGATTCTTGCGCTGAACAAACGTTCAATTATGTCGCGTGCCGTGCCTTTGTCCACTAGCCGGGCGCTGGCTAATTCTACCCATCATGCGGTCGCTGCCGTTACGACAAACGGCAATTGCAATACGTGCAAAGCTTGTCCGCCGCAATGCGTAGAGGGATTTGTACGGGGTGATCACAACGCACGCACGGACGGGTTTCTCGGCGGTCTGCATCAGGTAATGTTTGTGATATTGTAAAAGGCCTCGTAAAATGCAAGCTGCCAAAAAATGAAATCAGTTTCGGAGCTTCGTGATGAACCACACGATACTGAACCGACTGCAAACTTCGACGGGTCGCTCAATTCGCCTTGTTGGGCTACTCGCCGCGCTAGTACTTCTTGCGCCACAAACCGTTGATGCAGACGAGAACGTTGCTGAGCAACCGGCCGGGCTCCCCCAGATCAATCCACGATCCCCTTCTGGGCTCGACTTCTACTCGCAAGGTGGCGTCGTCGTGGATGGCGTCGGCTATTTCACGGCGAACGACTATTCGCGACGAGCGGGCGTCAAACGAACGGACGAGTTTCCCTGCGTTGTCGCTTTCGACATGCACACGTTCAAGAAAGTCCGCGAGTACGAGTTCGGCTTCACGTATGACAGCTCGCCTCTGGTGTATCAAAAGCAAGACGGCACTTGGCTCGTGATCGCGCACGAACACAAGAACGCTCGCACCGTCGCGATGAATCGCGACACAGGGAAGGTCGAGTGGATTAGCGAAGCGGATCAGCCCGGAACATACTTCTTCGGTTATTCCTACTACCAGCGCGACGACGGCACGAAGCTGCTGCTGATGGCCTGCCAGAACGGGCTGCACGCGATGTCGGGCGAGACAGGCAAGGACGTCTGGTGGGTTAAGCGGCCCAGTACGGGAGGCATCACTCCGTGTGTCGACCAGCAGCGGGGTGTGCTCTATTACCAGTGCAACGCCAAAGTTCTCAAGATCCGCGCAGGTGACGGAGAGGTTCTGCGGGAAGTCGCCGCCGGTACGCCACATGTTTGCATTTCCTGGAACACCGTGCTCATCGACGACGAGCACGGCCGCTTCGTGGCGACCCGCTGGTACGGCAAACCAGAGTGGGACTCGGCGATCCGCGTCTACGACGAAGAGCTGAACCTCGTCTGGGAGCGAACTGGGCTACCCAACGGCAAGAAGGACACGCTGACCTACGCCGAAGGAAAGCTCGTCTGCGGCAGCGGCAACGGTTGGAGTAAGAAGTACACGGGCAATGAATGGAAGCACATCACCGCCTACAACATCGCCGACGGCGAGATTGCCTGGAAGTGCGACCTCTCGGAGTACGACTACATTGGCATCCTCAACGTGCCCTATTTCAACGGCTCTTTCTACGCTGAAAACGGCGGCTCCCCACCTCAGACGACGAAGTGCTTTCGTATCAACGCCGCTGACGGAAAACTCGAAGAAGTCTACGACTACGGCCGTATGATCACCTCCTGCGCAACGCACATCGTGGCACACGGGAAGCTCCTCAGCGGGGACTTATGGCAGGACAGTATCGTCGTCACGAATCTGAGCGACAATTCGACTGCGGATTGGCCGGGTCCGTTCGGTGATCCGCAGACCAATCAGATGGCCGCCCCCCGCGAAGCGGACGTGATACTGACGACGATTCAGGAAGTCAGTGTGCAACACGAGCCAGCTGTTGGCGAAGATCGAGCGAACCTCGCCCGGGATGCGGCGATCAAAGCCCAAAGCCGGATTCAGGGCGAGCAGGCTGACGTCAATCGTATGGTTGATGGCAATCCTCAGACCCGCTGGGCCAGTGGTCCCGGTGATCTGGCTCTCACCCCTGTCGACGTCGACGTGCAACTAAAAAAACCGCAAGTCGTGGACACCGTCGTGGTTCTCACGAGCACGCTGAAAGGTCAGCTGCGACTGAAGGATTTCGACTTGTATGCTGGACTGGGAGACAGATGGGACGGTGCCAAACCGCTGGCGAGAATCCGCGACAATACGGTCGAACGGATCCGTGTGACGTTCCCGGCAGTGCAGCTCGATCGCATTCGGATTCGGCCCTTGGGCACGCGGCGTCCGGACAACGCGTTTGCCCACATCGCCGAATTAAACGTGTACGCCGCCGCCGGACCGCCCGAGCGTTCGGTCGAATCGAGTCCCTTCCCACCGACGTTGGCCGATGCGGGACACGATCCGAAGTTTCTTCGCACATTGATCGCGTCATTGGAGTCGAAGGTCGGCGATTCGGCGCTCGCGCGCGTCCGAACCAAGTCGCTGCACACGCGGCTGGAACTCATCAAAGAATCGCAACAGTACGAAGCTGTTCTCGATCAGATCTCCACGGAGACCGAAGAATACCAAAAACTCGACGCACCCGAATGGGCGGTGGCACAGCGGGACTGCATGGCCCGGCTGCGCACCTGGGCACATTATTGGATCGATCACCAGCAGCCGGATGGCCAGTTCGGCGGCAGCTACGAAGACGATGTGGAACTGGTCTGCGGCTGGCCCGTTTTGGTGTTGGCTCAGGACGACGAAAAAGTCCGGCGTGCTCTGGAATTGCTGGCTGAGGGTGTGTGGAAGAGCCGTCCGTTTCTGGAACGCTTCGGGTACGACCGCCTGACCGATGTCGAGCACGCGGCCGAGAACACCAGCTACAGCCAGCCGCGGATGGTCGTTCTCGATTACGACAATCCGAAGTGGTCCGAGCGTTGCCGCCGCACGGCGGCCACCATGCACGAACACTTTCTGAGCCGGAACGAAAAGGGCAGACTGCAATTCCGCAGTGACTACTTCGGCTTCGACCCTCGGACGCTCAAGCCCGTCACCCGCGAACAGGAGCGTCCGTTCGACATCCCGGAATCCGCTAAGGCGCTTAAGCCGGCGATGTACGCCGTGTGGGCGACGGGCGACCCGCTCGCCCGGCAACTCATGCTCGAATGCGGCAACACCTGGGTCGAGGCGGCACGCGCCGGCGGCGATGATACGGGCCGCATTGCCGGCCTCCTGCCCGGACAACTAAGTTGGCCCTCAGGCGCGTCGGTCGGTACCCATGCACGCCTCTCATCAATGCGGGCGACGCTGTTCCACCTGATCGGCTGCTATTACGTCTCGGGCGAGGATCGCTATCTCGAACCGATCCGCACACTACTGCAAAAGAGCCTCGTCGACTGGTCGGTCAAAGACGTTCCCTCGGCCGGTACGCTCGACAAACTCCAAGAAGAGGATTTGACCGGCCTGCTCGAACAACTGGCCCTGATTGCCGTCGCCTACCGCCGCGCGACGGGCGATCGGCAATTCGACGCTGCGCTCGCTCGCTGGTCAGCCCGCATCCGGAATACGCTCGTCGACGGCGTCAAGAGCTACGTGTACCTCAATCGCAACAGCGATCGGCTGTGGTACGTCGACCGACCACTGACGATCGGCGCGTATCTCGAGTCGCGGTGCAGCGTCGGCGCGCAGCTCTATCAGGGATGGCAAGTCACGGGGGACGATGACTATCTCGCCAAGCTCGGCTGGAACCTGAGTTCCTGCCTGAACGACAAGTGGGGCGCCTTCACATACTGGTTCTACGACAAGAGCGAGCGGCGCGTCACATCCAACGACCATCCCGCTCATAAAATCCAGTGCAGCGAATCGGCGCTGAGTCTGATGTACTTGGGCGGTCCGGCTCCCGTCGAGGCCGTCTGGCCGCAATTTGCCGTCAGTTGGGAAAACGTCGGCACGAACTTTTGTGCTCTCGTCCGCCACAACGATTCAGAGCGTCTGCTTGTGGAAATGTACAATTTTGACGAGCAACTTCGCTCTGTCACTGCCAACCTGTGGGAGCTGGCGCCGGGAGATTACGAGGCAGCTATCGGTATGCGGCTCACTCAGGACAGCCACGTGAACGAGCCGACATGGAGCAAGGGTCTCGACATCGCCGCCCGGCAAGACCGCCGCCGTCCGACGACTCTGCAGTTCACATTGCCTCCCAGGAAACGGACGATTCTCGAGATTCGTCGTCGGTAAGGAGCCCGGTCGCTCGGATTGGTTCGAGGCCTTGCCTCGTTAGTGTCATAGATTGGCAACACGGAGAACGTCATGATCGGTCCCTTGAGAAGTGTCTACCGCTTTGCCTTGATGATGGCGTGCGCCTTAATGATGACATTACCGATGGCGTTGAGTGATGAGGCCGAGACGGCGCAGGAGTCTATGCACACATCGGGGTGGCGGTGATTCCGAAGAAGTGACTGGTTGCTGGGATTTCAGAGGCTGAAACCTATCTTCTTAGTCTTTTGCAGCTCCGGCGGCCTTGCGCGTTTTTAGCCAGCCGACCACGTCGACGAGTTCCTGGGGCGACAGGATGGCGTCGATGCCTTTGGGCATCAGAGAGACGTCGGAGCGGTCTCGGAATTCGATCGTCGTTTTGGGAATCTCTTTTGTTAGTCCGCCGGGAATGCGAAGAGTCAGCGTGTCTCCGGTATCCGTACTAACGAAGCCGGTATGCAGAGTGCCCTCGTCTGTCACGACAATCACACCTTCGTAGCCAAGACTGATCGTTTCGCTGGGTCTCAGAATGGCCGAGAACAGTTGCTTTGGGCTGAGTTTGGTGCCGATGTCGGACAGGGCCGGGCCGAAGTCGCGGCCCTCTTGCCCGATCTTGTGACAGTTGATACACCCGCCTTTCTGAAATGCTGCGAAACCTTTGGTGGCGTCCGGTTTGGTGGCCAGCAGTTTTTCCAAAGGCCACCGGCCTCCGACAGGGACAAGCAGGTGCTGCTGGCTGGCGGCGAACATCCGGGTGTCCGGTCCCGGTGATAACGTCAGAGCTCGGATGGCGGGGGCCAGGAATTCTTTTGGCAACTTCTCCTGCTGAACCAGTTGCATTAGGCCTCTTGCGGGAATCGGCGTCTGTCCCATTGCGGAGATCGCCAGTAACCGCGTCGCTTCCGGTTGAGCTTCGTTTGTGACAACACCGGTCAGGTAGTTTCTAGCATGTACGTTGCCGACGAATCTGATGGCCTTGATCAATGGCGTGGCGCGGGCAGGATCTGCCAGAGCCTTCCAGATCGGATCCCATTGTTCAAACGCGATCACCTGCGCGACGGCTCGAATGCCGGGTTCGTTTTCCGGGTCGGCCAGCGTCATGTCCATGAGATGACTGGTCATGTCTCGACGGTCGAAGCGCGCGACGAGGTCGACAAACGTGACCGTGCCCTTGCAGGCCAGCAGGACCGAGCCCGCCTTTTCCGAGAACTCCGGATGTGCATTGAGGAAGTCCGCATCGGCTCGTTTGAACGCCTCCAACCACGTGGCAGGGTTCCGCCCGGAATCCGCAAGCAGAAGTTCTCTCAATGCGGCTTCCTTCTGTTCTCCGACGTGGAAGTCCAAAGCCCGCAGCAGACGCGGATGCTCCTTCGCAGCCACGTTCGGATCCAGCAGCAACTCTGCCAGCAACTTCGCGGCCTGCGGCGCGCGCGAACGCCAGACGATGTCGCGGTTGGCTGAAGCTTTCCAGTCGTCGCCGGTGTGCTTCAGCCAGGCGTCGATACAGGCGCGTTCCTTGCCTCTTTCGCCAATGCCAAGCGCCTCCAGATACCAACGGTCTTTGCCATCGTGTTGTGCGGCGAGTTTGACCCAGAGTTGAACCGACTCAGCGGAGTCCAGCCGGTGCAGAGAGACTGCGCACTCGCGGCGCACGAGGGCGGAATCGTCGTGAACCAATTGCCGTACGACAGGTTCCACGAGCAAACGATGTCGGCGGGCAATTCGCAACGCGAGGACGCGCACGTCTTCCGACCCGTCCCGCAACGCCGTCTTGATTGCCTTTGCGCTGCCGTTCCCGATCGCGGCCAACATCCAGAGAGCGCGGGCGCGGTAGCGTGGGTTCGGGTCGGCTGCCATCGCTTCCAGTGCGGGCCGGGCGCGATCCTGGAAGCCGAGCAGGGTCGTCCATGCCTTGTATCGAGCGGACAGGTTTGGGCTCCGTAACGCCATCGCCGCGCCGGCAGGCGATTGGTAATCGTACTTGGGTACGGAATAGGCGTGATCGGGAGGAGCCACACGGAAAATGCGACCCGCGTCGTTGATGGTGCGATGGCAGCAGTCCACGGGGTCGAACCAGTCGGCGATGAACAGCGAACCGTCTGGCGCCACGGACACGTCCGAGGGACGGTAGTTGCGGTCAACCTTGCTGCGAACGAGATCGACAATACGGGCGGAGTAACCGGCGCCGGCCTGCTTCGCCGGGAACGCCCACACAACGTTGCGACCGGGCTCGGCGTGAATCATCTGCCCGCGAAAAGGCTCCGGCAACAAGTCGCCCTCGTACACAAGGATGCCGGTGGGCGCGCCCGAACCGGTGATGAGCAGGTTCGGCACCACGCCGGGATCGTTCTGGTGCCACATGCGGCGTTGCATCGTCGATTCGATGTTGGTCCGCAAACTCTGGTAGCTCGCTCCCGTCATCTCGTCCCGGTAGCCGTAATTGCCGTGCTCCATGACAAAATTCACACGGCAGGAACTCGACCCGTTGTCGTTGTCCGACTGCCACATGGAACCGAACGAATCGACTGTCACTTCCCAGTTGTTGCGAAAATTGTGACCAAGCACCTCGACGCGGCTGCCGTCCAGTTCGCAACGGATGACCATCCCTTCCTGATATGGCCTGCGCGAATTGTTCACGGGATTCCCGAAAATATCCTTGACCAACGTTCCGTCTGCCCGGCGCAACTCGGCGTTGTAGTTGCCGAAGTTGAAATAGAGCCGACCATCCGGACCAAACATCACGGCATGAATCGCGTGATCGTGCTGGCCCTGAACCGGATTCAGAACCTTTCCCGTGAACAGCACTTTCTTCGCGTCCGCCTTGTCGTCGCCATCGGTATCGGTGAGCACCAGGATCCTGTCCGGCGCGGAGACAATCGCGATATTGCCGAGCACGCAGACGCCGTGCAGGCCATCGATGTCGGCGTTCTGGTAAAAGACCTTGGACTTGTCGGCCCGACCGTCGCCGTCACTGTCCTCAAGAATCAAGACCCGGTCACCGGCCTTGCGGGTCTTCTTGCGATAGTTGACAGTCTCGCCAACCCAAACGCGGCCGCGATCGTCCACGTCGATGCTGGACGGGTTGGATAACTGCTCGGTCGCGAAGGATTGGACGGCCAATCCATCGGCAACCACCAACTGCTCCTCCGGCACGCTTGCCGGTTCGATTTGAACGTTGGGCTTGCCGCCTATTCCTTCTGCGGCAGGCAGAGCGACGGCAAGGGCGAGAAAGGCCAGTGACAACATGGAAGCGGACACGATGTTGATTCTGTACATGCGAAGATTCGATTTCCTCAGCGAAAGTCTTGAGGCAGTGTTCATTCTATTGGTTGTTCCATTGGCTCGGAGAAGTCCTTGGATAGGTTTTCGAAGAGACGATCAATCGATCCTAGTCGTCGGGGCGCTGACTCGCCAGATCGACATTCTCGCTCGGTTGATTGTAAATGTCAGCTTCAGCAACGGCGAGTTCACCAAGAGGCCGAAAAGGGGCGGGAGTCTTTTTCGGGCAACGACCTACGATCGGAAGACGGCGATGTCCGAAAAAGGCTCCCGCTCCCGTCACCATCGGTGTTAAGATATGAAATCACCCGACGCCGGGGCGCCATTAGATTAAGCAAATTGGAAACCTCAATGTCATTCACAATAAAAATCACACTCGCCTTCTTGTTGCTCCTGTCCGTCGCGCAGGCGCAGAATCTCACGTCCAACATCCCTTACGCGGATCCTGCCCACGAGCGCCAAGTCCTCGACATCTACGCGCCCGAAGACGCGAAGAACCTCCCCGTCGTCTTCTGGATTCATGGCGGCGGCTGGCAGACAGGAGACAAGACGAGCGTTCAGATCAAGCCGCGCGTGTTTGCTGAACGCGGTTTCGTCTTTGTCTCGACAAACTACCGCCTCCTGCCTCACGTGGAAATGGGTGTACTTATTCGAGACGTCGCTAAGTCCCTTGGCTGGGTGCACAAGAACATCGCCGGGCACGGAGGCGATCCGAGGCGAATTCTCGTCATGGGACATTCCGCCGGCGCGCAGCTTGCGGCCCTGCTCTGTATCGACGACCGATACTTGAAGGCGGAAGGTATCCCGTTTGACGTCCTTAAGGGATGTGTGCCCGTGGACGGAGACACCTACGACCTGCCAGCCATCATCATGACGGCCGAATTTCGTCAGACGGTGCACGGCCTGCCGCTCCCAAAATTTGGCCACCGCGTCAAGTTTGGCAACGATCCCAAGAAGCACATTGATTTTTCAGCCGTCACGCATGTAGCAAAGGACAAGGGCATTCCGCCATTTCTGATTCTCCATGTTGCCGGGCACCCCAACACCACTGCGCAGGCGCGACGTCTGGGTGCCGTGCTCAAAGGAGCCGACATTCCCGCCAAAGTGTTTGGCGCAAGGGAGACAACCCACAACAAGCTGAACGCCGACCTCGGCCTGCCCGACGACCCGGCCACAAAGGAGCTGTTCAGATTTTTGAGCCCATTGATGGGGGCAAAGCGTTAGGTCAAAGACCCACTCTCGTGCCGCCCACCTTTAGCGGCTTGGGACCGATTCAGATCCGGCGGTCCTTGCCATGATGCTGCATTATGTGTTTCTTCGGTTGGTGCTTCCACACGTCGTCGGTCGCCCCGACTCACCTTTGTTAACGAAACGCCCTCCCGATGACATAAATCGGGCTGGGTATCGGCCGGAGCAGGCAAACGATCGCCTTCTCCGGCCGATTTATTTTCACCACAGCCCACAAAACAGTTGTCTTCATCGCCGGGGCCGACCCGGCTTGCTCCGTGAGTCTCCACGGGCAACGTACCGTTGCCCAGCACCATCACGCCGCTGTTCAGCTTGCGGACCCGCCGGCGAGTCCCTTTGATCGCTTCCACGAACTCCAGGCCGACGCGGACGCCTAGCAATTCCAATTTGGGACGCACGTCCTTCCTTGCTGCGCCGTCCGACTGCAAGCGGCAGATTTCGTCGAGGAGCGTCATCGCCGCTTCCACGTTGCCCGCTGGACTCAGCGGAGCTGATTTGGCCTGCGCCGCCTCGGCCTGCTGTTGCGTCTCCAGATCATCCAATTCACTTCGCAGATTCTTGTACTCGTCCCGAAGCGCTTGGTAGAGCTCCTCGTCCTGCTCCCGGGCAAGACGGCGCTGGGCTCGTTCCAGTGACTCGCGGACTCCTACAATGCGGCGTTCCATTCCGGCGACCGCGAGTTCTCTTTCACTACGTTCGTCGCGAGCCTCTTCCTTGTTGGCCAATTCCCACATCGCGTCACGTACCCGTTGCTGTCGCCCTGGGCGGTCGGCAAGCTGGCGCAGGGACTGGAGTACGACGCGCAGCAGGGCCTCAGCATCGACCGCATTGTTGTCACACTCGGCACCAGCCGTTCGACTGTAACGTCCGCATTTGTAAAGTTTGCGACCGCCGTGGACTGATCCGTACATGACCGCGCCGCAGCCGTCGGTCATGTCGAGTACGCGGCAGCTCAGAGGATACTTCGCGGGATCCGACGCGCGCGGTACACCTCGCTGTGTCTTGCCCCGCTTCGTCGTAAGAGATTGAATCTCCTGCCATTTCGCGTTGTCGTACGAGCCATCTCCACTGCTCGCCTCCACAATCAGTGAATCGGGGTTGTTGATAAACTTGGGCTTTCCGTTCGAG
>MPMF02094745.1_pt1 | contig 10351 bp, 9 predicted proteins | sample 1617271 | NCBI WGS metagenome assembly MPMF02 (sample SAMN05944812, study PRJNA350692) | marine metagenome | biome: marine; feature: ODZ; material: water; isolation source: 120 m water sample prefiltered with 30 um filter, filtered on to 0.2 um... | place: Pacific Ocean | collected 2012-04-09... | reverse complement strand
GATGGTAAAGCGGCCGATCTGGATCGGCTCGGTGGCGTCATAGCCGCCATCCAGGCCCACAGTTCCGGATTCCAGGGCCATTGCGGTGGTGAAAATCTTGAAGGTTGACCCCATTTCATAAACGCCAGCGTGGCCCGGTTGAAGCTGGCTTCGTCGTTGATGTTTTCGAGGTTGTTGGGATCGAAATCAGGCAGTGAGACAAGCGCCAGGACCTCGCCATTATGGGCGTCCATGACCATCCCGGCGCCGCCGATGGCCTGGTATTCTTCCCGCGCCCGCGACAGTTCCTGGTGGAGAATGCTCTGGACCCGGATATCGAGGGTGAGCTTCAGAGGGTCGGAGCTTTCGCGCAGTTCATCGTTTAAGGAACGCTCGATCCCGGCCAGGCCGTGGTGATCGATGCCGGAGAATCCTAGAACATGGGCGGCCAGATTGCCGTGAGGGTAGACCCGGCTTTCCTCGTGCTGGAAGTAAAGGCCGGGAATGCCGAGGCAGTTGACCGCGTATTTCTGGCGTGGGGTGAGATGGCGGTAAATCCACACGAAAGAATGTCCGGAGGTAAGCCGGGTCCGGGTCAGTTTTTCATCGAGATCTGGCAGCACACTTTTGAGTTTTTCCACGGCCTCCTCGGCGTCGAGAATGCGGCGCGAATTGGCGTAAAGGGAGGACGTGGCGAGAGAGGTGGCCAGCAGTACGCCACGACGGTCGATAATGTCGGCGCGCTCCTTTTTCAGGATGCCCAGCCCCGCGGACTGTGCCAGACGGGGTTCGTGGCCGTCACGCATCATGGTCAGGTCAATGAGCCGGGCGCCGATAACGGTAAAGGCGATAAGAAACAACGCGCCGGTCATCAAAAGACGGTTGCGCGCAGTGTCCAGCGCCTGTTTGGCGGTGCCGTCAAGCGCCTGGCAGCCTTTCGTATATGAAGGAGGATTCTGTCGTATCATGGTGTGCCTCCGGTATTGATCGCGAGTGAGGCTGGGGATGCGTCCTTTTCGGACGCATCCCCAGTGAGCATGGCCTGTCGGACGTCGTGAGACGGGGGGGAGGTTAGGCTCTGCTCGAGACTCTTATTGTCACTGGTCGTTTGCTGCGATGAGGCAAGGTCGTGCCGCATGGGAAGTTCTTCAATGGTAGTGATGCGCTCGGCGGAGAACGGGGTGAAGCCGAGAAATTTGAGATTGAGTTTTTGCAGATGACGGGGCCGGTTGAGATAGCTCCATTCCGCGTTGAGAACGTGAATGGCTTTCTGGTCAGTGAGAATGGCGTGGTGAAGCTGAGTCAGTTCTTCTTCAAGGACCTGCACCTTGTGTTTGACCTTAAAGAGGCCAAAGCTGAGCAGCGCGGCCAGTGTCAGGCAGAAAAGAGTCATGGGTCGGATCATGGGTTTGGAGCTCCTGTGTTTGGGGCTCTGGGGTTTGGCCCGGGGTTGGTGTCCCAGGCTGGTTCGTCGGTGCGGATGGCGGTGCGCATGCGGCCCGACCGGGCGCGGGGATTGGCTTTGATTTCCGCCTTGTCCGGCTGTACCACTCCCTTCGAGGGAATGGTGAAGCTTGGGGCAGGACCGGGACCGGCAGTCTCTGGGCGGTGGCGCGAGGGGCGCGGCGTGGCACCGCTGCGTTGTTTGAGGAAGTCCTTCACGAGGCGGTCTTCCAGCGAGTGGAAGGAGACCGCGGCCAGCCTGCCGCCGGGAGAGAGAATCTTCTCCGCCGCGGCTAGCCCGCGGCCGAGTTCTCCGATCTCGTCATTGACGTGGATGCGCAGGGCCTGGAATGTGCGGGTGGCGGGGTCGAGGCCGTCGCGGCTTTTGCCGACCACGCTGCGAACGATCTCGGCTAGCTGGAAGGTGCGGGTGATGGGGGCCTCGCGCCTGGCCTTGACAATGGCCTTGGCCACCTGGCGTGACCGGTGTTCGCCGCTGTACTGGTAGATGATGTCCGCCAGTTCCTTTTCATGAAGGGTGTTGACCATATCCGCCGCACTTGGCCCGGCGGCGTCAGCGCCTTCCATGCGCATGTCGAGGGGGCCGTTATAGCGGAACGAAAACCCACGTTTCGGCTGGTCCAACTGCATGGAGGAAACGCCGAGGTCGAAGGTAACGCCGTCGACTCGGGTCACGCCGCGTTCGGCGAGAAGTTTGTCCATGTCACCGAAGCATCCGGTGATGAGTTCCAGGCGGTCGCCGAATTCCTCTGCCATGGCGGCACCGGCGGCAATGGCGTCGGGATCGCGGTCGATGGCCCAGACCGTGCAGTCGGCGGCTTCGAGAATGGTGTGGCTGTAGCCGCCCGCGCCGAAGGTGCCGTCCACATAGACGCCGCCGTCATGGGGGGCGAGCGCCTCCATCACCTCGTCGAGAAGGACCGGCTTGTGAACGGTGGGGAGGGGACAGAAGACGCCGCCGGAGGCACTCGCACAGGCGTGCATGGTGATCCTTGCCGGAGGCGTGAGCGTCATGACCCGCCTCCGGGACCGTTTCTGCCCCTTGGTATGGGCCGCAGTCTCAGGTTCACGCCCTTGCTGGCGGCCTGTTTGAGGGTATCCTGGCTATAGGTTTTATAGCGTTGTGGCTGCCACATCTGGAAGGTAGGGCCATTACCTACGAACAGGACCTCGCTGGTGATATGGGCATGGGCGCCCAGCGGCCTGGGCAGCACCACCCGGCCGGTGTCGTCGAAGGCAAGCTGTTCGGCCTGGGCGAAGATAAGCCGGGCCAGGTCCAGTTCTTCATGGGAATACTGGTCAGGTTCGTCGAGGCTGGCCGAGAGCGCCTCCATGCGGTCGATGCCGCAGGCGTCAATGGCGCCCAGTTCGGGGGAGGGAAAGGCAACGATGCCGGCGAAGCTCTGACCCGCCAGGGTGGTGCGGAAAGGCGCGGGTACCGAGACCCGTCCTTTCTTGTCGACCTTGTTCACCGTCGTCGACAGGAACAGTGCCATATGACCCCCCAAGTAAAAAAACACCTTTTACATGCGCCGCGCCGCACTCCTTTTGTTTCCTCCGGTTTGTTCCGGATGGCGGCGTGCTGAACCTCGCTTGGCCCCATGCGTTTCCCCTGCTGCAGGCATGGGAAACTATGGGATTTAATGGTATCCTATGGGGAAGTATTGAAAAGCACAATAAAAAACTGTGTGAGGTTTTTTTTACTAGTTATGGGGTGTTTTTCATTTTCTCCCCCAAGGGGTAGGAGGAATTTTGGACTTTCAGGTAAGCATCGTTTTCACGGCGGCAAATGAACATCTAAGTGTTCATTAAATGTTCTCATTTTTTGTTGGGATTTTATCTTGGCAACTACACTGTCATTACAGCAACGGAAAGGTATGTGCGCGGGGGCACGGGAAAAGGTGGCGGACAAAAAGGAGAAGAATAAAAATGCCAGACGGCCTGTAAGCCGGGTTCTGTCCCCTTGAAAGGGGGATAGCCATTCATCTGGGACGTCCGTTACCGGACGTCTCTTGCGCCCTACCCGGACGGCAACGCGGAAACGCGCTGGCGTAGCCTGCCGTCCCTATTCGGGCTTGCTCCCGGTGGGGTTTGCCGTGCCGCGGCCGTTGCCGGCGCGCGCGGTGCGCTCTTACCGCACCCTTTCACCCTTGCCGGTTTCTTCCCCGAAAGGAAGGAACAGGCGGTTTGCTTTCTGTGGCACTTTCCCTGGGGTCACCCCCGCCGGGTATTACCCGGCACCGTGTTTCCGTGGAGCCCGGACTTTCCTCCCCCCGGCGGGTTTCCCCATTGCCGGGAGGCGGCCATCCGGCCGTCTGACGGAAATTAGGTAAGCCCTGGGACTGAAAAGATCAAGGTCGGCGCCCCAGAAGGCACCTATATCCGTAAAGCCGGGGTCAGCCCTTATGCATTGTCGAGCGCCTGGGAAAGATCGCCCATGATGTCGTCGATGTGCTCGAGCCCGATGGAAAGGCGGACATAGCCCGGGGAGACGCCCGTGGCGAGCTGCTCTTCCTCCGTGAGTTGGGAATGGGTCGTGCTTGCCGGGTGGATAGCGAGGCTGCGCGCATCGCCTATATTGGCAAGATGATAGAAAAGCTTGAGCGAATCGATGAACTTGCGCCCGGATTCAGTCCCGCCCTCAAGCTCGAAACCGACGAGCCCTCCGTAGCCGCCTTTAAGGTAGGCATCGGCGCGGCGGCGGTGCTCTCCTTCCATCAGGCTCGGGTAAATGACGCGTGTGACCTTTGCGTGGTCGTCGAGAAAGGTGGCTATTTTTTTAGCATTTCCGCAATGCCGCTCCATGCGCAGCGGGAGAGTCTCAAGGCCCTGTAGGATGAGAAAGGCGTTGAAGGGGCTCATGGCCTGGCCGCAATCACGTAAGAGTGTGACCCGCGCCTTAATGATATAGGCGACGGGCCCAAGCGGCTTGACCGCCTCGGTCCATACCGCACCATGATAGCTGGGGTCAGGCTCGTTGAGCATGGGGAAGCGTTCCTTATGTGCCTCCCAGTCGAAATTGCCGCCGTCAATAATGATTCCGCCGATGGAATTGCCGTGGCCGCCGATATACTTGGTGCATGATGAGGCGATGATGGCGGCGCCATGCTCGAAGGGACGGCATAAACCGTGCGCCGCCGTATGGTCCATAATCAGCGGCACCCCCAACTCGCGGCCGATATCCGCTACCTCCTTGATGGGGAATACCTGGAGCTTCGGGTTGGGGAGGGTCTCGGCGTAATAGGCCCGGGTCTTGTCGTCGGTGGCCTCGCGGAAGACCTCCGGATCTTCCGGATCCACGAAGCGCACCTCGATCCCCATTGTCTTCAGCGAATTTGCGAAGAGGTTCCAGGTGCCGCCGTAAAGGTCGGTGGAACTCACGATATTGTCGCCGGCCTGCGCTATGTTCTGGACCGCTATCATCGAAGCGGCCTGGCCCGACGAGACCGCAAGCGCCGCCGCGCCGCCCTCAAGTGCGGTAAGCCTCTGCTCCAGCACATCGCAGGTGGGGTTCATGATGCGTGTGTAGATATTACCGAATTCCTTGAGCGCGAATAGATTCCCCGCATGTTCGGTATTGTCGAATTGGTATGAGGTGGTCTGGTAGATGGGCACGGCCACCGCGTTGGTGGTCTCGTCCTTACGGTGCCCCGCGTGCAGGACGATGGTTTCCTTATGTGTGCTGTCGACACTCATGGCGTTATTCCCCCCCTGATGTCACGTTATTTGGCAAAGAATATGTGTATAATCTCTATTCGGCCCGGTGGAAAGTAGCCAGAAATAAAATGCTACTTCCAGCCCCTCAACCGGACTGCTGTTTGACGCACTTTTCCACTCTTCAAAAACCTTAGAAATGCTTTTGCGTTTTTGTGGTGTGTCTGGAATCCATTTTCCAGCATAGCCCGATATCAGGTGGATGCCATTATCATTTAAAATCTGAAAGAGAGACCGGGTTCAGCTCTCTTCGGTCTCAGTGGCCGCCACCAGAGCGCGCAGCCTGGCAAAGGTCTCGGCGTCCATGTCCCCGCTCACGTTTTGTGGGTGAAAATGGCGCTGGAAGGCGGTGATGACGAGGCGGGTTTCCTCGTCTTGCTCCCCGCTGATGGCGATGGGGTATCCGAAGCGCTGCAGCAGTTCTTGGATGTTGGCCATGGCAGGCAGGTGGGCACTTGCCAGTGCCACCTCCGTCTCAAGGGCGTTTTCCGTCTCCGGCCACAGGCCGATTCCAGCGGCGGCCAGCCGCGCCCAGTCGAAAAGCTCGCCGGGATCCTGTTTGCGCGTGGGCGCCACGTCGGAATGGCCGAGAACATGACGGGCGGGAATGGCGTGACGCTCCAGGAGACCGCCGGCTAGCTGTTCCAGGGCCTCTATCTGTGGCATGGGGAAAGGGCGGTAGCCGAATTCGGCGCCGGGATTCACCAGCTCGATACCGATGGAACGGTCATTGATATTGGTGCCGCCGCCCCAAGAGGCGGTTCCGGCGTGCCAGGCGCGCATGTTTTCCGCCACCAGCCTGTAGACCGTGCCGTCTTCGTCGATCATGTAATGGGCGCTGACCTTGGCGGCGGGGTCGCGCATTCGCGACAGGGCAGCCTCGGCACTTTCCATGCCCGTATAATGGATGATGAGCATGTCCACGGCGACGCCGGAGGGGCGCGGTTCAAAATTGGGGGAAGGCAGATCGCGCATGGCCGTAAACCGGATTCCGTATTCGTGAGTGGGCGCAGGCGTGCCCGGGAACAAAGTACAGCCCGAAACCAGGATCACGGCAAGGATTAAGGGAAGGACGTGCTTCACGGCTTTTCTCCATGTTCGGCTTTCGCCGCGACAGGCTCCACGGCCTCGTCCCGCGCCGAGGCGAAAACGATGATGGCGACGCCGGCCAGCGTGGCAGCCGCGCCCAGGGCCATCATATCCGTCAGTTCCTCGCCCAGCAGCATGGTACCGGAAAGAACCCCCACCAGCGGCGCTACCAGGGTATAGGGCACCACCTGGCTCATGGGATATTTACCCAGCAGATAATACCACATGCCGTAGACGGCGATGGTGGAGACCACCGCCATATAGGCCACTGCGCCGTAGCCGCGCCATCCCGCCGCGGCCAGCGCCGACCATTGTCCCGATTCCAGTATCATGGAAAGGGCTAAAAGCTGGGGTGCGGCGAACAGGGAAATCCAGCCATTGAGCGTGAAGACATTGATGGGGCCCAGCCGCTTGATGGGGATGTTGGAAAAGGCCCAGGCCGCGCCGGCGAACACGATCAGCAGCAGGTAAAGCACATGACCCTGGAACTCGGCGCGACTGCCGATGAGGATCACCCCGGCAAAGGCGATGGCGGTGCCACTGAGGCTGCGCGCCGAGGGACGCTCGTTCAAGAGGAGCATGGCAAAAATCACGGCGAAGGGAAGCTGGAGCTGGATCACCACCGCGCCCAGGGCCGCCTCGACCCGGGTCAGTCCCCAGAACAGCAGGCCGAAATGGAAAAACCCGAGAATTACGGAAATGCGGATGATCTCCCTGACCTTGCCCGTGGGCGGACGCACGAAGGGCACCAGCAGCGCCGCCGCCAGCGCAAAGCGCAGCGCCAGCATTAGCAGTGGCGGCAGTTCCAGTAATCCGGTCTTGATGACCACGAAATTCAGGCCCCAGAAGGCCATGGCCAGGATCATGAGAAGGATGTGGACGGGTTTCATGATGCTTTATGTACATGTCTTGGCCGCACCGTGCAAAGGAAGGGAGATTTAGAAATAGGTGGTGCCCCCCACGGCACTCCACATGGCGGCAGCCAGAGGCCCGGCGAGCAGCAGCGCCAGAAAGATCAAGCCCCTGCTGATCAATTTCCGGTGCGGAAGAGTCCGGTTCCTCATTGGGTTCTCCGGGATGTTAGGGACGAATCCACCATGATTCACGCCATAATCCATGATAGGATAAATTTGGTTCCGGGGACCATTTTTCACATTCAGAAAATAAATGGATTGTTGGCGTAATGCAGGAAGACAGAGGTTCTCTGAGCAAAATTCTTAACCTTGGCGTGGTCGTGGATATCGTTGATATCGGCGCCAATCCCGTGGACGGGGCGCCGCCCTATGACATGCTTGTAAAATCTGGCCTGGCGCGGGTTACCGGGTTTGAGCCAAATGCCGAAGCGCTGGAGACGCTCAAGGAAAATCAGGGAAAGGACGAAACCTATCTGCCCAATGCCGTGGGTGATGGCAAAACCCATAACTTCAACATTTGTAGAGCCGAGGGTATGTCCTCCCTGTTGCCGCCCAACGCCGAATTACTTGAATGGTTTCACGGATTTCCGAAATGGGGGGAGGTGGTGGACACCGTTGAAATGGAAACGGTGCGGCTTGACGACATCAGCGAAATCGGCGCCATGGATTTTCTCAAGATGGACACCCAGGGCAGCGAGCTTCTCATTCTCGAAAACGGCCAGGATAAACTTGCCCACTGTCTGGTAATTCAAACCGAGGTGGAGTTCCTGCCCATGTATAGGGACCAGCCTCTTTTCTCGGAAGTCGAAATGTTTCTGCGCGAGCGGGGTTTCGTCTTTCACCGTTTCGAGCCACTGGTGAGCAAGATTGTGGCTCCGTTACTGTTCAACAACGACATATACGCAGCGTACAAACAAGTTTTCTGGGCCGATGCCGTCTTTATCAGGGATTTCACCAAGTTCTCGGCACTTTCCCCGCAACAGCTCCTCAAGCTGGCCGTGATCCTCCATGACGTATACGGGTCTTACGACTTGGTGTTGCGGGCATTGATGGAATACGACGGCCGTGGGAATACGGGTTATGCAGACGGGTATTTAAAGTTTCTGGGAACTTCCCGTCCCGCATGACGGGCGCGGTTCTGTGGTAGTCCCGCGTGATCGCACGTTCAAGCAGGTCATCCCCCCCGTTTTTTGTCCCTCGTGTATTTCCAGCTGGCCACCACCTTGGCCCGCGCCGCCTCACGCAAAATGGCAATATCCACGGTGTCGAGAACAAAGTCATAGCCCGCCTCGAAGAGATCGGGTGCGGTGCGGCCGGCGGTGGCCATGGTGCCGAGCAGAACGCCCTCGTTCCCCGCGGCCTCGGCTACCCGCGCCATGGGCGCATCCATTTCGGCGCAGTCGGGATCGTTAAAATGGCCGGCACTGGCCGATAGGTCCATGGGCCCCACCAACAGCATGTCCACGCCTTCCACGGCGGCGATGGCGTCTACATCGCCCACGCCTTCCATGGTTTCGATCTGGCAGATGAGCAGGAACTCCGCCTCCAACCATTGCAGATAGCCCTCCACATCCGTGCCGTAGCCCGAGGCCCGCGCCACCGAATGGGCCACCCCGCGAATACCTTGTGGTGGATAGCGGCAGGCATTCACGGCGGCGGCGGCCTCGGCAGCGGAACTTACCGCAGGCACCATGACGCCCGCGGGCCCGGCATCAAGCGCCCGTTTCAGGTCCACCGGGTCGTTGGCGGGAATGCGGATCAGGGGCACCGCGCCGCCCGCGGTGATGGCCTGGAACTGTTGCACGGCGTTGGCAAAATCGCCGGAGCCGTGTTCCATATCAGTCATCACGGCGTCATAACCGCTGGCGGCGATAATTTCCGCAGCAACGGGGCTGCCCATGTTGGACAGACATCCTAGCGCCGGACGGCCTTTTTTCAGCCGTGTTTTGAAGGAAGGGTGGGGCACCTTGGATCCTCTTTGATATTGGGGGTGTCAGCCGGGGACATCAGCAAAGAAGCACAACGACGTCACGGCGTAAAATTATTCCGGTCAAATGGTTCTATTTGGCCGAAGTGTGCTCTAGAGTGGCGGGATGAATATTATGGCCCCTGTGGTGACTTTCCAGAATACGATTTTCCAGATTACAGTGGACCAATGCAACGTCCGTCACACGGCTGTGCCGCCGTGGCGTGACGGCACCGGGGAGGGTGTCCTTTGCGGAAACTGCTGACGGGCCTGTTGGCCCTGATCATAATCTTCATCGCCGCTGCCCTGGTGGTGCCCAGCTTCATCGACTGGAACGAATACAAGGGAGCCATCGCCAGCCAGGCCAAGGAAGCGACGGGCCGCGATGTTTTCATCGGCGGCGACCTCAAGTTCTCGGTGTTTCCCATCCCTGCCTTGTCGGTCAAAGACCTTCATCTCGCCAACATCGAAGGCGCGGCGGAAGCCGATATGGTCAGCCTCAAGGCCCTGACCATTAAGGTGGCTCTGTGGCCCCTGTTCGAAGGGGAGGTGGAGGTGGAATCCATTTCCCTGGTGGAGCCCGTGATTCATCTTGAAGTCCTGAAAAACGGCCTCAATAACTGGACTTTCGCGGTGCTGGAAACCTCCACTGGGGAGGAGATGGACCCCACCATTCCCGCCGCCAAGGATGAGGCGAGAGATGCGGCGGCTGGTCCGAAGCGTGATCCGGGGGGCGGCGCGGAAGAAGATTCCGGGGGCGGGGCCGGCGGACCCGATATTATGGTAACGCTCAACCATTTCGCCATCGAAGACGGCATCCTGACCTATCGCGACTCCGGTTCCGGGACCTTCGAGAAGATCGCCGGCCTCAACGCCGACATCACCGCCAAATCCCTTGAAGGCCCCTTCGAGGCCGAGGGGGAGATGGTTATCCGCCACCTGCCGCTGAGCTTTTCCGTCAAGGCCGGGTCTCTCGAACCCGCCCGGCCCCTTCCGCTGACGCTAGAAGCGGGGCTTGTTCCGGCAGGAGTCACCGCACGGATCAGTGGATCGCTGTCGAAGCTTTCCACCGACGGGGAATTTGCCGGCACCCTTAAGGTGGATGGCGACGACCTGGGTGAGGCCATTGCTTTCTCGGCCCCGGGCTCCCTGCCGGCCCTGCCCGGGTTCCTGGCCCAGGCGGTGACGGTGGAAGGCGCGCTGACGGCCTCGGCCAAAAAGCTGG
>MPMF02226525.1_pt1 | contig 10355 bp, 8 predicted proteins | sample 1617271 | NCBI WGS metagenome assembly MPMF02 (sample SAMN05944812, study PRJNA350692) | marine metagenome | biome: marine; feature: ODZ; material: water; isolation source: 120 m water sample prefiltered with 30 um filter, filtered on to 0.2 um... | place: Pacific Ocean | collected 2012-04-09... | reverse complement strand
TGCGGGGAATGCAGTGATGCATAATATTTTTTGCGGAATAGATGTGGAACCCATGGGATACCATCCGTTTGAACCGGTTTCAAATGAACTCGAGATATATAAACCATCTACATTGGGTTGGGATCTAAATGAAGATGTCACTATAGAATTTCTCCCCGGTGTAGGCAGCTTTATTGGGAGCGATATCTTAATTGGTGCTTGGGCAAAAAAGATGATTGATAGTGATGGCATCAAGGTATTGGTGGATTTGGGCACTAATGGCGAAATCATGGTGGGAAATAAGGATAAAATTCTTGCGGCTTCTACAGCAGCTGGTCCTGCCTTTGAGGGTGCGGGGATTTCCATGGGTATGCGTGCAGCTACGGGTGCTATTTCCAGTGTCATCACGAGGAATGGTGACATAATTCCAAAAGTATTGGGGTCTGATAATGCAAGAGGGATATGCGGTAGCGGACTTGTAGATGCGATTTCGGCTTACTTGGATGCCGGATCTATCAAGCCGGACGGTAGATTTTTAAATGGAGAATCTGTTATGGTTATGGATCCGGTGTTGATTACCCAAAAGGATATACGAGAGCTCCAATTAGCCAAAGGAGCCATAGCTACGGGCATTCGATTGTTATTAAAAGCGTTTGATAAAACGGAGAAAAATGTTGAAGAAGTTTATTTGTCGGGAGCGTTTGGGAATTATATAAGTAAGCGAAGCGCCAGAAGAATTGGTCTCTTAAACTTCCCCCAGAAAAAAATAACGACAGCCGGAAACACAGCCTTACTTGGTGCAAAAATGGCCTTATTTAACCAAAGTGAAATAAATAATTTTTATGAAATCAGAGAAATAATAACCCACCTTGATTTAAGTATACATCCAGATTTTACAGATGTGTTTGCAGAATTGGTGAACTTCCCCATAAAAAGGGAAATGGTTTAGTATTCTTTTAAAGTTTCGGATAATAGTTTTATATATGCAGGTGTTGAACCGCAACACCCACCCAATATTTTAATCCCCATTTTATATATTTCAACCATTCCTTCTACAAATTGGTCTGCCGTTTGTTCATAATGAACGATATTCCCTTCAAGGACCGGTTGGCCTGCGTTGGGTTTTATGGATAAAGGAAGATCGGTAAGCGTCAAGGCTTCTTCAGCTAATTCAATTAACTCAAAACTATCTAAGTTACAATTGGTGCCGATAATATCAGCTCCGGTGTCTGTGAGTTTTTGAACGCAATCAGAAAGGGGATTTCCCATGACGGTAAAATATCCATTTTCTGTTTTTGCGTAGGTCATATTTGCAATAATAGATTTACTACTCACTTGACGGATAGCTTCCACAGCAAGGATTGCTTCTTGAATATCAATCATGGTTTCCACGCTGAAAAGGTCTACTCTGCTGTCTTCCAATATTTCCGCTTGGCGAATGAAGGCATCTTTCAATTCATCGGACTTGGCAGGACCCAAAGGTTCAATCAATAAACCTGATGGGCCAATATCTCCTGATACAAGTGAATCTCCGCCATATTTCCGGCAAATTTCCACAGCCCGTTTGTTCACCAAATCGTGGTGTTCAGCGATACCGCATTCTTTCAGCCGGTAATAGGATGCGCCGAATGTATTGGTTTGCAAAATATCACTACCGGCTTCGTGGTATAACCGGTGTGTATTTCCGATACGCTCCGGGTATTTAATAGACCATTCTTCCGGGGGTTGTCCAGAGTGAAGACCCATCTCCATGAGCAAAGAACCCATGGCGCCGTCTAAAAAAACAGGTCCTTCTTTTAGTCGTTGTTTCAGTGATTTAATTGACATTTAAAATAAAAAGCTATTTTATGGATGGCAATGATTCTGAATCTGCGATGCCTTGGCTCATTATAGTGCGAAGTTCTTTATCCAAATTATCTTCAATGAGACTTTCACTATATTGATCTAATAAATTTTGTATTTCTTCCCGTGCTCGGTTTTGCCAGGTTTTGCTTCCAAATTGTTCCCACTGTTCCCAACTGGTGCGGTCTACCATGGTCCCGGGTAAATATAATTCTTTGGGCCAATGTTTTAATGTATGCTCCATGGTGCAGATTTGCTGCTCTTCCAATACTTCATCAATGAACGGTTTGATGGGCAAATCATCTTTGATTTTAATATCCCGCATAAAATGATTGACATGACCGCAGACTTCATCATCGAACACCAATTTTTCCAAACTGAAACAATTGACAAAATCCAGCATACCCGGTCCTGCGACTTGGTTCATTCGGCTCATGGCGGCAATATAGGCACCACCGGCGGTTTCCGACCCAGCTTGGGGATCATTGAATTTTCCATCCCCTAACCCCATATATCCTTGGGAAGGAATTTGAAGATGTCGGGCAATTTGAGCATAACCACTATAGAGTTGTAATGCTTCCACTCCTGACATGGGAGCACTCATTAGTTGCATATGAAAAGCGCCCGGCGCACCACCAAAAATCACTGGGGCACCGGGTTTTATCAGTTGAGTAAATACAATACCACTCAATACTTCCGCAGTTTGCATCACCAATGCTCCCACCGTAGTCACCGGAGCGGCTAATCCAATCATAAGGACAGGAACCACTTCCACGATAATACCGTTTTCTACGCAATCTATTAAGTTTTGGCTGGAATCTAATCCCCACCGTAACGGACTGTTTGGACAGCAGGTAAATACCGCCATTGGTTTGTTGATAAGATCATTTTTATCTTTCCGAAAACAGGTCATCATCTCCGCCATGGGCGGTACTCCATGGTGAGTGAAAGCACCTGTTACTACCGGTTTACCACTATGAGTCAACATCAGGTAAAGCCGCCAGGCGTCGGCAATATCTTGGGGAACATCATCGGTGCTGAAAGCGGAAGCAGGATAAGAAATATGTTTCAGTTGATTGACCACTTTGATGTATTCAATAAAGTCGGGTGTTTGTGCACGTCGTCGTTCACCCGTTTGCCAATCTAAAATATTCAACGCCGATGAGCCCGGAACAAAATGAGTACTATTTCCTCCAATGGTTGAAAATAATTTGCCACTACGGTCATATAAATCAATGACTGATGGAAGAGACTTAATACTATCCTCTACAATATGTTTTGGAAAGGTGATTCGATTGGTATTTTTATCAACCAGTAAACCGGCCGTTTCCATTCGTTCCATCAATGCATCACATTGCACTTCCACACCAGTGTCCTGAAGTACTAATAGCGCTTCATCTATGATTTTTTCTACTAGATTATCGTCTAATACTTTTAATTCAAGCATAGTTTTTCTTTAAATACGATTCTGTTATTTTAACATTTCTTTTGCAGCATTAAATCCATTGGTTCCGTGTAACCCACCGCCGGGATGGGTTCCAGGTCCGCAAAGGAATAAATTATCGATGGGTGATTTATATTGGGCGGTGCTCATAGTAGGCCGCATAAAGAAAAACTGGTCCAAAGTCATTTCGCCGTGGTTCAGGTTTCCTTCGGTCAATCCAAATTGAGTTTCCAAATCAACGGGTGAAAGGATGTATGATGATTCAATCAGTGATGAAATTTCAGGAATATAGTTTTCCAATACTTCCACCACATTATTTTTCAATTGAGATTTCAATACATCTGACCATTGTTGTCCACGCAAATGATAGGGCGCATACTGGGCAGTTACAGATAAAACATGCTTTCCTTCCGGCGCAAAGCCTTTATTAAGAATAGATGGGAGAGTGAATTCAACATAAGGATTTTCCGGAAGACGGCCATATTTAACTGCATCAGAAGCTCGTTCTAAATATTCAACTGAAGGAGCGACGGAAAAGACTGAACCTAATTGGTCTTCGGGAATTCCTTTAATATTTGGTAAGCCTTTCAGAGCAAAATGAATTCGGGCGATACTCCCCCGATATTTTATATTTTTTAATTGAGTGAGAAATCTCGGATTTAATTGAGATGGGCCGACCAATTTCATAAATGTATTGTGCGGGTCCAATCCTGAAACAATGCAGTGTGCTTCAATAGATTCTCCGGACTCTAACGTAACTCCGGTACACACACCATTACTCAAATTAATGGCAGACACTTTTGTATTGGTTCTCAATTCGACATGGTAAGATTCCGCAGATGATTTGATAGCATTTGCTAATTCACCTGTCCCCCCATTTACAAATTGTGCTTGGTGAAATACGCCGTGACTATGAACATGCTGATGTAACAAGTTGTATCCAGTCCCTGCGGCAAAGGGTCCAAAGGATAAATGGTGTATTCCAGCCGTTGATACAGCAGCACGAAGAAGTTCACTTTCAAACCATTCGTCCATGAGTTCGGCCATCATCTTTGGGGCCAGACGCATAAAATCAGCCAAACCCCGGGTACCATGTTTTCGAATAGGAGACAACATAGAGCGCATAGAAAATGCTTCTTTTAATCCAATATTTGGCAATTTGGGTGGTGTCAATTCATAAAGTTTTTCTAAAAAGAGAGTCAAATTATTGATGTTTTTTGTAAAATTTTCCCAAGCTTTTGCATCTTTATCTGAATGGTTTTTAATTGACGCAGCCGTTTCATCGGGGTCTCGATGAAACGAAATGTGATTTCCATTTGAATCCAAAGCAAACCGGACGACTGTCGGAGAGTGAAGCAACAACCTATGAGCATCAAGATTCAGCTTTTCAATGACACGAGGGTCAATCCATTTAACACTATCATGGATAATATTACATTTGAATCCGGAAGAAAACTCTACAGTAGAAGCCATACCGCCAACTTCCTCACGCGCTTCAAGTAACAATACTTTTTTCCCCGCTTGACCCAATAAAGCAGCTATAGTCAAACTGTTTATACCGCCACCAATGACGATGAAATCTGTCCGACTCATTTTAATTCCCCCAAAATCTTTTTGGCTGCCATCTCGCCGGGGGAACCAGTAATGCCTCCACCGGGGTGCGTACCGGAACCGCATTGAAAATAATTCTTTATAGGTGTGGTGTAATCTGCCCATCGAATTGCTGGGCGAAAAGAAAATAACTGCTGCAAGGATAGTTCGCCGTGAAAAATATTTCCTTCCGTAAGACCAAACGTTTTTTCCATATCCGCCGGGGTCAGAACCTGTCTGTGGAGAATAATATCTTTGATATTCGGAGCATATCGTGCAAGAGTATTCACCACAGCATCACCAAAGGCCTCCCGTTTTGTATCATCCCAACCGCCGTTAATATCATAAGGTGCATATTGCACAAAACAGGACATAACATGTTTCCCGGGTGGTGCCATATCCGGATCCAAAACAGACGGTAAAATAATATCCATAAAGGGTTCTTGAGAAAAATTCCCATACTTGGCATCATCGTAAGCTCTTTCTAAATGGTCATAACTAGGGCTAATTGAAATAGCACCTCGGAGGTGGTGACCTTCACCGGGCAAGCAGGTAAAATTCGGGAGAGCATCTAATGCCAGATTTACTTTTCCTGATGAACCACGAATGCGGAAGTTCTTTATATCCGTCACAAAATCTGCCGGCAAATCGTTTTCATCCACCATATTCAAAAATGTTTGTTTTGGGTCCAAACCGGAGATAACAATGTCAGAGGAGTATTCATCGCCATTTTCCAGGACAACGCCTACAGCTCGGCCATTTTTCACGATAATTTTTTCAACAGGTGCTTCTGTCATAATTTCTGTACCAAAGTGTTCAGCCGATCGGGCAATGGCCATACTTACAGCTCCTGTGCCGCCTCGTTGAAAACCCCAAGCCCTAAATGCGCCGTCAATGTCCCCCATATAATGATGTAGCATTACATAGGCGGAACCGGGAGATTTTGGGCCCATGAAAGTGCCGATAATTCCACTGGCGGACATGGTGGCTTTTAAGGGCTCAAATTCAAACCATTCATCCAAGAAATCCGCCGAACTCATGGTCATGAGCTTTGTCAAATATTCAAATTGTTCAGAGCTTAATGATTTAAAGTGGCTCAATAGCTTTTTAAGGGCACCTAAATCAGATAAACTGGGGCGAATAGCATTGGGGGCTATTGTTTCTAAAATTGGCCGTACAGCCATTCCTATTTGACTCATAGCGGGTCCAAACCGCATATAAGTTTCTGCGTCTTTTCGTGAATGACGGGCAATTTCCCGATATGTTTCGTCTCCGTCAGCTGTACGAATTAAATAATCATTATCCAATGGTGTTAAAGTGCTTTCAAGTGGGAGTAGCTCTAAACCGAATTTTGGTAGCATGAGTTCCCGCATAACATTCGGTTTCATAAGACTTACCACATAAGAACAAACAGTAAATTTGAATCCCGGAAAAATCTCTTCTGTCACAGCCGCTCCGCCAAGTACATGACGACGTTCCAAAACCAACACCTTTTTTCCTGCACGTCCAAGGTAAGCGGCAGCTGTCAAGCCGTTATGCCCTCCGCCAATGACAATAGCATCATACTGTTTTATTCCAAGCATGACCGTTTCCTATCAGGGTCGAAAAAGGGTGTCTTTACAACACGAGCCGGTGAAAGTTTTCTATAGTGTTCCACCTTTAATTCAAAATTAAGTTGAGTATTTTCTTTAGCATATTCTGATTTTACATGAGCCAGGGCAACGTATCGTTTCAAGATGGGAGACCACGTTCCACTGGTGGCATAACCCACTTGTTCTTGACCGTTATATAAAGGTGTGCTTGTTCGCCATGCGGTGCAGGGCAGTCCGGGTGGGAGCCCTACCTTTCGATGAAGTTTTTCAAAGGGTTCCCATTCAATTTCGATCCCCACAAATTCCCATTCAGGGCCACGAGCTTTTTCTGCTTCCAATGCTTTTTTACCAATGAAATCTTTTTTCTTCAATTTTACAGCCCAACCCAAACCCAATTCAAATGGTGAAGATTTACGAGCTTCGATAATAGCATGTCTGGCAGAAATATAATCCACGTCAAGAAGAATGAGGCCGGCTTCAATCCGTGCCATATCCAAGGCATGAAGTCCCGTAGGTGTTATTCCGTAAGGTTTCCCTTTTTCCAATAATAAATCCCAAACGGAGAGGGCATCATTTGGTTTCATCCAAATTTCATAACCTAAATCTCCTGTGTAACCTGTTCGGGAGATGGAAACAGGAATATCATTAAAATGAGTATCCATCATCCAGAAAAATTTGAGTCTGTCGAGGGAATCATTTGCGCAGGCATTCAGAATAGCTCGTGAGTTCGGTCCTTGTAATGCAAGGCTTGCTGTAGTTTGAGAGTCATCGGAAACAGTCGCATCCATTCCAGTCACGTTGTGTTTAATCCATTCTAAATTGGGTTCAGCACTGGTGATTCGAAACCGATTTTCTGACAATCTTTGGACGGTTCCATCATCAATCTGTTTCCCATTCTCGTCGCACCATGGGGTGTACATGACTTGACCCACTTTACATATTTTAATATTTCTTGTGACGAGACGGTCTAAAAATGCCTGGGCGTCAGGCCCTTCAATTATGTATTTATATAGTGGTGTTATATCTAAAAGAGCTGCCTTGGTGCGAATGGCAAAATATTCATTTTCATGGGTGAGTTCATAATTAGTGGCAGAAAGATAACCGGACCAACGTCGCCATTCCTGGGATTCATTGAGTTTTGAAGTGCGTTCAAAAAATGGAGAAAGGTTGAGTTGGGTTTTTCCTGTAAAATGATTCTCGGAACTCATTCTGTTTTTCTTAAGAATGGCCGTGTGAGGCATGTGGGGCCACCACCGCCTTTGATTGATATTTCTGTACCATGGTAAGTATGAACTTCAACGCCTTCAGCTTCCAGTCTATTTTTTGTTTCAGTATTACCGTCTATCATAATGCATTTCCGCGGTGCAACAGCAAGGACATTGCAGCCCATTGATTTATATTCTGCGTCCGGAACTTCTAACAATTTTACATTTTGTTCCAAAAGAAATTGCCGGAAAGGAACAGGCAAAAGTTTTGAATAAACCAAATATAAATCATGGTCAATTGGGCTAATCATAGACATAAGGTGTAGGCATTCGTTGGGACCATTCCAATGGGGTAGGGGAACTGATATAACATCATCCACTAAATCGCCTAAAAGTGCTCTAAACTGGCGAATGCCCTCTGAATTGGTCCGATACCCCTCACCCACGGCCACCGTCCGTTCGTTGATCCACACAACATCACCCCCTTCTAATGTTCCGGGAACTTGAATATATCCTAATATGGGGACACCTATTTCAGTAAAATAGGTTTCTATTTCTTTCGGTTCAGAAAGTCGTTCCTTTTTCCCCATATTGCAAAGAATGACACCGCCATTGGTGACAACACAAGGGTCATGAGTATAGATGGAATCGAGAGAAGTGGTTTCGTTTTTAGGTAGAAAATGAATTTCGATCTCGAACGATTTCAATTGATCTACGAATGAATTATAATCTGATTTTGCTTTTTCAAAATCCGGAGCGCTAATATAATTGAGCTTGAGGGATTCTACGTCTAACTTGGATTGATTTATATAAGTCTCAACAGGGTGTTTGATGAGAATTCTGTATATGGGGTCCACCATATTTTGACATCCAAAATTATTCAACATCACCTTCACACCAATTCACAATTAAATTTGTTACCACTTCTACTTTTTTGAGTATATCATCAATTTCTACATATTCGTTAATTGCATGAGCATTATGCCCTTCGTCATTTGCCAGACTTGGAAGTTGGATAGCAGACTGGACGAATTCAATTATTTCATCTTTATGAGCGACAACAGCATTGAAAATTCTTGTTATCTGGTCATTCATTATTTATTCCAATAATAATAGAATGGCAGTCCCAATAAAATTATCCCGGCGCCAATTGCAGCATCTCGTGGTGCCTCCATGACGGTATTGATAGTCAGGAAAACAGCAAACAGGATAAAAATGATAGGAATCCAGGGATACAATGGTGTTTTGTAAGGTCTTTCAAGTTCCGGTAGTTTCCTGCGTAGGATAATAACAGCTCCTGCAGACATTCCATAAAAAATCCAGGAAGCAAAAATGATATAAGTAATCAGCTGGTTAAATGTCCCGGTAAACGTAAGCAGACAGGCCCACACACACTGAATCATTAATGCATTGGCAGGTGATTTAAATTTTGGATGTACTTTTGCTGCAAGGCTAAAAAAGAGTTTATCTTTTGCCATGGCATAGTTTATTCTTGCACTAGTTAAAACAAAGCCGTTGTTAGCTCCCATGAGTGATATGAGAATAATAATTGTCACTAAAGCAGTACCTTTTTCACCCAGGAACACCGATGCCGAATCTGACGCAACTAATGATGAAGTGCTCATAGTCTCTATGCCCAATGTATAAGTAAAAACAAAATTTATTAAAAGGTATACTGATGTAACTATTATCATACAAAAAATGAGAGAAAGAGGAATATTTCGCCCAGGATTTTTTACTTCGCCAGCAACATAAGTTACAAAAATCCATCCATCGAAAGTCCAGAGTACAGCGACCATGGCTAATCCCAGCGGTCCAACCAAACTTGGCAGAGATTGGCTAGAAAAAAATGGACGTATGTTGGTACTGGATCCTCCTTCCATAAACATTCCCAATGCGATGATGCCTAGAATTGCTCCAATTTTGAGAAAAGTAAATACGTTTTGCGCTCTTGCACCTGATTTTACATCAACGATATTCAGTATTGTCAACAACATAATGGAAAAAACAGCAATTCCTTTAATACTCAATGCAGATACTGGGAAGAAAAAACCCAAGTATTCTGCAAAAGCAACTCCTACCGCTGCAATAGATGCTGTATTAATAACAGCTACAGCAGACCAGCCGTAGAGATAACCCCATATCGGACCATAAGCCTTATTGAGATATACATATTGACCACCTGCCTGGGGCATAGCTGCACCAAGTTCCGCAACAGACAACGCTCCAAAGAGGCTTACAATTCCGCCTAATATCCATACAATAAACATTAATGAAGAAGATCCAGTTAACAGGGCTACTGTTGCCGGCACCATAAAAATTCCCGAACCAATGATACCACCAGCATTGATCATAGTGGCGTCAAGTAAAGAAAGTACTCGATCTAGTTTTTGTGTTTGGGAAGTAGGTGTCATAAGAATGTTAAGTTTATGAATACCAACTTGGTGATAACAATAAAGAAAAAGAAATTAAAACTGCTTATTATATTAAATACAATTTTTAAAAATAAAAGAAAATATATTCGTGGTACCGTTGTCTCAGAAAGTTGATAATTCCGAGGAACATTCTAAATGTGATCCGGGTGAGACTCGAACTCACGGCCAACGGCTTAAAAGGCCGCTGCTCTACCAACTGAGCTACCGGATCAAATCATAAAAATTTTGGGGCGGAAAATTACAAGAAATCATTTCTATTTGCACAGGA
>MPMF02168103.1_pt1 | contig 10359 bp, 7 predicted proteins | sample 1617271 | NCBI WGS metagenome assembly MPMF02 (sample SAMN05944812, study PRJNA350692) | marine metagenome | biome: marine; feature: ODZ; material: water; isolation source: 120 m water sample prefiltered with 30 um filter, filtered on to 0.2 um... | place: Pacific Ocean | collected 2012-04-09... | reverse complement strand
TGTGAGGCGTGACAAACCATGCCGGTTCGCGGCGCTCTAGTCCGAATCCGTTCGCCAGTGCCTCGGCGCCCGGACCGGCAAACATGTTGTGAGACGTACTCTCCATTACATGGCGCGCGAGCGAGATTGGATAGCGCACCGTACGCACGCCGACAATGGCGCCCAGATTAAGGACGTGCCCGTCCATGATGATGGCGTCCATTTCTACATGGCCATCGGTGTTCAGGTACGAACCACGCCCGGCGTCAAAAACAGGGTCATCCTCCAGCACTGTCACCGCGGCCTCGACCGCGTCCAGTGCGGAGCTACCGGACCTCAGCATCTCTCACCCGACTGCCACGGCTGTCCGGCAGCCGGAGAGGTGGGCTTCGCAATTCTCGATGGGAATCTCGCCTGCGCCCCCATGCACGATGATTCTAGTGTTCACAGGCAGAGTCTACTACACGGATAGCCCGCCTCGCCAGAGATTCCACTAATCGGCGTTATAATCGCGGGGATGAGCATGGATACCGGGCGGGTACAAGCATTGGGCGCGGCGGACCTTGCCGGCGAGGTGCATTTCACTGACGCGCAGTGGGATAGTGACGGGCAGACGGTAGTGTGGCGGCAGCGGGACGGCTCGCGCGGCACGTTGATGGCGCAGCGGCGTGGCGGTGAGACGCGGGAGCTGACCCCGGGGATTTCTGTGCGCGCCGAGGTGAATTATGGAGGCGGGGACTATACTGTTGCGCATAGGCATGTAATATACGTGTGTGGTGGTCTGCTCTGGTGCATTAAAATAGAGGGAGGCCGATCTCTGCAGTTGACGCGAGAAATCGGTGCGGTGGCGGCCCCGGCAGTCAGCGCGGACGCGCAGTGGATTGGGTATGTGCGAGCAGGGGATGATGCCGACGCAATATGCGTAATAGATTGGAATGGGAAGCGGTCCGAACAGAGACTATTGCGTGGGGATCAATTTTACATGCAGCCGGCATGGCACCCTAACGGCTCAATGCTGGCATGCGTGGCGTGGAATGCGCCGCAGATGCCCTGGGACGGATGCGAGCTGCGGCTGGTGCAACTGCAGTGTGCCTATGGTGAGCTGCGCGCGGAGAGCGTGCACACTGTGGATGGGGGGAGAGGTACCTCTATTTTTCAACCTGAATTCTCCCCTGACGGACGGTATTTGGCTTACGTGTCTGATGCTACTGGATGGGGACAGATTTACCTGCATGAGACGAAAAACGGAGCACGACGACAACTGACGGACGCTGTCGCGGAACATGCTCGGCCTGCCTGGGTTCAGGGGATGCGCACTCTCGCGTGGTCTCGGGATAGCGACGCTGTTTTCGCGCTACGTAATGAGCGCGGGCGGGTGCGGCTGTGGCGCTACGGGCTGGAAGGAGAAGGCGCAGAGGTGAGCGCCGCGGTGGATTACAGTGACTTCGACAGCATATCCGCCGCGCCGGATGATGACACGCTCGCGTGCGTGGTTTCCGCGAGCACTACACCGAAGGAGGTGGTGGCTTTTTCACCGCGGGCGGGCGGAGGCGCACAGGTGATTGCGCGCAGCCGGGAAGCGACCCTTCCGGCCACTGCGCTCTCGGCCGCGCGAGCGGTGCAATGGCGCAGCGTGGGAGACGAGGTGGCTCACGGACTATATTACCCGCCGGCAGGCGAAACTGCGGAAGGGCCACCCGCGATCGTGATGAGCCACGGCGGCCCCACCGCACAGCGCACGCTGGCTTTTTACCCAGAGGTGCAATTTTTCGTCAGCCGCGGTTATGCGGTGCTGCAGGTCAACTATCGCGGCAGCAGCGGCTACGGGCGCGATTACATGCTGAAAATGCGCGGTGCATGGGGCAAGGTGGACCGCGAGGACCTGCTCAGCGGGGCGCGTTTTCTGGTGGAAAACGGGCTCGCCGACGGCGCACGGCTGGTGGCCATGGGAGGCAGCGCTGGGGGTGTTTCCGTACTGCTGGCGCTGATACATCAACCCGGTTATTTTTCCGCGGGAGTGTGCAGCTACCCTGTCGCGGATATGCTGGCGCTGAGCACGGAAACACACCGATTTGAGCGGCACTATAATCACAATCTACTGGGTCCTTTGCGGCAGGCCGAGGCAGCCTATCGCTGTCGCTCGGCGCTGCTGCGCGCGGATGAGATTGTAGACCCGCTGATTCTGTTCCACGGAGCGGACGACGCGGTCGTGCCGCCGGAACACTCCTCCGGCCTCGCTGCCAGTCTGAAGCGGCGCGGGGTGCCGCACGAGCATCATCTCTTTGATGGTGAGGGTCACGGATGGCGAAAGGATGAAACCGTTGTGGCGTACTATGCGGCTATCGAACGGTTTCTGCGAGAGCATTTATAGAGCTAATCGAGGCCGGAACAAACCGGTACTCGAAGGCTCAACCTTGCTCTGCCAGCAGCTCTTTCAACTGGCCAAGCGTGATGTTGCCGCCGCTCATAATCAGCACCACTTTCTTTCCGTTCAGGCGCTCGCGTAATTTGCACGCGGCTGCTAGCGCGGCAGCCCCGGCGGCTTCCACAAGGTTGTGCGTTTGCTCGATGGCAAGGAGCATGGCCGATTTTAGCTCGGCTTCGCTCACCAGCACGAAATCGTCCAGGTCGCGCTGCATGATGGCCTGTGGTATTTCAAATGTAGAGCGGGTAGCTAGGCCCTCTGCAAACGTTTCCATTTTCGCCTCCACCCGCCGCTTTTCTTTCCACGTGAGATAGGCGGAGGGGGCGGCTTCGGATTGCACACCGATGACTGCAACGTGCGTCTGCAGGCCTTCAGCTGCCAGGCAGACCCCGGCTGCGCCACTGCCCCCGCCGACCGGCACGATTATCACTTCCGCGCCCGGAAGCTCTTCAAGAATTTCCAGAGCGTAAGTACCAACTCCTGCTATAAGCAGCGGCTCGTCACCTGAGGAGAGATAGTGCATACCATCACGCTTGGCGACCTGCTCTACGTGTTCGCGACAGTCGTCAAAATCCCGCCCGACGAATTGAACCTCCGCCCCCAAATTCTCGATTGCCCTCACCTTGCCGGGGTTCGCGCCGTTAGGCATGGCCACAATCGCGCGCACGTTGAACAGGCGCGCAGCGTAGGCGACGCTCTGCCCATGGTTTCCCGTGGAGGCAGTTATCACCCCGCGCGCCTTCGTTTCCGTATCAAGGTTCGCCATTAAGTTGATGCCGCCGCGTACTTTGAAGGCGCGGATGGGCTGGTGATTCTCATGCTTCACCCAGATTTCGGCTCCGGCCTCGTTACTAAGGTTGGGGTAATGATAGAGCGGGGTGGGGCTCAGATAAGGGGCAATCGTCTCGCGAGCAAGCAGAACGTCGGTGAATGTTGGAAGGTGCATGGTGGGCGCCCTTTTGGTATTCTTTGAAACTACGCCGGAACAAAATGCATGTCCGCAGGCATTAATTTACTGCTGCGCAGGAAGGGGTGATTACAGACAGTCTTCTTCCGGTGCTGGCGTGTCAATCCAATCCCGTCAGCCGCTTCTCTAACTTCTCCTGTGACGCCCGGTAATCAGCAAGTTTGTCGCGTTCTTTTTGCACCACCGGAGGTGGGGCTTTTTCGGCGAAGGGGCTGCCCAGCAAGCCCTGCAGACGCTTGATTTGCGCCTGCAGGGCGGCGATTTCTTTCTCTAGGCGCGAACGCTCGGCAGCGGCATCCACCATCCCGGCCAGCGGCAGGTAGATTTCGCTGCTACCCACCACGAGGGCGATGGCCGCCGCGGGCTTCTCCGCGCTGGCCGCGCTGATCTCCAGCTGCTGCGGCGCAAGCTGCGCCAGCGCGGCCAGCGCTTCGCGTTGCTCGGCGAGCATGGCTGCGCCTTCTCCAGCGATAATTGTCGCCGCAATGCGCCGTCTGGCATCCACTCCGTTTTCGGAGCGTGCGTTGCGAATGGCGCGCACGATGTCCATCAAATGCGTGAAATCGGCAATGTCATCATCTCGTGGGGGCGTCGTCTTCACCTCGGGCCAGGGAGCGACAATCAACGCATCCGGCCAGCCGCCGTCCGGGGCGAAACGTTCTCCGGCAGCGGTCTTCAGATGCTGCCAGATTTCCTCGGTCACAAAAGGCACATAGGGATGCAACAGGCGCAGCGTGTCATCCAGCACGCTGACCAGCGTGCGCGCGGTGGTCAGCGCGGTTCGCGGCTGCTTCAATTGCTGCTTGGAAACTTCTAAATACCAGTCAGCATACTCGCTCCAGACAAATTCGTAAGCGGCACTTCCGGCTTGCCCGTACTGATGCTTTCCGATCAGGCGCGTGCAATCGGCGATGGTCTGATCAAGGCGCGCCAGTATCCAGCGGTCGGACAGCGTGGGCGGGCTGGCAGCCGCCTCCTCCTCCGCGGGCAGGCTGCCCAGCTTGCCAATTACGTAGCGGGCAGCATTCCAGATTTTGTTGGCGAAGTTGCGGTTGGCCTTCACGCGCTCCAGGCTCAGATTCATGTCGTTGCCCGGAGTCGAGCCAGTGAGCAAGGTGAAGCGCAGCGCATCGGTGCCGTATTCGTCCATCACCTGCAGCGGGTCGATGACGTTTCCCAGCGTTTTGCTCATTTTGCGCCCGTGCTTGTCGCGCACCAGCCCGTGCAAATAGACCTCATGGAAGGGTACCTCACCGGTTAATTCCAGCCCCATCATAATCATGCGCGCCACCCAGAAGAAGAGGATGTCGTAGCCGGTTTCGAGCATGGCGGTGGGGTAGAAGTAGTTAAGGTCGGCGGTTTGCTGCGGCCAGCCGAGCGTGGAGAAAGGCCACAAACCGGAGGAGAACCAGGTATCGAGTACGTCTGCATCTTGCTCCAGGGTGACTTCCGCGCCGAGTTCTGCGCGCGCCTGCGCGTAGGCTTCGGCTTCGCTGCGCGCGCAGAACTGGCTGCCATCCGGCGCGTACCAGACTGGGATGCGATGCCCCCACCAGAGCTGGCGCGAGATGCACCAATCACGGATGTTTTCCAGCCAGTTGAAATAGGTTTTCTCGAAGCGCGCGGGCGTGATGCGGATGCGCCCCGCGCGCACGGCGGCCAGCGCGGCTGCGGCCAGCGGCTCGATGCTGACGAACCACTGCGTGGAAATCATCGGCTCGACGATTTCGCCGCCGCGCTGCGTGCGCGGGACGTTGAGCATGTACGACTCTTCGCGGATTGTCAGGCCGGCAGCCCGCATGTCGGCCCACAGCTGCTCGCGGGCGGCGAAGCGCTCCAGCCCGGCGTAGGGGCCGCCGTCCGCGGTCACGTTGGCGTCGCGGTCGAGAATGGAGATGACGGGCAGATTGTGGCGCTGTCCGATTTCGTAGTCATTGGGGTCGTGACCGGGCGTGATTTTCAGCGCGCCGGCGCCAAATTCGCGATCGACATATTCATCAGCGATGACTGGGATTTCGCGGTCGAGCATAGGCACCAGCGCGCTTTGGCCGACATAACGCGCGTAACGCTCGTCTTCGGGGTGCACTGCCAGCGCCGTATCGCCGAGGATGGTCTCCGGGCGCGTGGTCGCTACCGGGATGAAATCCTCCGTGCCTTTGAGTCGATATTTGAAATAATAGAGCGTGCCCGGCTCCTGGCTGTAATCGACCTCCAGGTCGCTGACGGCGGTCTTAAGGCCGGGGGACCAGTTGATCAGGCGTGGGCCGCGATAGATCAGGCCTTTTTCATACAGACGCACAAAGGCTTCGCGCACCGCGCGCGAGAGGCCTTCATCCAGCGTAAAACGCTCGCGTTCCCAATCACAGGATGCGCCCAGACGACGCAACTGGTTGGTGATCTTGCCGCCATATTCGTTTTTCCAAGTCCAGGCGCGCTCGATGAACGCTTCGCGCCCGACCTGCTCGCGGCTGCTGCCCTCGGCAGCGAGCGCCTTTTCCACTTGCAGCTGCGTGGCGATTCCGGCGTGGTCGGAGCCCGGCACCCATAGGGTCGCCTTGCCGCGCATGCGGTGATAGCGAATCATCAGGTCTTCTATGGAGACGAACATGGCGTGTCCCAGATGCAGTTCGCCGGTCACATTGGGTGGCGGGATGGAGATGACGTAGGTGGGCTGCGCCGCGTCGAAGTTCGTGTTTTGTGGCTGGTTATGCGGCTTGAAATAACCGCGCTCTTCCCACCAATGGTACAGGCGCTGCTCGGTGGATTTGAAGTCGTAGGTTTTGGGCAGGGTTTCCATGCTCATCGCGGGTGTAATGACAATAGCATTTGCTCAGGCATATGCCAGACTCTGGCGCACGCTGATGCGCGTGGCCCTGCGCGCGGGCCAGACCGAAGCGAGCACCGCCAGCAGCGCCACCGCACCGAGCCAGATAATGACAGCGGAAAAATCATAATAATAATCCAGGTCCATTTTCATCATCACCTGACCGAGCTGACGCGAGATTGGCCGGGCGATGAAGAAGGCCAGTGGCACTGCCAGTGCCCAGCTGCCGATTCCCTGCGCCAGGCCCTCCAGCACGAACATGCCAATGATGGTGCGTGAACGCGCGCCGATGGCGCGCATCACGCCGATTTCGCGCGTGCGCTCCACCACGCTGATGGAGAGTGAGCCCATCAATCCGAGCCCGCCGACCATGGCCACCACCAGCGCCAGCAATAGCAGCATCGAAGTCACCACGCTGAACTGGCTGAAGGCGAACTGTTTGTCCTCCTCGGTGGTGGCGGTACCGAAGACGCTCAGTTTCATGCGCCTGTCTTCGTAGAGCGATTGCAATTCCTCTTTGACGCGCTGCACAGAAGCCGGGTCAGACGACGCGGTGCGCACAAGCAACTGCGTTCCGTACTGGTGTTTCTTAGTGGAGCGGTACACGGCCGAAAGCGGCGCGTAGAGCGGGTCTGGCTCACCCACTTTTCGGAAGACGAATTGATACACTCCGACCACCTTCCATTCATCTGAGCCGAGCGTGTCCAGATCTAGAGTGACGACGTCGCCGACGGCGATGCGGTTGTCTTCGGCTAGTTCCTTGCTGATGACCACCGCGTTGCCGTCCTCCGGCTGCAGCCAGCGGCCGGAGAGGATTATCGGCCGGTGCATGGCATTCTCCACGGGCACGCCCACAAGTTGCGATGCCGACCCGGCGTCGCGCGTGCGTTGCCCGGCGCGCAGCACCGCGGCGGAATGGCTGTACCACATTGTGGCTTGCTCTACGCCGGGGACCGAGTCGGCGATGTTGAGCGTGCGCGGTGCGCGCTGGTCCCGGACGAATAGTAGGCGCAAATCATATTCGCGCCGGTTCATGTCGTTTTCCACCGTCATTAGCAGTGATTTGGAGAGGGTCATCACGACGATGAACATAGCTCCGGCCGCCACCAGTACGAACTGGGTAAGCAGCAGCCGCCCTATACGGCGAAACATGTTTCCGGCCGCCAGTGCGTGCGCTGGCGCGAGATAGCGCTGTCCGATGCGGGCCACCCATATATCTAGCCAGCCACCGCCGTAATGACCGCTGCCGAGGCCGTAACTCGCAATTGCCGCGCGTACCGTGATGGCGGCGCCGTGCAGCACTGGCCACAGCGCTGCCATAACCGGCACGGCCAGAGCAGCCAGAGCCTGATAGAGTACGGCACGCTGCGAGAGCTGGAATACCTCGTGGTCAATGTTGAACAAATACAGGAACTGGCGGCTGCCGCCGTAGGCGATCGTCGCGCCGAGAGGCAGCGAAATCGCGAGCGCCAGCATCCCGTACAACAGCACGCCGCTGAGATAGAGGCGGATTATCTCGCGCTGTCTGCCGCCAATGGCCTTGATGATGCCAATCTGATTAGTCTGCTCGGTGATGATCGCGGTCATGGTGTTGGTGACCAGCACCACGCTCATGAAGAGCGAGACCACGGCCAGGATTTCCATCACCAGAATCACCCCATCCAACATCTGGCCGCCCCAGTGTTCGTCCGGCTCCTGAAAGAACGTGGCCCCGACCGTGATGTGTTCCTTGGAAAGGCGGTTCTTGATTTCGGAGGCCATGGCCTCGGCGTTGGCGCGGTCGTACGGTTCGACGCGCACCTTCAAATTGAAGTACGCGCCCTCGGGGATTCCCAGACGCGCCAGGCCCTGCGCGTTCATGAAGAAAAGGGCGTCACCGCCGAAGGAGGGTGGCTCCACGAAAGGGTGCCGAATCAGGCCGGTGACCGGCAGCCAACGACCGGTTCCATCGGCCAGCTCGACCTGCACTTCGTCGCCGATTTGAATGTCGAAATGCTCGCTCGCCAGTCTTTCAACCCCCAACGCGTTCTTGGCCGGCCAATCGCCGGCTTTCAGGGTGATAAGGTCATAAAGCTGGTCATCGTAGTCGGGGCGGGTGGCGACCATGCCGGGCTGCCAACTTTCATCCCCACGGCGTTTGTAGCGCACCGAAATCTGATTGGTGATGTCCACCGCGACGACGCCCGGAATGCGCGCCAGTTGGTGCGCCATGTTCTGGTCGATGGACTGGGAGAGAAACATGTTGATGTGCGAGGGGTAGGTGGCCCGATGGGCGCTATCCATGCCGCGCACTAGCTGGTCGTTCATGCCGAAGATTGTGCCGATTGAAAAGACGCCGGCAGCCACGCTCATGATCACCAGCAGGGTGCGCGTTTTCCGCTCCCACAGGTCGAACCAGAGTTTGCGCCAGAGCACGCTCATGCGACCTCGACAGTCGCGCCGGTTCGCTCGTCGCGCGCGATGCGGCCGTCGCTCACTTCAATCAAGCGCGGGACGCGACCGGCCAGTTCTGTGTTGTGCGTCACCATGATAATGGTTTTCCCCTGCGCAGAAAGGCGCAGGAAAAGCTCGAAGACGTCATCCGCGGTGCGCCCGTCCAGATTTCCGGTCGGTTCATCCGTCACCAGCAGCGGCGGGTCGTTTGCCAGAGCGCGCGCGATGGCGGCGCGCTGTTGCTGTCCACCGGAGACCATGTTGGGCAGTTTGTGCAACTGGTCCGCCAGACCGACCATACGCAGCAGTTCGGCGGCGCGGTCGCTGCGTTCGTGGCGCGGGTACTTGGCCGCGAAATCCATCGGCAGAATCACATTCTGCAGCAGGTTTAGTGCTGGAAGCATCTGGAAAAACTGGAAAATGATGCCCACGTTCTCGCCGCGCCAGGCCGCCAGCGCGTTCTCGCTCATTGCGTGGATGGCGCGACCGGTGACCACCACCTCGCCCGTGCTGGGCGCATCGATGCCGGTCATCATATTGAGCAGGGTGGATTTTCCACTGCCCGAGGGGCCCACCACGCTGACGAATTCTCCCGCCTGCACCGAAAAGGAAATATCTTTCAGCACGCGTACGGCGCTGTCGCCGACGTGGAAGGTCTTGTCCACCGCGCTCAGGCGCACGATGCCGTTTTCGGTGGGGGTGCTCTCGGGTCTCTCCTGCATGAGGATGATTCTACCAGAAACCTTGCCTGCAGCTTGCAGAGTGTGTAGCTTGGCAATAAAATGTGCGTTGTCATGTCAGCGCCATCGGGGAAACGATGCGAGCTGTGATTTGCTCCCAATGGGGGCCGCCGGAAAGCCTGCAGTTAGGCGAGCTGCCGGAACCGCGCCCGGCTGCCGGGGAGGTGCTGCTATGCGTGGATGCCAGTGCGCTCAATTTCGCTGACTTGCTGATGATTTCGCGGCGCTCCAGTTCCGACCGCAATTGCCCTTTGCGCCCGGTTTCGAGGCCGCCGGGGAGGTGCTTGCGTGTGGCACGGGAGTGGAGCATTTGCGGCCGGGTGACCGCGCGATGGCACTCTGCCGTTACCACGGCGGGTTCGCCGAGCGGGTTGCCGTGCAGGCGGCGACATGCGTGCGCATCCCTGATGACTTGGATTTCGTCAGGGCTGCCGCATTACCAATTGCGTATAGTATGGCAATTATTGCGCTGCAGAGGCGCGGGGAGCTTGCGTCCGGGGAAAGGCTGTTGGTGCTGGGTGCTGCCGGTGGGGTCGGCCTGGCAACCGTTGAGTTGGGTCGCCAACTTGGCGCTGAAGTGATTGCGGCGGCTGGCAGTGCGGCAAAGCTCTCTCTTGCCGCGGATCGCGGGGCCTCACACGGCGTAAACTACCGGGATGAGAACTTGCGCGAACGCGTGATGGAGTTGACGGATGGTGCCGGCGTGGATGTGGTGTTTGATTCGGTGGGCGGGGCTGCGAGCGAACAGGTGATGCGTTGCCTTGCGCGCGGCGGGCGGCAGCTGCTGGTGGGATTTGCCAGCGGCAAGATACCCGAGCTGCGTGCGAATCGGTTGCTGCTCGCCAACAACAGCGCGCTGTTGAGGCGCTGCAGCTGCTGCAACGGCGCGAGTCGTCCGGCCGCGTGGTGCTGAAGATCGCGTGACCGCAGCGAGCGCGCAGAAAAGGCGCGGCATGCATTTGCGGTACGGCAATGCGAAGTAGTTCTGGCC
>MPMF02076383.1_pt1 | contig 10360 bp, 9 predicted proteins | sample 1617271 | NCBI WGS metagenome assembly MPMF02 (sample SAMN05944812, study PRJNA350692) | marine metagenome | biome: marine; feature: ODZ; material: water; isolation source: 120 m water sample prefiltered with 30 um filter, filtered on to 0.2 um... | place: Pacific Ocean | collected 2012-04-09... | reverse complement strand
TAGACCAGGATATGCTATCGAATACGATTATGTTGATCCTAGAGAGCTATTTCTAACTTTGGAGACAAAAAAAATTCAAAATTTATTTCTTGCAGGTCAAATTAATGGAACAACAGGTTATGAGGAGGCGGCAGCACAAGGTTTGATTGCTGGAATCAATGCTGTGCTATCTATAAAAAATTTAGAACCATTTATATTAGATCGGTCCGACGCATATATTGGAGTTATGATAGACGATCTGGTTACAAAAGGTGTTGCTGAACCATACCGAATGTTTACTTCTAGAGCTGAGTATAGATTATCTTTAAGAGCTGATAATGCTGACCAGAGATTAACACCCAAAGGAGATGAAATTGGATTGGTTAGCCAAGCTAGAATAAGAGTTTTTAAGGATAAAATTCAAAAAATCACAAATATTTCATCAAAATTGGATAAATTGTCACTTTCACCATCTAAAGCAGAAAAATCAGGTATAAAAATAGCAAAAGACGGAGTCTTTAGAACGGCAAATCAAATATTAGGTCAAAAAGGAGTTAACATTTCAAAATTAAGAAAAATATGGCCTGAAATTACCAAATATTCCGATGAAATTGATGAGCAGATAGAAATAAATGCCCATTATAGGGGTTATTTAGTTAAGCAAAAAGCTGATATATTGGCTTTTAAAAGGGATGAAAATTTAATCATACCGCATAATATAAATTACGACTGTTTGAGTGGTCTTTCAAATGAGGTAAAATCAAAGTTTAAGAAAATAAAACCGAAAACAATGGGTCAAGCATTAAGAATAGATGGCATTACGCCAGCTGCTGCTTATATACTATTATCATTCGTAAAAAGAAAATCCTTAAGTAAAACTGCATAAATGGCTTTAAATGGCCAAAATCACCAAAAATTGTTGAAATTATTACAAGTTTCACGTGAAACAATTAGAAGTTTAAATGTATATGAAAGATTATTACTAAAAAATAATAGAAAATTAAATCTTATAAGTAAATCAACAGAAAACATAATAAAAACAAGGCATATATTAGACTGTGCTCAAGTGGTTGATTTTATTGATGAAAATAGTAAAACCTGCGCTGATTTAGGTACAGGTGCTGGGTTTCCAGGAATTGTTTTATCAATATTGTTTAGGGAAAGAAAATCTCCAATTAGAATGGATTTATACGAAAAAAGTCCAAAAAAATGCCAGTTCTTATCTAAAGTTGTAAAAAAATTGGATTTAAATGTTTTAGTTTTGGAAAAAAATATTTTAGAGCAGAAAAATTTGAGGGCAGATACAATTGTTGCTCGTGCTTTTAAGCCAATTAAATCAGTTTTTAAAATTGTAATAGAAAATTTCAAAAATTTTGAAAATTTAATTTTATTTTCAGGAAAAAACGGGAAACAGGCCTTATTAGATGCTTCCAAGGTTTGGGAATTTGAGTATAAGGAACGAAAGAGTGTAACGAGTGATGATTCGTTAATATTAAACATAAAAAAAATTAGAAAAAAAACTTGATCAAAACCCAAATCATTTCTGTCATTAATCAAAAGGGTGGAGTAGGGAAAACCACAACCGTCATAAATTTGGCAGCAGCACTTGCGATGCAAAATAAAAAAGTTTTAGTCATTGATTTAGACCCACAAGGTAATGCAACAACTGGACTTGGTCTTTCCAATATAGATTCGAAAGATACAATTTATGAAGTGCTAATTGGAAGCAAAGAATTTAAAGACGTTATAAAAAATACTAGTGTTGAAAATTTAAAGATTGTTACTTCCAACGTAGAACTTTCGGGATTAGAAGCTGAAACAGCTGGCGATAGCAAAAGAGCATTCTTTTTGAAGGAAAAAATAAATCAGTTTTTAAAAGTAAATCATGACCAATTTTCCTATATTTTCGTCGATTGTCCACCCTCATTGAGCTTATTAACAGTGATGGCTTTGGTAGTTTCACATTCTTTAATAGTTCCTCTCCAAACTGAGTTTTTTGCACTAGAAGGCTTAACTCAGTTAATAAAAACAATTGAAAGAATAAAAGATCGATTAAATTCAAATCTTGGTATTAGGGGAATTTTATTAACCATGTTTGACAAGAGAAATAAATTATCATCACAGGTAGAAACAGAAGCAAGAAATTATTTTAAAGAAAAAGTGTATAATACAGTGATTCCAAGAAATGTTAGATTATCTGAAGCGCCGTCACACGGAATACCTGTTTTAGTTTATGATAAAAATTGTCCTGGCAGCAAATCCTATTCTAATTTTACTGGGGAATTTATTAATCAGGACAAATTTTTAGAAAGCGCAGCTTAATGAGTACAATTAAATTTAAAAAAGGTTTAGGAAGAGGATTGTCATCTTTACTCGGTGACATGAAAACCAAAACTAATATTACCAAACTTTCAATTAATGATATAAAAAGAAATAGATTACAACCACGAAAGGTTTTCAATAAAGAAAGCTTGGAAGAACTAACTAATTCAATTAAGGAAAATGGGGTAATCCAGCCGATTATTGTTAGATCAGATAAAAGTTCAGCAGACAAATTTGAGATTATTGCTGGCGAAAGAAGATGGATCGCCTCTCAAAATGCTGGATTACATGAAATACCTGCGGTTATTCTAAATGTTGATGATGAAAAATCCCTTGAATTTGCAATTGTAGAAAACGTTCAAAGACAAGATTTGAATGCAATTGAAGAAGCTCAAGGATATCAAAGGCTAATAGATGAATTTTCATACAACCAAGAAAAATTAGCTAAATTTATTGGTAAAAGCAGAAGCTATATTGCAAACTCTTTGAGATTATTGGGTCTTCCAAAAGAGGTTATTTTATATGTAGAAAGTGAAGAAATTTCGGTAGGACATGCCAGATCTTTAATTGGTTTACCTAATGCTGTGCAAATAGCAAAAAAAATTGCAGAAAATAAACTTTCAGTAAGACAGTCTGAAAATTTAGTTAGAGCATTGAGAAATAAAAAAAATCTAAAAATTGTACCTTCGACGGATAGCAATATTTTGGATTTAGAAAAATCTTTAATAGATAGGACTGGAATCAATGTCAAAATAAAAAATAATAGAAATAACTCCGGCAAATTGTCTTTTGAATATAAAAATCTTGAACAATTAGATAGATTAATAAAGATTATTAAGAATAATTATTAACTTCATCACAAACAGTTGATAAGAAATCAAGGGTGATATTTTTTGATATTTCGTGATTTTTTTTGCAGTTTAATTCTATTTCGTTAATTTTTCTAATTATTAGATTTAGTTTTTTTTTATTCCATAGTTTAAGTTGTTTTTTGACGTCTTCTTTTTCTTTCCAAAATATTGGAGGCCTTAATTGATTGAATATTTGATCTAAATTTTTTTCTGAGTGGTTAAGAATTTTTATTTTAAGTAAACGATGTATTTTTTTACTAAATGTTTTTAATAAAATGAAAAAATCTTCAAGAAGAAAATTATTTTTTTTAAGTGCCTTATCAAATTTTTTTTTATCACCATTTAGACATATATTAACAATATAATCGTTTTGATAATTCCCAGTCATATTGGTTAATTCTTTTACTTGGTCATAAGAAACTACTTGTTTATTAAGAGCAAAACTTTTTAACTTGCTAATTTCATTTCTTAAATTATTTCTATCACCACTTGCCCTTTCGACTAGTAGGTTAATTGACTCGGTGGATAATTTAACTTTTGTTTGTTTAATTTCATCCTTTATTATTTTTATAAGATCATAATTGTTATCTTGGTAGCATGCTACACAAACTAAATTTTTATCTTTTTCAAATAAATTTCTAATCTTTGATTTTTTTTCTAACTGGCTTGCTTCAAAAAAAATTAAAGTATCTTTAGAATCCTTTGCTGATATTTCGCTGATTAAATTAAATAATTTATCAGTTATTCTATTAATAAAAATGGCCTTTTTTTCATCAAATAAAGAACCAGAAAAAATTAAATTAAAAAAATTATTTTGATTTTTTATTATTTCCTCTTCCTCAAATTTAAACAGTTTGTATTTGCCGTTTCTTTTTTCTTTTAGTTCGAGTACGGATTTTATTATGTCCTGTTTTAAACCAATATTTTCACCATAAATTAGAAAGAAACTTGAAAAATTTAAATCTTTTTTAGAAATTTCGTAACTTTTTATTAACATTAATTTTTTTATTTTGTGTTTTTTAGTATTTCCAAAATTACTTGTTGAGCTATTGTACTTGATAAATTTTCAATTAATTTATTTTCAATTAATTTTTGTTCAGATTTTCTGTCAACAACATCATATATGGATGATTTACTAAAGTTTTTTTCAACAATACTATTTTTAGGTAAAATTATTTTCACATTTACATCAATGCTAATTCTATTTGTTTGGATTTCTCCTTTAGAGTTTTTTGAAGCAATGGTTATATTTTTTAAGCTTGTGATGACTAATGATATTTTTTTTTCTTTATCAGATTTATTTTTATAAACGGAAAGGGTGTGATTAATTCTTTTCTTAACGAATCTATCGCCAAAAAATTCTATGTTTTCTATACTAAAATTCACATCTTTTTTTGAAAAGATGGGCGTGTAACCACAACTTGAAAAAAATAAAAAAAGAATAAGTAATATTAAATTTTTTTTAAGTTTAGTCATTTAAATTATAAAATTAATAAGTCTATTTTTAACATAAATTTGTTTTTTAACATTATTATTGATTAAATATTTCTTTATATTGGGTTCTTGTTTGGCCTTTTCTACTACAAAATTTTCTCTAGAATTAATTGGCAACTTAATTAAACTTCTTTTTTTTCCGTTAATTTGAATTACGATATTACAATCAGAATCTTCCATTAAAGCCTTGTCATAAATGGGCCAAAAAATATTTTCTAAATTTAATTTAGAATTTAATGCTGTCAAACATTCATGAGCAAAATGAGGTAAAATGGGCATAATTAAGATTAAAATCTTTTCAAAATTTTTTTTTAAAGAATCACTCGAGATTTTTTGATTTTCAATGAAATTAATGTAATTGTTATAAATATCATAAAAGTTAGCAATAACTACATTGTACTGAAAATTTTCTAAATTTTTATTTATATTAAAAAACATTTTAATAGTATATTTTTCCAATTTGTTATCTTCATTTTCGTCTATTTTTTTATCTTTTCTATTAATTATATTTAAATTTAAATTCCATAATTTTTGAATAAATTTAAATGAAGCGGAAATTCCTTCCTCAGACCATTGAATATCTTTACTTGGAGGGCTGTCTGACAGAATAAACCATCTTATTGCATCGGCACCAAAATTTTGAATTACATTTTCTGGATCAATTATATTTTTTTTTGACTTAGACATGGCCTCTGAAGGACCAACCGTAATTTTTTCCCTAGATCCTTTTTTTACAAAAGTTTTATCATCAACTAATTCAATTTCATCTTGGCTGACCCAGTTGCCCTTTTCATCTTTGTAAGTTTCGTGACAAACCATTCCTTGAGTAAAAAGTCCATAAAAAGGTTCGATGTGCTTGAAATTGCTATTTTTGTAGGCTATTGCTCGCATAAAAAAGCGTGAATATAGCAGATGTAAAATTGCATGCTCTACACCTCCTATATATTGGTCAACAGGCATCCAGTAGTTTATGTCCTCATCACTATAACCATAATTTGAACTATGAGGAGAACAAAATCTTAGAAAATACCATGAAGAGTCTACAAAAGTATCCAAAGTATCAGTTTCTCTAACAACTTCCTCGTTATTAATTTTTGTATATTTCCATGTTTGATGATGATCTAAAGGATTTCCTTTACAGTTTAAATCCACATCTTTAGGCAAAGTTATAGGTAAATCTTTTTTAGAAACCGGAACAATATTACCATTTTTCTTATATGCAATTGGGATTGGGCAGCCCCAGTAACGTTGTCTTGAGATACCCCAATCTTTTAGTCTAAAATTAATTTTTTTACTTCCAATCTTTTTTTCTTCTAGTATTGAAATAGTTTTTAATACAGACTCATCGGGAGCGCTTAAACCATTTAAAAATTTAGAATTGATTATTTCTCCTTCTCCTATATATGCCTGTTTATAGATCATAAATTTTTTTTTATCTTCATTGGGAGGTAAAACTACAGGATTTACTTGTAACTTATATTTTATAGCAAAATCCAGGTCTCTTTGGTCATGAGCGGGACATCCAAAAATTGCACCCAAACCATAGTCCATCATAACGAAATTAGCTATATAAACTGGCACTTTCATATTTTTATCTAGAGGATTAATGGCAATTAAACTTGTTTTAAAACCAATTTTTTCTGCATTAGCTAATGCCTCTTCTGTTGTGCCAGTTTTTGAACATTCGTTTTTAAAATTAATAAATTCCCTATCATTTTCATAAAATTTAGAAGCAGGATGGTCAACGGATATTGCCAAAAATGATAATCCAAATAATGTATCAGGTCGAGTTGAAAAACAACTTATTTTTTTCACCTGTTTACTTCCCAATATTTCAAAATCAATTTCACATCCAAGAGATTTTCCAATCCAATTTTTTTGCATCAATTTTACTTTATTGGGCCAATTATTTAATTTTTCTAGACCATCTAAGAGTTGTTGTGAAAATTTTGTAATATCAAAAAACCATTGTGAAAGTTTTTTCCTTTCAACAATTGCTCCTGATCTCCAACCTTTTCCATTAATAACTTGTTCATTGGATAAAACAGTTTTATCCACAGGATCCCAGTTTACGTAGTTTTCCTTTTTTTTTACCAATCCTTTTTCATACATTTCTAAAAAAAATTTTTGTTGATGTTTATAATATTTGGGACTACAAGTAGAAATTTCCCGATCCCAGTCAATCGATAGACCCAAAAGCTTTAATTGCCTTTTCATTGTTTCAATGTTTTTTTCTGTCCATGTCATTGGGTGTAAATTATTTTCTCGTGCGGCATTTTCTGCTGGCATTCCAAAAGAATCCCAACCCATTGGATGCAAGACATTAAATCCATTCAATTTTTTATATCTGGCCAGGACATCGCCTATGGTGTAGTTTCTTACGTGTCCCATGTGTATTTTACCAGAAGGGTAAGGAAACATTTCCAAGCAATAAAATTTTTTTTTATTTTTTTTTATTGAAGTTTTAAAACTTTTTTTTTCTTTCCATATTTTCTGCCATTTTTTTTCGGCAGTTTTAAAGTTATATCTCTGCATCTACTTATTTTTTGATTTGATTAAAATTTTAAAGAATTATTAATTATCACCGTATTTTTTAATATGTTCTTCTCTTCTTTTTTTGTATTTTCCCTTTTCAAGCAATGTAGCCGTTTTTAATATTGCTAATTTTACTTCTTCTTCCAAAGCTGATTTAACTTTGGCTACCGTACATTGTTGGAATTTATTACAAACTCTTTTGTGTATAATTACAACAAGTCCATCAGCTCTAATATCGTTGGATAAAAATCTTACTGTAATTTTAATTGCTTCATCATTCGAGGTACCTTCATTGTACCACTCGGTTATGATAATTCCTCCAGAGTAATCTACGTTTGCGAGAGGTAGGAAATCTAAAACCTCTAATGAGGCCCTCCATAATTCATTGGAGGAAGCGAACTCAAAATTAGTTCCACCTTTTCCTGTCCCGCCCCCAATTCTAAATCCCCTTCCTTCTTGGATAGATTGTTTAACTCTTTCGTCAACATTAGGACTTACTACTCTGGCGTCACTGGGCTTATACAATCCACAAGAAGTTAATATAAATAATAATAAAAGTGATATCGGTAATATTGGTTTTATTAAATTAAGGCTTGTCATTTTCTCTTTCATTTCTATCCTTATCTTCATCTTTCCCCATGTAATAGGCATAAATGTCGAGTTAATCTAACTTTAAAACAACTTGTACGTAAATAAAATATTAGTTACCCCAAAAACTAGTGAATTTATTGTATTTATTGACGTTCGGTTAGAGTGATATTTTTGCAACATATCATAAAAAATGTTGTATTTATTGAATTAGTTTCAAGCAGATAACGATTATTTGTGATATTTGTGCATCATTCATAATAATTAATTATTAATCAAAGAAGGAGAATATTTATGGATAATTTTAAGAAAATAGGGCTGTCAGCTCTTGCTGGAACGCTGGCCTCTTTATCTGCTGCACAAGCAGGTTCATTGGCGGTTTCTGGTAGCGCTGAGGTATCTTACGTTTCACGTGATAACGATGAGATCACAGGTAACCCTATAGGTATGAACAAAAACATTTCCTTTAAGGGTTCGGGGGAATTAGACAACGGTTGGACAGTGAGTACATCAATAAGTACTACTGATGCAATGGGTCTTTCTGATGGAGCTCTTACAATTGGCATGGGTACATTGGGAACACTTATAATTGACAATGGAACAGGCGCGGACATGGGAAGTGCACTTGATAACGTTGTACCAATCGCTTTTGAAGAAGCTGATGCTGGTATGGCAACAGGAATGGTTCTTAGTGGCGGTGCGGTTAATGAAAATGGATCGATCGTCTATAAGCTACCTGTATTTGCTGGGGCACAAGTTGGACTTGCTTACAATCCAAGAAGTGGTGCTTCAATGAATGCTGATGGTGGTACTTCAGAAGGTTCTGGTGGTAGAGCTCACGAAGTAGCTGTAGACTGGAGTCCAGAAATGGTACCTGGTCTTAGAGTTGGTGGTGCTGTTGGAACATGCGATAATTGTGTGGCAGGTGCTAAAGACCTAGACGAAGAAACATGGTTTGCTACTTACACATATGGTCCTTTATCTGTTGGTTATCAAACTGCAGATGAAGACAGTGGAACTACAAACTATGACACTGACGTTTATGGTGTTTCGTTTAATGTAAATGACGATCTATCAGTATCTTACCAATATGGTGAAACATCTGGCTACAGCGCTGGTGTAACTGCAGAGTTTACAGGAATTTCTGCCGCTTACAACATAGGTCCTATGGCCATCAAGTTCACTGACAATTCAGGTAAGAACGTCAATGGAAACACAAGTGGTGTCAACAAGGATGACAATAATAGAGAGCTAAACTTATCGATGTCATTTTAATTTAACATAGAAAGAAAGGAGAATTTTTTTATGAACAAATTAAAAAACATAGGTATATCGGCTCTTGCTGGTACGCTGGTATCTTTATCTGCCGCTCAGGCAGGTGGGGTGTCCGTTACTGGAGCATGGGAACTAAGTTATACTAACAAACATTCAGAAAAGGTTTCTGGTAACAAACTAGGAATGAAAAAGAACATTACGTTTGGTTCTGGTGGCGATATTTCTGATGGTGGTGCTGTAACTTGGGCGACAACAGTTGCAATGTCCGATACAATGGGACTATCTAGTGCAAGCATGAGCATAAACATGGGTGGAATAGCAACCCTTGCTTATGATTCTGGAACAGGCGGTTATGGTGCAAATAAAGTTGATAATATTGTACCAACGGCTTGGGAAGAAATAGACTATGGCTTAAGCACTGGGATAACTGATGTTGGTCGAGTTTCTTCATCAAAAGGTGTAGTTAACTTAGCCATCAAGGCACCCACTTCTGGTAGTGGGATTTCATTCTCGTATATTTCAAGAATGGGCGGAAGTCATATTGCAGACGGAGGTACGGATCCAGGTGCAAGTGGAGGAGGCAGAGGAATTGATTTAACAATCGACTTTGTTGATTATTCTTCACCTCATTTTGGTTTTAGACTAGGAACTGCAGCTGAAATGGAGATTGTAAATAGCACTTGCGATGACGAAGCTAAATCGGCCGCAGCATGCAATTCTAATTATGAGAATCACCCATATGCGGGTACAGCTTATACTAAGTTAGCGTTAGGTCCTGTACACATTGGAACGCAAGCAACGTTCGAAGATTTGGGAAGTGTTGCAATTACCGGTGAGGCAAATCGAAGATCTATTGTAGGTGGTGTTGCGTTAGTGTTTGGCGATACTCTTTCACTTAGTTACGGTAGAGCATATGATAAGATAAGATGGAATGATGCTCTGAGAGGACGTCCGTCTTCCCAACAAAATAGTGTACTAGGCGTTAATGACACAGGTGTAGGAGGAGAAACGTCAGAGGGTGAGTATACAAGAATAGATTACTCAGGAATCTCTGCGGCATTAAACATAGGTCCCGTAGCGCTTAAAGCTACAAGAAACCGTGTCGATGGTGCAGGAGAGAACGGCGCAAGTCAACCTAGAAAACACAGTGAGATAAACGTGTCGATAGCCTTTTAAACAAGGAAAATTAAACTAATTTATAAAAACCGGCCTAAAAATTTAGGCCGGTTTTTTTTTAGGTAAGTTATTCCCGCCATTCCATAAATATTTAGCATTTTTAAAATATTTATATTTTGTTTTCTAATTCCCCCCAAGGC
>MPMF02026085.1_pt1 | contig 10362 bp, 10 predicted proteins | sample 1617271 | NCBI WGS metagenome assembly MPMF02 (sample SAMN05944812, study PRJNA350692) | marine metagenome | biome: marine; feature: ODZ; material: water; isolation source: 120 m water sample prefiltered with 30 um filter, filtered on to 0.2 um... | place: Pacific Ocean | collected 2012-04-09... | reverse complement strand
TCCGCAATCGGGTTTCTTCGCTGGAAAAAGAGCTGGCCTCTCTAAAATCATCAGATCTGGAAGGTGAAAAGATTGGAAATCTCACTTTCTTTGCACAAAATCAGGAAGAGACTGATTTTGCTGAGGTTCAGAAGTTAGTAAGAGAGCTTACTTCAGGAAAAGATACCGTGGCTGCAATGGGGTGCTCTAAAGGTGATAGTGGTACGGTGATTCTGGCGAAATCCGATTCCGTAAATCTGGATTGTGGTGAGATTCTCAAGAAGGCATTGTCCACTGTCGGTGGTAGTGGAGGTGGCAAGGAATCCTATGCACAGGGTGCTTGTCCAGAGAACAAACTCTCCGCAGCCTTGTCTGAGATAAGAGATTTGGTTTCCTAATTATATAGTCTCAACCATTATGCAGGAATTTACCAGATACTTTATTCTATTCGTACCTTCCAACCATGTTTCCAGTTCATCACTTTCGGAACCAGGTTGGAACCATAGATGTTCGATTCCTAGTTCCACAGCTTCTTGTGCTACTTTCATTGCAATCGGTGGAGGAACAACAAAGTTGACAATGTCTGGTAGTTCTTCCATCATTCCTATTGAAGCGTAGGCCCTGTCTCCTTCAATCAGCTTATCTTTAGGATTTATAGGTACTATATCATATCCCTTGGAACGTAGTTCAAGATAGATCCGGTTCCCGAATTTATGAGGTTCATTGGAAGCACCGACTAGTGCAATCCTGACATTTTTCTGTTTCAACTTTTGTAGAACCATTTTAGTGTCTTATAATCATTCCATTTTTAATGTTTGAGATGGGATGCGGAAACGCACACTAGCCTTGGCATTTTTTGTAGTCTGAATCCGGGGGACTATAGTCCCCCGTTATTTTTGGGTTTTAGAAAAAGATATTTAATCCACCTTTCCGGCAGTCCTTCAATGGATTTAGTGATTGTTGAGTCCGGTGCCAAAGCCAAGACAATCCAAAAATATTTGGGTAAAAATGTACTGGTAAGGGCCTCTGTTGGTCATGTTCAGGACTTACCTACAAAGGGAAAAGATGGCAGTAAAGCATTGTGGAGTCATACTGATACTAGTCTACCAGATCCTCCTTGGGGTTGGACTGAAAGAGCGGAGAAGACAGTAAAACGTATTATTTCAGACAGCCGCCGTAAGAAGGTAGATAGAGTTCTTATCGCTACAGATCCAGATAGAGAAGGAGAATTTATAGCCTGGAGACTTGCTGAGTTACTTTCGGAATTTGGTGATATTCAAAGAATTACTTTCAATGAAATAACTGAAACAGCGATAAAAGAGGCTTTGCAAGCAGCAGGTACGGTAGACATGAATCTTGTTGATGCAGCTAAGGTTCGTAGATTTATGGATCGTTTGATTGGTTATCGAACTTCACGCTTTGCTAGGTCTTGGAACTTAAGTTCCATGGGGCGCGTTCAAACTCCAACGTTAGGTTTTGTAGTTAAGCGTGAAAAAGAAATTCAAAAATTTATTCCAACTCCTTATTGGGCTGTTCAAGCTATTGCTTCGGGAATAGATTTTAGAGTTCGATTTCATGATAAGGATGATTCTTTAGTCTGGAAAGATGAAAAAGGGAAGATTAATGTTCATCGTACAAATGATTCAAATTTGGCCAATAAAGCCTATGAATATTTGAATCTAGAATCTCAATTAACTGCTAAGACGGTGTCTTTAAATGATTACAAAAGACGTCCTAAACCACCTTTTACCACAGATACATTACTTCAGGCTTCTGGAAGCAAATATAGTTGGCGACCAAGTAATACTATGCGTATCGCTCAAGGACTTTATGAGGCCGGTCACATAACTTATATGCGAACGGATTCAACGCGTACTAGTGCATCTTCCCGTGATAAGGCAAAGAACTTTATCACTTCCAAATGGGGTTCCGGATTTGTAGGGAAAGGTTCTGTCAGTGGAAAGCCAAAATCAGGTGTTCAGGATGCACACGAAGCAATTAGACCAACTAATCCATTGTCTGAATTACCAAATGGATTAGATGAATCTCAGACACGTTTATATCGTTTAATTTGGTCAAGATTCATCGCTAGTCAAATGTGTGATTCCGAGTGGACCAGTATGAAAATACAAGCACAACTTGAAACATTTGATAAATTATTGGATGGGGATACTAAGTGGAGAGTAAAACCGGGTTGGGAATCTGCATTTGAAGTAATTGACCGAGCACCTCCTTCTTCACCGCCTTCTCCTGAAATTACAGAAGGTAGCAAAATTAAGTTAGACAATAAAGAAGATAATCCAAAATTAATTGAGGATCAGACAAAACCTCCTGCCCGTTATACACAACATGGTTTGGTTGCTCTGATGAAATCAGAGAGTATTGGTCGCCCTTCTACATATGCCGCAACTATTAAGAAATTATTAGATCGTAAATATTGTAGTGATACAAAGGGCCGCCTTAAGCCAACCGAGCAAGGAGTGTTGCTTTGTGATGAAGTAGTTCCGTTTTATGATTCCGAAAAAGAAAAAATAAGTTTATTTTCTTCATCTTTTACTTCTGAAATGGAATCAGATTTAGACCTGATAGAATCGGGAGTAAAAGATTCAGTCAGAGTCTGGGACGATTTTGTATCTTCATTTAGGGGCTTACATGAAAAAGCATTGGAAATGAAGAAGGAAAGACCAACACGGAGACAGATTGAATATTATGGGCGCTTGGCATCCTTGATTTCAGATGAGGTTCTTAACAAAATTCTGGATGGCCGGGACCCACTTTCAATGGATGGCGAGAAAATTGGTGAGGTTATAGACGGACTGAAAAAAGCTACTGCGGATGTTGTCTTGCCTGCATCAGCTAAGCAACTATCATACATTGAAAACTTAGCCAGTACATTGGAACTTAATGAATCAACGGCCTGCGAGTTGGTTGAATTAGAACGTTTTGATGAGTTGACAGGTGGCAAGTCGGGAACTGCAAGTTCATTGATAGGCAAGCTACGAGAGAAGACCGATTCCATACCTCGGAAGCCGAGCCCAAAACAGCTAAATTTCATTAAGAATCTGGTTAAGAAGGCTGAATTGGAAGAGGAAGCAGCCTGTAAATTAGTTGGAGCAGACACCTATTCCGATCTTTCGGGGGGGCGTCAAGGAACTGCTAGCAAGTTGATAGAAACTTTGCGCAAGCGCTCTGCAAAGTAGGATGGTTAGGCTTTTTTTTGCTTTGGAATGCCCAGACTTGGAGACTGAAAGTTTACCTAGAACCTATATTTCTGAGAAAGCTCGAAATTATCATATTACGATTGCCTTCCTAGGCGAGAGACCTAATCCTGAGTTTGAGATCCAAAGAGTTGCTGATGTCTGTATTGGTAGACTTCCATTGGAATTGGAGTACCAGAAGTTGGGAGCTTTCCAAAAAGCATCCAATGCACGAGTCTTGTGGATGGGAGTTAAATCTTCAGGCATTCAGGATTTGGCGTCCAGAGTAAGGCTAGTTTCTAAGTCTGAGGACCGTCCATTCTTGGCTCATGTAACGATTGCTCGATTCAGGAAGCAGACCAATCTGGAAGATCTTATTTCAAAACATGTAGATACGCAATTTGGTAAGGGTTTAGTGTCAAATCTTATTCTTTTCAAGTCTGAATTGACAAGGCAGGGAGCAATTCACACCCCGCTTTATTCAGTAGATGGGAAGGGCAAGGTCGAGCATTTAACATAGAATCTATTGGACCTCTGAAATGAAAACTTTTGAACACAAAAATCTGAGGGGTGCTTCTCTCGAAGATCGCGACTACCAGTCCAATATATCGAAAGCTTGTCTGAAGCAATCAACTATGGTCATCCTTCCAACGGGAATGGGAAAGACCGTAATTGCCTTACGAGTGATTTTAGAAAGATTGAATGTTGGTCCCATTTTGTTGATGGCACCTACGAAGCCTTTAGCTCAACAGCATGCCGAATTCTTGGAAGAACACATCAGTTCAGGAGTAAATTTGTTTACTGGGGCTATTCCTCCCCTTCAACGTGAGCCTCTGTGGAAATCCTCAGGAATTATAGTTTCAACGCCTCAGGTTGTTTCAAAGGACATTGAAAATGGGAGGGTGTCTCTGAAAAGCTTCTCATTATTGATTTTTGACGAGGCGCATCGGGCAGTGGGGAATTACGCCTATGTTTCGATAGGGCGTCATTACTTATCCGTTGCAGACAATCATCTAGCAATAGGTATGACTGCTTCGCCTGGTAGTTCTAAATCTGAGATAATTCGCTTGTGTCGTGATTTAGGTATATCTGCAGTTGAGAAAAGAGACGAGACTGATCCAGATGTGAGGCCCTATATTCAACCAATCAAAACAAGTTGGATTCGCGTTGAGATGCCAGCTTCCGTCAAACACATCGCAAATCAGTTGAGAGGTTTGCAAGATTACCTGTGTGGGAAATTGTACAAACAAGGTCTGTTGGATAGGCCACGTAAGGTTTCCACTACAATGCTATTGGAAGCTGGAAGGAAGTTACAAGCACAATATATTCGGACCAAACCTAGAACTCCTCCCCAGATTTTCAATTCAATGACAACCCAAGCCATGACTATGAAAGTAGCTCATGCCGTACTTACAGTCGAGACTCAAGGTATAGTTCAATTCTTGGATTATGCGGTACGAATAGAGAAAGATGCCAAAGAAAAGAAGAGAGGTAACAGGGCAAACAAATGGCTTCATTCAAATTCAGATTGGAAGGCTGCGGTCGAAATAGCCAAGTCAAACAAGGATAATCATCCAAAATTGCAACGTCTAATTGAATTGGTCCAACTACGGCTCCAGTCTGGTTCATCCCGCTTCATAATCTTTGCAGAAATACGGCATACTGCAACCTTGATAGTAGAGAATCTGAAAACAATTGAGGAGGCCAGACCAGTTAGATTTGTAGGTCAGAGTTCCCGTGAGAATGACAAAGGAATGACCCAAAAGCAGCAGAAGGAAATTTTGTCCCGTTTCAGGGATGGCGAATTCAATATTCTGGTAACGACATCAGTGGGTGAGGAAGGTTTGGACATACCTTCTACAGATGCAGTCATATTCTATGAGCCGGTCTCGTCGGCTATAAGATTGATTCAACGGCGGGGTCGAACCGGACGTAATAGACCTGGTGAGGCATTCATTTTTGTAACGTCCGAAAGCAGGGATGAGGCTGCGCTCTGGAGCAGTAAAGGCAAAGAGAAGAGAATGCATGACTTATTCTCTACAGGGAGAATGGAGATTGACTTGCCAACACCTGAAGAATTAGCAGGCACGAACATTATTGAGAAACCAGAGGATGGTTCTGCGCAAACAACTTTTCGAAGCGATTAACGAACGTTAAGAACTAATATTATACCGACCTGTGCAAATGGTTCGATATGCGGAGAAATCCAACAGTTCCATTAAAGGAAGAAGTGAAGTATGGGCATGGTTTCTTTAGAGGTGAAAAATGCCCTCTCAGTGGAGAGGAAGGCGTATTGGTGATGTCCCCAAGACATTTGGACCAGTTTGGAAGGATTATGGCAGGAGTTCTGCGTCACTTCCCGGACAAATTCGATCTTGAGATGGACAAGCAAGGCTGGGTTGAGGCGACTGAATTTGTTGAGGCAGTAAAGCTTCAGAGACGTCATTTTCATTTTCTGGAAACTAAACATTTGCAAGCAGTGGTAGAGACAGATCCCAAGGGCCGTTACCAGTTGAATAGTGGCAGACTGAGAGCAACTTATGCTCACACACTTGATCTGGATTTAGATCTACCCACAGATCAGAATCCTGAGCACTTATATTTTGCCTGTTCTAAAGAGGATTCAGATGAATATCTGGAACATGGATTATATCCAGGGGATCGTAATATGGTACATCTTTCGAGTACAAGATTAAATGCTTTGGAGGCCGGTCGCCATATTATTGGTAAGCCCATAGTCTTGTTGGCTGATGTTAGGGCCGTTGAAGGAGCGGGCCACGAGATTATGAAAGCAGGTACGACAGTCTATCTAACCAAGGATATTCCTGGTGAATTTCTTAAGAAACTTCCAGACAGTACGTAGGTTATTGCAATTACCATGCAGTCCGAGAAGCAGAATTTGGACCGGCGTTCAATAGCCCGGGTACTGATTAGCGTTAGTGATAAATCTGCAATTGATGCCTTTTCAAAGTCTCTAGTAAAGAATGGAATTGAGATAATTTCTACAGGAGGGACTTCTAAGATTCTGTCTGAGAATGGAATTGTAGTAACGTCCGTAGAGGATGTTACGAAATTTCCAGAAATGATGGATGGTCGTGTAAAGACCCTTCATCCACTAATCTTTGGTGGCATTCTTGCGAGAGACTCCGATAAACCTGAAACAGAACAATATGATATAGGAATAATTGATATGGTGGTTTGTAACCTGTATCCATTTGGAGACGCAGCATCTAAAGGTGTTGAGATGGATGTTCTAATCGAAGAGATTGATATTGGAGGGCCCAGTCTGCTTCGGGCCGCAGCTAAAAATCATGTGAGAGTCGCAGTTGTTACCGATCCTTCAGATTACGACTGGATTTCCAAGGAAATTGAGGCCGGAGGCCTTAACCTGGAACAACGCCGTCAATTAGCTTTGAAGGCATTTAGGCACACTGCTGAATATGATACAATAATTCAGAATGAATTGAGTTCCAGATTTGGTGAAGAAGACTTGCCTTCCTCTTTACATGTTACAGGGGTTGGTAGCCCCCCTCTGAGATATGGTGAGAATCCACATCAATCCGCTATTTTTTATTCGGATTCATCAGTTCAGAGTACTTGCGTCTCAAATTCCACCCAGATTCAAGGTAAACAGCTCAGCTACAACAATCTTCTGGATTTCGACGCTGCTCTGGCAATGGTAACGGAATTTGAGGAACCCACCGCCGTCATTGTAAAGCACAACAACCCTTGCGGTGCGGCCAGCGCCAGTAATTTATCCGAAGCATATGAGCTAGCTCTCAAAACAGATCCCCAAAGTGCTTTTGGAGGGATAGTAGCCTTCAATCAAGAGGTTGATGAGGATTTATCAAGGAGTGTGACATCAGCATTCAAAGAAGGAGTTATTGCTCCTTCCTTTACCAGTGCTGCTATTGAGGTCCTATCGGAAAAAGAAAATCTCCGGGTGTTACAGACAGGGGAACTTTCTGATTACCAGAGGAGTCCCTCCCTCCGTTCTCTTAATGGTGGGTGGCTTTTCCAGGAAGCCGATGATGTTTCGATTGACTTATCTGAATGCAAGGTAGTCACTAAACGTAAACCTACAACTCGTGAGTTAGAAGGGTTGCAATTTGGCTGGAAGATAGTAAAACATGTCAAAAGCAATGCCATCGTGTTTACTCAGTGCAAGAGAACTATTGGTATTGGGGCGGGTCAAATGTCCCGAATCGATTCAGTTAGAATTGCAACTTCCAAATCTATTCCCGACGCCCAAAAGACAGTTATGGCCTCTGACGCGTTCTTTCCTTTCAGGGATGGAATTGATGAGGCTGCCAATTCTGGTGTAACAGCCATTGTCCAACCTGGTGGTTCAGTTCGTGATCAGGAGGTCATTGCTGCAGCCGATGAACACAATATGGCCATGATTCTCACGGGAATCAGGCATTTCAGGCATTAATGGAACAACTCTGGATTTATTGTGAGATGTGTGAGGAGGAGAGTTCTCACGAGATTCTAAAGAGTAAGACCTCCACTAGGCGAGGTTTCAGTTTTCAGGGAGTTGTCCAGTGTCTCGAATGCAATTTAACAGGCCATGCAGAGATTAAGGAGGAACCCCCCCTCTCATTGAAATTGCGCCTATCTGATGATAATGAGACTCTCAATAATACTTTAGATGTGGACCGCGGTGTTCTAATCAGAGTTGGTCAGACTCGCCCACATCCGGATGGTCTTATTCTCATTACTAGCCTTGAATTGGGCAATAAACGTCCGTCACAGGCATTCTCACAGGAAAAGCCTATTGTATGGGCCAAGAGGGCAACTCATGCTAAAGTTCGTTTTGCAATTCACGAGGGTGAATCCACCAGTTCATTCAAGCAGGAATTTGAGTCCGAAAAAGAATTCTATGTAGGGATGCTACTACAACTTCAGGGCAGACGTTCTAAAGTCAAAGCGATAAATCGGATTGGAGGTAAATCCGTAAAAGCAGCATTTGCTTCAGAGATAGCAAGAGTTACGTGCTTTTATTTAGCAGATAACAAGTCAAGGCGCAAGGAATCGAAATCTAATGGAAGAAGAAATCGAAATTGATCCTGAAATAAAAGATTTGGACGAACCGTCTCCCGATGAAAAATTGGATACGGGACCGAAGATAATAACCAATTTTGAAATTCTCCAGATAATATTTTCTAGAAAAACTGCTCCCCACGCCATGGCATTGTCTATTTTCTTGATTGTTCTGGGTGTAATTAGCCAGAGTTCCAGTCAATTCTTGGTAGATCTGATTCTGATATTGGGATTCGGTTTTTCGGTGGGATATCTCATGACCGCCATCCTGATGCGTTTTGATTTCGTAAGAAATTTTTCAATGGGGGGCTACCGCACCATATTGCTGGTTCCGCTCACGTTATCATCGCTAGTGTCTCTGTCAATCTGGTATGTATTTGGCTTTACAGAGTATGGTGATCGTTTGAAGGACCTATTGTCCTTGGGCTTGGTAGTTATCTTTGTGCTCTGGCAGTTTGCCCAAGCTTGGTGGATGCGCGTCCCATTCAAGGAACTGGCTATTAGCCGCATGTCCAAGGTAGTGAGTAGAGACCAATCTAGTTTTGGGAAATTGGCCAACGTCATTTCTCCTCTTTTCTGGTCAATAGTAGGTTTTGGTATATTCTCATTCCTGGAGTCCCAAGGTACTGATTTCAGCTCCACGTTCAAGATAACGTGGTTTGTGATTATGGCAGTTCTGGGTTCAGTAACATTTTACCTTCTTTTCCGTATGAATTCAAAACACTGGTCAGACCCTATGATATCGGTTTTTTCGGCATACTTTGCTATAGGTTATTGGGGTTTTCTGGCCTATCATGCGGGAGTCATGTTGTACTCTCGAGAGAATCAACCCAGTTTTGTTTTTGATTTGATATTCATGGTTATTACGATTATGCTGGTCATATACTCTCTATCGGCTCAGGCCCTTCGATCCGAAACAAGAAATGAAGCGAATGGTAGCAAACCTAGGAGCAATATTTTGAATCGCCATAATGTTATCTTCTATGCAATTTCTTTCACTGCAGCTTATGGTGCAAGTAGCTTTTTCCTCGCTTCCAGAGGAACCATGTTTGTGGATAATCTCAAAAGTGTGGCTTTCATCTCCCACTTGATAGTAATCATATCGGGGATATTGGTCTTATTACTGGTCAACTATACTGCATTGGTTGGCCGAGGTCTGATTGATCAGGGTTTCGTGGAGTCAATACGTACCCCAAAGGATAATTAGTATATTCGAATTAACAAATCATGAATTGGTTGGGATTGTTCACTTTGAGTTCCGCCACAGACCCTGAGTTGGCACCTCATGCCTATCTGCTTTATCTTTTACTTTGGACATTTGTTGTTGGTTTGTTTGTTTTATTCTTATTTCCAGTTATAGGTAAAACTTTGGGGTTCATAGTAATAACTATTCTGATATTGGTTTTTGTGTTAATGGTCGTATATTTCCATAAAACCGGTCTTTTTGCAGATTAGTTAGTAAGTTATTTCAGTTCTATTTCCAAATCCTTTAGTATTGTCTATTAGTCTCGCCCAAGTTATTCTGAATTCGTACAAATTCACTTTTCCCAATGCTTTTGATAATTCTTCATTGGTTCTTATGTATGGATATTTTCTGAAGTAATTTTCCCAGTATTTTTCGTTGGCCTGATTTATTTCACCTTTAAGCTGTAATCCTTTGATTTCTTTCCATTCCAGTCCATCGTCCTGTATGGTTGCGGCGCACATCTTGTTTATTTCTAAGTTTTTGATGTGATTAGATTCAGGATTGCTAACGAATACAAGTGAAGCCGATTTTTTGATGATTGCATAGAATACGGCTGCAGCCCCAGTTCCATCCTTACCATGGGTGGCTAGAGTCATGGTATTGTGATTTTCCATAAATTCTTGAATATCATCCATTATGCAATTGACATTAGGCTTAAGTTTATAATATAGTCCGTGTGGCGCCTCATTCCCGTCGAGGTTTATTCACGTGACAACACATTACGACGTACCCGGAGAGCACTTGGTTGGCGCGCTTGCCAACAGCCTCAAGAGCGTGGATGCTATTCAACCTCCCGATTGGTCAAATTTTGTCAAGACATCAATGCATAAGGAACAATCACCAACACAGCCAGACTGGTGGTATTTCCGGACTGCCTCAGTTCTCAGAAAGATTGGG
>MPMF02091736.1_pt1 | contig 10365 bp, 9 predicted proteins | sample 1617271 | NCBI WGS metagenome assembly MPMF02 (sample SAMN05944812, study PRJNA350692) | marine metagenome | biome: marine; feature: ODZ; material: water; isolation source: 120 m water sample prefiltered with 30 um filter, filtered on to 0.2 um... | place: Pacific Ocean | collected 2012-04-09... | reverse complement strand
AGGCCATTCTGGAGCAAATTTTGTAATTAATTTATCTACTTCTTTTTTATTTTTAATTATATTTTTTATTAATTCTAAAGAGAAGCCTTTATCATCAAATTCTGGAGTAAATTCTTTTTTAACATGTTTTAATATATCTTTTATTTTTTTTTGTCCACTATTAAAATCCCATTCAAATAGAGATTGTAATACTATTGTTCTAGCAATGTGTCTAGTAGACATTTAATTATTTTATTACTTTTTTTCCTTTATACCAACCACATTTATGACATGCACGATGTGGTAATAAAGCAACTCCACAATTATGGCATTTTATTATATTCTTTTTTTTAATACTAAAATGTGAAGCTCTTTGTTTTTTTGATGAACTTGTTGTTCTTTTTTTTGGTACACTCATAGTTATATATTAATAATTGATATGATATTATATGAAATAATATAAATAGTCAATAATATTAGGATACGGTAAACTTATTATATCAAATTGAAATACTATTGACAAGATTTAATAATTATGCTAATATACTTAATTACTTAAGTAGTTTTAGAATGTTTTTAAACAACTGTGTCCACGACAAGCATGGGAATCATTTATAGTTAAGATTTGGTTACGACTCAATTTTTTCTAAAAATGATTTTCTTGGGCACAGTTGTTTAAAAACATTACCCCCTTATTTATTAAGGGTTTTTTATTTTATTTTTCCAAATTTTCTTTTTCCAACTTGTATTATATCTCCCGGTTTTATGTTTAAAGGATTTTTCCAAGAAGTAATTTTTTTATTATTTATTTTAAAACCACCACCATCTATCAATCTTCTTGCTGCACTATTTGAAGAAATAAATTTTATTTTAGTAAGTAAATTTACTGGATATATTTTTCCAATTTTAATATTATATTCTTTTATATTATTTGGTTGACCTTTATTACTAAATATTTTAATAAATTCTTTTTTTGCTTTATCAGCTTCTTTCTTAGAATAATATATAGATACTATTTCTTTAGCTAAAATAATTTTTAAATTTTTTGGATTATTATTATTTTTTAATTTTTTATTAAATTCATTAATTTTACTTATAGGTATCCTAGTACATAATTCAAAACCATTTATTATCATATCATCTGTCCAAGACATTATTTTACCAAACATTTCTTTTGGATTATTATTTAGAGTAATCATATTATTTTTTGTTTTACCCATTTTTCTACCTTGAGAATCGGTTAAAAGTTTTAAAGTTAAAACAAACTTTTCTTTTTTATTTAGCGATTTCATTAGTTTTCTACCAGTTAACATATTAAATGTTTGATCATTACCACCTATTTCACCATCTATTTTCATAGCAACACTATCATAACCTTGCATAATAGGGTACATTAATTCATGTAAACCAATTGGTTTATTTAATTTTATTCTTTTAGCAAACATATCTCTTTCTAATAATTGTTGCACAGTAAAATTAGAAGCTAGTAACAAGATAGACTCAAAGTTCATTTTTTTAAACCATGTACTATTATATTTTAATGTATAGTTTTTTAAGATATTATCAATTTGTTTTTTATAGTTTTTACTATTTAATAAAACCTCTTTTTTGGTCAAAGGTTTTCTAGTAGCTTTTTTATTAGTTGGATCACCTATAGTAGCGGTAAAGTCACCAATAAGAATGATTATTTTATGACCTAATTTTTGAAATTGTCTCATTTTTTCCAAAATTATAGAATGTCCTAAATGTAAATTTGGTCCAGTAGGATCTATACCCAAATAAATAACTAATTTTTTATCAGAATTTAATAATTTTTCTAAAAAATTTTTATTAGGATATATTTTTTCTACTCCTCTAGTTAATATTTCTTTAATTTGTTCTTTTTTATGCATATATTTTAAATATTAATAACTATTTGTATTATAGCTTATTTTTGTTATAATTTAAATACTATGCCAATTCCACAATCAAAGTCAAATTTTCACAAAAGAAAAGTAAGAGATAATAATACTCAGTTTACTTCTCGTAAAATAAATATTAATAAAATTACTAAAAAAGGTAAAAATTATTTTATTTTTAATAAAAGAAGAAAAAAAAGTTTTAATTTTATAATTAAAAAAAAGAAACCTTTAAAAAATAAAATACCTTTATTTAAAAAAATATTACCAAAATTTATTATTTTATTATTATTTGGTGGCATGTTTACGATAGTTTTATTTGCTTATTATTCTAAAGATTTACCCAATCCCAATAAGATAATAGATCGTTCTATTTCTTTAAGTACTAAAATTTATGATAGAACAGGAGAAGAATTATTATATGAAATTCATGGTCCAGAAAATAGAACTTTAATTCAATTATCTGAATTATCAGATTATGTAAAAAATGCTACCATAGCAATTGAAGATAAAAATTTTTATGAACATAAAGGGATTTCTTTATGGGGTATAATTAGAGGACAAATTATACCTAGAATACAAGGAAAAAGATCACAGGGTGGATCTACTTTAACACAACAATTTGTAAAAAATGCTATTTTGACAAATGAAAGAAAATTATCTCGTAAAATAAAAGAATGGATATTATCATATCGTTTAGAACAAAAATTTACTAAAGATGAAATATTACAATTATACTTTAATGAAATACCATATGGTAGTTCTTCTTATGGAATAGAGTCTGCTTCTTTTTATTATTTTGGTAAAACAGCCAAAGAATTAACATTAGCTGAAGCAGCTATTTTAGCCTCTTTACCAAAAGCACCTTCATATCTTTCTCCTTATGGAGGTAATTTAGATGAATTAATGAACAGGCAAGAAACTGTATTAAATTTAATGGTTGAACAGGAATTTATTACTGAAATAGAAGCTAAAATTGCTAAAAATCAAGATTTAGTTTTTCGTAAAAGAGCAGAACAAATTAAAGCTCCACATTTTGTAATGTATATTAAAGAATTATTAAGTGCAAAATATGGAGAAACTGTTATAGAACAAAGTGGTTGGAATATTAGAACATCTTTAGATTGGAATGTGCAAAAAAAAGCAGAAGAAGTTATCGAAGAGATAGCTCCTTATAATCTAGAACAATATGAAGCTAATAATGCTGCTTTAGTATCTTTAGATGTAGCTACCGGCGAAATATTAGCTTTAGTTGGTTCTAAAAATTTTTTTAATAATGATATAGATGGACAAGTTAATGTAGCTTTAGCAGAAAGACAACCAGGCAGCTCTTTAAAACCTTTGGTATATTTAACAGCCTTTACTAAAGGTTTTAATCCAGAAACAATTGTATTTGATTTGGTTACTAATTTTTCTGTGGTAGGAGATGATTATGAACCTCATAATTATGATTTAAAAGAATATGGTCCAGTTTCTTTAAAAAAATCTTTAGCTGGCTCTTTAAATATAGCTTCAGTTAAAACATTATATTTAGCAGGAGTACAAAATGTTTTAGATAATGCTGAAAAGTTTGGTTATACTACTTTAAAAGAAAGAGATAGGTATGGATTATCATTAGTATTAGGAGGTGGGGAGGTTAAATTATTAGATCATGTTCAAGCTTATTCTGTTTTTGCTAGAGATGGAGTATATAAAGAGAATAAGGTTATTTTAGAAATAAAGGACAGTACAGGCAAAGTGATTGAAGATAATAGTGATAATAAAGGAAGAAGAGTAGTAGATAAAGAATATATTAGGATGTTAAATAATATTTTATCAGATAATGATGCTAGAAAATATATGTTTGGAGAAAATAATTATTTAATATTAAATGATAGACCAGTAGCTGTTAAAACAGGAACCACTAATAATTATAGAGATGCTTGGACAATTGGTTATACCCCTAGTATTGTAACTGGAGTTTGGGTTGGTAATAATGATAATACAGAGATGAAAAAAGGTGCTAGTGGTTCAGTAGTAGCTGCTCCAATTTGGAATAAATTTATGAAAGATATTTTAAAAGATTATCCTAAAGAAGAATTTAAAAATATAGATATAAATGATTGTGACAAAGTAATGGTATGTGGTAAATTAGCTCAAGAAAATATAGTAGAAATAGATTCTCTTTCTGGTAAATTAGCTACCGAGTATACTCCTTATACCACTAGAGAAGAAAAAATATATTCAAAAGTTCACAATATATTACATTACGTTGATATAGATAATCCTTTAGGTGATTTATTAATAAACCCTAGTGATGAACCACAATATGATTTATGGGAAGATGTTGTTCAAACTTGGTTAGAAGAGCAAGGTCATACAACAGAAGAGCTACCAACAGATTTTGATGATATTCATTTAGAAAAATTAAAACCTAGTATAAGAATTGAATCCCCAGATAATAATAAAGATATTAATAATAGTAATATTTTAATAGAAGTTAAAACAGAATCTTTACGAGGCATAAGAAGAGTAGAATATTTTATTGATAGTCAAAAAATAGGAACAAGTACAAATCAACCATTTGATTTTAATTATCAAATTAATCCTTTTTTAAGCAGTGGTTATCATGAATTAAAAGCTATTGCTTTTGATGATTTAGATAATTGGCAAGAAGATATTATATCCATTAATTTAGAAATAGATAGATCTTCTCAAGCTTTTAATTTATTATGGATTGATCCAGTAAATGGTTCTAATATAGCTATAGAAGATTTACCAATAGAATTACATTTAAATATTAATAATCCAGAAAAGATAAAAAAGATTGATTTTTATTATATGGATCAAGAAGACTCTAATCATTGGTTTACGTATAAGAATAATTTTGTGGATGATGATATTTATGTAAATTGGGGAGAAGGATTTGGTGCTGGTGTTTATAAATTATATATGATTATAAAAGATTTAGAAGATAAATTAATTACAACTCCAGCTATTATAGTTAATTTAGAATAAAATGGGCAATAAAATTTTTACTATATATGAAGGTAAGATTAAAGCTATATTAGAAGATGAAAATGCTGGTATTTATTTATTAAATAAACCAAAAAATATACATTCCTTTGAACTTGTTTATAAATTAAGAAAAGTTTTGAATTTAAAAAAAGTTGGTTTTTCTGGGACTTTAGATCCTTTAGCTAAAGGTTTAATGATTTTAGCCACAGGAAAGGCTACTATGTTATTAGATTATTGGCATCAATTTTTTAAAATATATAAAGCTAATATACTTTTTGGTCAGGTATCAGACACTTATGATTTAGAAGGTAAAATAAAAATTAATAAAAATTCTCAAGAATTTAATAAAAAAAAATTAGAAAAAATATTAAAAAAGTTTTTAGGAAAACAAAAACAAAGAGTACCTATTTTTTCTGCTAAAAAAATAAAAGGTGTTAAGTTACACATTTTAGCTAGAAAAGGTAAAAAAATTATTTTACCTAAAAATAATATAGAAATTTGTTATTTAAAAATAAAAAAATTTAAATATCCTAATTTAATTTTAGAAATTAAATGTTCATCTGGTACATATATTCGTAGTTTAGTAAATGATCTTGGTAAAAAATTAAAAACAGGAGCAATACTAACAGATTTAGAACGTCTTAGTATAGGAGATTTTAATATTAAAGATTCTTTATATTTTTCTAAAGTAAATATAACTAATTTAAAAAAAAATTATATAAATCCCAAAAAGATTATAAAGTCTCTAGATCAATAGTTTTTCCAGTTATGGTTTTAGTAAATCTTTCTACATCATAACTAGAAAAAGATGTTTTTTTCATTTTACGAGCAAAGTTTGTAATTAACATATTATGCTCTCCAAGCTTTCCAATTCTATTTTGATATTTAGAATTAAATTTTATGATACTTGTTATAGAATCAGTAGATCTATATAATTTTTCTATAATTAATCTTTGTTCCCCAGCTGAAATATAATCTGACATATTATTGACTTAATGTTTAAATTATGTTATTATCCTACAAGTCTTAAATATTATTAATTTTAACCTAAAATACAATTTATGCCAAATAAAAAAGCAGCAATTAAACATTTAAAACAAACTATTAAACGTACCAAAGTTAATAGTTTAATTAAACGTAATATTAAAGAAATTATTAAAAAAGGTAAAAAGGCTGTTAATGATGGTTCTATTAAGAATAATGCTAAAGAATTAACACATCAACTACAAAAAACTATAGACAAAGCTATTAAAAAAGGAATTTTAAAAAAAAATACAGGTAATCGTAAGAAATCTCGTTTTAATAAAATAATAAATAAAATGATTAATAAAGATTCTAAAAAAAATATCTAATTAAAACTCATTGATCATTTTTAATAAAAGTATCTTTTCTTTACCAGTATAAATTTTTATTTTTTCATCTATCAATAATAATTGTTGATAGATTTTTTTTAATTCTATTAATGTAAATAAATTACTTTGTATTAATATTTTTTTGGCTACAAAATTAGGTAATTTTAAAGTTTGAGCTATAGCCCAATCTTGAGTAATTTTATTTTCTGAAAAACTTTTTATTTTTAATATTAATCTAAATTGTCTAACTATCATTGTAATAATATATTGAATAGCAACACCATTATCTAATTGTTTTTCTATTAAATTTAAAGCTAATTTTTTGTTTTTATTACCAATAGCATCTACTAAATTAAATATATTATTATCTGTTTTAGCATGGACTAATTTTTTTACATCCTCTACTTTTATTTCTTTTTTACAAAAATTAACTAATTTGTTTATTTCTTGATGTAATTGCCAAAGATTATTACCAACACAAATTAATAAGAGATTAAGAGCTTCTTCTGTGATACTTTTTTTATGATTTGCTACTTCTTTTTTAAGCCAAGAAATTAATTTAGGAGTAGAGAGGACATTAAATTCTTCTGTAAATTTAAATTTCTTTAAAGCTTTATATAATTTACTACGTGCATCTGTTTTACCTGTTTGCCAAAAGATAAGATAATTTTCTTCTGGATCATCTTTTTGAGTTTTTAAGAATTTAATTATTTCATCTTGGATATTTTTTAATTTTTTATTATCAAATATATTTCTAATAATAATTAATTTTTTAGTTACTAAAAAACCACAAGATTTAACACTTTTAAAAAAGTCAGCAATTGTCAAAAGATTACCATCTAAATAGTCTATATTATAACCATCTCCACCAACTTTAGCTTTAAATTTATCCCGAATATTTTTAATTTTTTGTTGAGCGCGGAAAGAGTCTTCGCCATAGAAAAAGAATATCATAAAGCTTTTAAATTATTCCAATTATTACCTACTTCAACATTAGCTATTAAAGGCATTGATAATTTATAGACATTTTCCATTGTTTTTTTAATAAATTTAGCTACTTTTTTAAGATCCTTATGAGGTACCTCTAAAACAATTTCATCATGAACTTGTAATAATAGCTTAGTTTGAGAAGAGATTTTTGGCAAGTCTTTATATATTTTTATCATCGCTATTTTCATTAAATCAGCTGCTGTACCTTGAATAGGCATATTAATGGCCATTCTTTCAGCGCTTGCTTTTAACATTGGTAAATAAGAATTAATATCTGGTAAATATCTTTTTCTACCAAAAATAGTTTGGACATAATTATTTTGATGAGCAAATTCTTTAGTTTTTTCTAAATAATCTTTTATTCCTTTATAAATAGTAAAGTATTTTTCAATAAATTTTTGCGCTTCTTTTCTATTCATTTTTGTTCTTCTAGATAAACCTAAAGAACCTAAGCCATAAAGTATACCAAAGTTAATTTCTTTAGCACTACGACGTATTTCTTTAGTAACATCTTTTAAAGCAATATTATGTATTTCCGCTGCGGTACGAGCATGAATATCTTCTCCTTTTTTAAAACTTTTTATCATTTTTCTATCTTGAGAAATAGCAGCTGCTAACCTTAACTCTATTTGAGAGTAATCAGCTGCTAACATAGTATATCCTTTAGGAATAATAAAAGCTTCTCTTATTTGTCTCCCTAAAGCTGTTCTAATAGGTATATTTTGTAAATTAGGATCAGAGGATGATAATCTACCTGTAGCAGTGACAGTTTGATTAAAGTTAGTATGAACTCTCTTTGTTTTTTTATCAACTAATTCTGGTAAAGCTTTAATATAAGTAGATATTAATTTACTTAATTCCCTATATTCTATTATTAAATTAATAATGGGGTGGTAATCTTTCATTTTATCTAATTCAGAAGCCGCCGTACTTAAACCAGTTTTAGTTTTCTTTATTTTACTAGAATCTATTTTTAAATCTATAAACAATACTTCTTTTAATTGTTTAGGAGAAGAAATATTAAATTCAGAACCTGCTAATCTATGTATTTTTTTAGTTAATTCATTTAAATTATTACTAAACTCTTTATTAAGTTTTTTTAAAAATTTTATATTTAAAGATATACCATTTAATTCCATTTCAGCTAAAACAGGTATTAAAGGAAGTTCTATTTTTTGTAATAAATCTATATTATTTTCTTTTTCAGTGATTATTAATAATTTTTTATACAATCTCCAAGTAATATCAGCATCTTCAGCTGCATAATAAGCTAATTTATCTATTGGTATTTTTCTAATATTAATTTCTTTTTTATTCTTTGGTTTTTCTTCTAAAAGATCAGTTAATTTACTTTTTTTATAACCTAAATAACTAAAAGCTAACTCCTCTAATCTTAATCCTCTACTAGAATTAATTAAATAAGCGGCTAATAGAGTATCAAAAGCTATTCCTTTTAATTTAATATTTAATACTTTAAATACCTTATAATCAAATTTTAAATTATGACCAATTTTTTTAATATTATCATCTTCTAAAATATTTTTTAATTCTTTTAAGACAAAAGTTTTAAATTCTTTATTATCTATATTAATATAGATACCAGTTTTTTCTTGCCAAGAGAAAGATATTCCTAATATTTCATTATTTAAAACATTTAAACCTGTGGTTTCTGTATCTATACTAAATATTTTTTGTTTTTTTAATTCTTTATAGAATCTTATAAAGTTCTTTTTATTATCTATATATTTATATTTATCATTATCTTTTTGAAGATAATTAATATTAGATTCTTTATTAGGTATTTTATTTAATAAAGAATTAAATTCATATTTTTGAAATACTTTATATACTTCTTCAGGGTTAAAGTCTTTTAAAAGAGCTTTTTTTAAATTCCAATCTAATTCTATATCTTGAACTATAGTTACTAATCTTTTACTAAGAAAAGCATCTTTTTTATATTCTAATAATAGTTTTTTTGTTCTTTCTTTTTTTATTTTATTTATATTCTTATATACTTCTTCTAAATTATTAAATTTTTTAATTAAATCTTGGGCACCTTTTTGGCCAATACCTTTCACACCTTTTATATTATCAGAAGTATCACCTTGAATAGCTTTGAGATCTATTAATTGTCTAGGTTCTAAACCATAGCGTTCTTTAATAGCAGCAATATCATAAGTAATAGTATCATTAATACTTTTTTTTAAGGTAAAGACTTTTACTCTCTCATTTACTAATTGTAGAGCATCTAAATCACCAGTAACTATTATTATTTCTAAATCTTTATTATTCTGATATGCTTGTTGAGCTATACTACCAATAATATCATCTGCTTCATAACCTTTTTTAGTTAATATTGGTATATTAAATGCTTCTAATACTTCATAAGTAAAAGGTATTTGATTATAAAATTCAGCAACTTGTTTTACTCGATGTGCTTTATATTCTTTATATTCTTTATGTCTAAAGGTTTTTTCTTTTAAATCAAAAGTAGCTAAAAGATGACTAGGGTTTAATTCTTTTATTATTTTTAATAATAAAGAGGTATAACCAAAAACAGCATTAACCATTAAACCATCTTTAGTACTTAAATTTGGTATAGCATGCCATGCTCTATGCAATAAGGCATGGCTGTCAATAATTACTAATTTATCTTTTTTCATTCAATCGTTATTTTACCATTCATATTTCTATGGCCAGGACCATAAAGAACAGAACAATTAAAATTAAAAGTTCCTTTTTTATTAGCTTTAAATTCTATAATTGTTTCTTCATTAGGAATTAATTCAGAATGGATATTAAAATCAGGAATAGATATTCCACGCTTAACATCAATACTTTTTATTTTTAATCTTATTAAATCATTATAATTAACAGTAATTTGAGATGGTTGAAATTCCCAATTTTTAGCTATAATATTTATTTCTTTTATTGTTTCATTTTCAATAGGTTTAATTAAAGATGTGTCATTTAAATTTGATTCTATTAAAGATGAATCATTTAAATTTGATTCTTGTATATTTGTTAGTTCTTTTATCTTTTCATTATCTTTTTTATGAGAACAACCGCTAATTATTAATAGAAATAGTATAAAAATATAAGGTATTAAAATTTTTTTTTGCATATTTTTTATTTATTTTATAATTAGT
>MPMF02075098.1_pt1 | contig 10374 bp, 8 predicted proteins | sample 1617271 | NCBI WGS metagenome assembly MPMF02 (sample SAMN05944812, study PRJNA350692) | marine metagenome | biome: marine; feature: ODZ; material: water; isolation source: 120 m water sample prefiltered with 30 um filter, filtered on to 0.2 um... | place: Pacific Ocean | collected 2012-04-09... | reverse complement strand
TTATGATGTAAAATTACTTTTTTTCTTAATTTTACTAATATACCATTCCATACATATCATACTAGGTATACCAACTACTACTATAGGTATATACCACATAGGTGTTACATTAATAATATTTAGCCACAATTCACATATCCAATATAATATTAGTAATACAAATGACCATGTAAATCCATATAATACACCAACAGACAATGCGGTATCTTCTGTTGTATGAGTATGATACTCCATACCATGTAGTCTCATATTAGTAACAGTATTTGTAGTACCACTACCAATAAGACAAAATGCTAAAGCTAAAAAACAACTAACTGCACACCATACTTGTATAGTGCCAACATTATTATATGTAAGTACAACACCAAACATACTAAGTGTAAACCAAGCATATCCTATTGTCATACTAGTAAAGAACTTATAAAAGCCCCGTTTTATTACATTCATAATTTCTCCTTTTTGTTTTAATGAACTACATTAAGATACCACATCTTAATGTTTAAATTATATCATATTTTATATATTTTGTCAAGTAATTTTAAAACTATAAATAAATAATTAATATTTTTTGAATTGACTAAAAAATATATAATTACTATAATTTTAATCAATGTTTAAAAAGAAAAAAGAAAAAATATTAGTTGCATTATCAGGTGGAGTAGATTCTGCTGTAGCTTTATATTTACTTAAAAAACAAGGTTATAAAATAGAAGCTGCTTTTATGAAAAATTTTTCAGAAAGAATAGATAAAAATCATAAATGTCCTTGGAAAGAAGATAGATTAGAAGCATATAAAGTAGCTAGTTTTCTTAAAATACCTATACATACTTTTAATTTTGAAAAAGAATATAAAGATAAAATAATTAATTATCTTTTTAATACTTATAAAAAAGGACTAACTCCTAATCCAGATATATTATGTAATAATGAAATTAAATTTAAATTATTTTTACAAAAAGCTAAAAAATTAGGTTTTAATAAAATAGCTACAGGTCATTATGCTAATATAAAAAAAAATAAAGATGGTTTTCACTTATTAAAAGGAATAGATGAATTAAAAGATCAAAGTTATTTTTTATCTGGTTTAACTCAAAAACAAATATCCTCTTCACTATTTCCAATAGGTAAATTAACTAAAAATAAAGTTCGTAAAATTGCTAAAAAAATAGAACTACCAAACGCAAATAGAAAAGATAGTCAAGGTATTTGTTTTGTTGGAAAAGTAAATATGAAAGATTTCTTACAAAAAAAAATACCTAAAAAAGAAGGAAAAATAATAGATACGAAAGGTAATATATTAGGTAAACATGATGGAATATTTTATTATACTATAGGTCAAAGAAAAGGTATTAACATAGGTGGTACAGGACCATGGTATGTAGTAAATAAAAATTTAGAAGATAATATTTTAACAGTTGGACATAAAAATAATTTACAATTATATAAAAAAGAAATATTTATAAAAAAAATACATTGGTTAAATAAAAAATATAATTTTCCTTTAAAAGCAAAAGGGCAGATAAGATATAATCAAAAAGATCAAAATATAGAAATATTTAAATTAAAAAATAATAAATATAAAGTATTATTTAAAAATAAACAAAAAAGTGTAGCTCCTGGTCAAATTTTAGCTATATATAAAAAAAATGAATTAATAGCTAGTGCTATTATTGACTCTTAAAAGATAAATCCATATAATAAATTTATGAGAAACTTAAATATAAGAAAATTAATAAATTTAATAAGCTTATCTATTATATTAATAGCTTTTTATTTCTTAATAATAAAAAATAATTTATTTTTATTTTTAGGGCATTTATTATTTTCTGCTATACTTTATTTACCAAGAGTTATATATAAAAATTTAAATTTAAGAAAAATATTTGGTTCTAGATTATTAGATTGGATAGAAATTTTCTTTTCTTTTTCAATGATATTATGTGTAGCTGGATATTTATGGCTTTTTGATGCATTATATAGTTATGATTCTTATGTACATTTTTTTACACCACTACTATTTTTCTTAGTTATAGCAATAATAACATCTGCTATATTACAATATTATAAAATAGAAAATAATAAATCAGATGTTATTTTACTTTCTTTAGTAATTGTAATGTCACTATTATTACTTTGGGAATTATTTGAATATTTTGTTACAGTAAAATTAAATTATGATATGTTTTTTGAAAAAAGACAACCAAATGATACATTATATGATATTGTTATAGGTTTTTTAAGCTTACCAGTTGGTTCTATTATAATATATAAATATCATGATTTATTTTTTAATAGCATAAAAAAAGGTCATAAAATAATATGAAAAGTAAAGAATTAAGAAAAAAATTCTTAGAATATTTTGAAAAAAAAGGTCATAAAATAATATCTTCTAGCTCTTTAATTCCAGAAAATGATCCCACAGTTTTATTTATCACTGCTGGTATGCAACCTTTAATACCATATTTAATAAGTGAAAAACATCCAGAAGGTAAAAGATTAACTAATATTCAAAAATGTTGGAGAACTAATGATATAGATGAAGTTGGTGATAACACTCATCATACTTTTTTTGAAATGTTAGGTAATTGGTCTTTAGGTGATTATTGGAAAAAAGAAGCTATTCAATATTCTTGGGAATTTTTAATAAATATATTAAAATTAGATAAAAATAAAATAGCTATTTCTATATTTGGAGGTAATAATAATATTAAAGAATATGATAAAGAATCTGAAAAATATTGGTTAGAATTAGGTTTAAAAAAAGAAAAAATAATTAAATTAAATGATAATTGGTGGGGACCAACTGGTAAAACAGGACCCTGTGGTCCAGATACAGAAATATTTTATTGGATAGGTAAAAATAAAGTACCAAAAATTTTTAATCCTAAGGATAATAATTGGGTAGAAATATGGAATAACGTCTTTATGGAATATAATAAGACGGAAGATAAAAAATATACTGAATTAAAACAAAAAAATATAGATACAGGAATGGGTTTAGAAAGAACTTTAACTATCATAAATAATTTAAATGATAATTATTTAACAGATTTATTTTTACCAATTATTAAAAAATTAGAAAATATATCTAATTTAAAATATAATGAAAATAAAAAAGAATTTAGAATAATAATAGATCATTTACGTTCAGCTATATTTTTATTAGGAGATAATTCAAATATCTATCCAAGTAATACAAAGCATGGTTATATTTTACGTAGAATAATTAGAAGAGCTATACGTTTTATTAAAAAATTAAATATTAATGAAAAATATTTTTTAAAAATATTAGCCAATAATATTATAGATAATTATTCAGAAAATTATCCTGAATTAGAAAAAAATAAAAATTTTATTATTTCTGAATTAGAAAAAGAAGAAATTAAATTTATTAAAACTTTAGATAAAGGTTTAAAAAAAATTAATAAATTAATAACTAAAAATAATTTAAATGGAAAAGAAGCATTTAATCTTTTTTCTACTTATGGTTTTCCTTTGGAAATGACCTTAGAATTAGCTAAAGAAAAAAATCTGAAACTTTCTGAAGAAGAATACCAAAATGAATTCAAAAAACATCAAGAATTATCTAGAACTGCTTCAGCTGGTATGTTTAAGGGTGGTTTAGCAGATGATACTGAAATGTCTAAAAAATATCATACTGCTACTCACTTATTACATCAAGCATTACGTACTATTTTAGGTAATCATGTAGAACAAAAAGGTAGTAATATAAATAAAAAACGCTTACGTTTTGATTTTTCTCATCCCAAAAAAATGACTAAAGAAGAATTAAAAAAAGTAGAAAACTTAGTAAATGAAAAAATAAAAGAAAAATTATCTATTTCTTTTAAAGAAATGACATTAAAAGAAGCTAAAAATTATAATGCTATTGGATTATTTGATGGTAAATATGATGAAAAAATAAAAGTATATACTGTTGGTGATTTTTCTAAAGAAATATGTGGTGGTCCTCATGTAAAAAATACTAGAGAATTAGGAAATTTTAAAATAAAAAAAGAAGTTTCTTCTTCTTCTGGAATAAGAAGAATAAAAGCTATTTTAGAATAAAATATAAAAAACCAAGGTTGATTTTTATCTCTATCCTTGGTAAATTATAATTAAATAATATTAAGATAAAATTATGGAAATACAGATACATAATAGAAATTTTGATTTAACAGATCCTTTTAAAGAATATTTAAAAGAAAAATTTAAAGATGCCAAAAAATATCAAAATACTATTAGTAATTTTAAAATTCATTTATCAAGAGATCAAAAACATAATAAAGGTGATATATTTATCATAAAAGTAGAAGTAAGTGTTCCTAATAAAAATATAGTTATAGAAGAAAGACATTCAGATGCTAGAGCAGCTGTAGATATACTACAAGATAAATTAGCTCGTAGATTATTAAAATTTAAAGAAAAAAACACCAGTAAAGAAAAAAAGAGTTGGAAAAGAAGATTTAGATTATGGAAAAAAGAAGATTATTAAAAAAAACAAATGGGAATTTTTAGTAAATTATTTGGCGATGCCAATAAACGTTTTTTAGATAATTTAAAGCCTCAAATAGAGGCTATTAATAACTTAGAAAAAGAATACAAAAAATTATCTGATAAAGAATTAAAAAATAAAAGCTTAAAACTTAAAAAAATAGTCCAAAAAGATACTAAATTAGATGAAATATTAGTAGAAGCTTTTGCTTTAGTAAAAGAAGCTGCATCAAGAACATTAAATCAAAGACACTTTGATGCTCAATTAATGGGTGGAATAATATTACATCAAGGTAATGTTGTAGAAATGAAAACTGGTGAAGGTAAAACATTAACATCTACATTACCAGTATATTTAAATGCTTTAAAGGGAAAAGGTGTACATGTAATTACTGTTAATGACTATTTAGCAAAACGTGATGCTATGTGGATGGGACAAATATATGATTTTCTTGGTCTAACTGTAGGTATTATTCAACATAATGCTTGTTTTATATATGATTCTGAATATATTAATGAAAATAAAGATAAATTAAGAGACCAGGGTGTATCTATAATAATGGATTATTTAAAACCAGTAGAAAAAAAAGAAGCTTATAATGCAGATATTACATACGGTACTAATAATGAATTCGGATTTGATTATCTTAGAGATAATATGGTTCAAGATTTAGAAAAACAAGTACAAAGAGAATTATATTATGTAATAATAGATGAAGTAGATAGTGTATTAATTGATGAAGCAAGAACACCTTTAATTATTTCTGCTCCAGCCGAACAATCTACAAATCAATATCAAAAATTTTCTCAATTAGTAAACAAATTAATAGAAAATGAAGATTATAATATTGATGAAAAAATGAAAGCTTGTACTTTAACAGAAGGGGGTATAAAAAAAATAGAAAAAGAACTAAACATAGACAATATTTATGAACACGATGGTATAACAACTATTCATTATATAGAATCTGCTTTAAAAGCAAAAGCATTATTTTTTAAAGATAAAGATTATGTAGTTAAAGATGATGAAGTTATAATAATTGACGAATTTACTGGTAGAATGATGCCTGGTAGAAGATATTCTGAAGGATTACATCAAGCTATAGAAGCTAAAGAAAATGTAAAAGTACAAAGAGAAAGTATGACTTTAGCTACTATTACATTTCAAAATTTCTTTAGAATGTATAAGAAACTATCTGGTATGACTGGTACTGCAGCAACAGAAGCAGAAGAAATGGCTAAAATATATAATTTAGATGTGACTATATTACCTACAAATAAAGAATTTATTAGAGATGATATGAAAGATAGAATTTACAAAAATGAAAGAGGTAAATTTAAAGCTATTATAAAAGAAATAAAAAATAAATATAAAAATGGTCAACCAGTATTAGTTGGTACTATATCAATAGAAAAAAATGAATTATTAGGTAAATATTTAGAAAAGGAAGGTATTCCTTTTAATTTATTAAATGCTAAATTTCATGAAAAAGAAGCAGAAATAATTTCTCAAGCAGGTCGTAAAAAAGCTATAACTATAGCTACAAACATGGCTGGTAGAGGAGTTGATATTACATTAGGTGGTATCCCTTTTAATAAAGAAAAATATGAAGAAATAAAAAATTTAGGTGGCTTACATGTATTAGGTACAGAAAGACACGAATCAAGAAGAATAGATAACCAATTACGTGGTAGAGCTGGACGTCAAGGAGATCCTGGTTCTTCTCAATTTTATATTTCTATGGAAGATGATTTAATGAGAATTTTTGGTTCTGATAGAATGAAAAGTTTAATGGATAAATTAGGTTTAGACGAAGAAACGGCTATAGAAAATAAAATGATTAGTAATTCTATAGAATCAGCACAAAAAAAAGTAGAAGGTCATAATTTTGATGTTCGTAAACATTTAGTAGAATATGATGATATAATAAATAAGCATAGACAAGTTATTTATGAATCTAGACAAAAATTTATAAAATCAAAACAAAGTAATAATTTTGTAATAGAATATATAAATAAAGAAATAGAAGAAATTATATCTTTTCACACTTTATCTAAAAAAAATATAGGAGATTTTGATCCTAAAGAAATTATTGAAACAATAAAATCAATTTTTATATTAAAAAAAGAAGAAATAGATGAAATAAATAAACTATTAAAAACTATAGATAAAAATAATTCCTATAAAGAAAGAACAGACTTAATTGAATATATTCAAAATATAGCTAAAAAAAATTATATAAATTTAACTAATGATATAAACTCAAATATTAATATACCAGAAAATATAGAAAATCCTATGAATTTAATAGAAAAAAATATAGTATTAAAAAGTATAGATACTCTATGGGTTGAACACCTAACTATTATGGATAAATTAAGAACTGGTATTGGATTACAAGGATATGGTCAAAAAGACCCCCTAGTAGAATATAAAAGAGAAGCTTATAATTTATTTAATAATCTTATAAATAATATAAGAAAACAAATTGTATATTCAATATATAAAATTGGAATATCCCAAAAAATGATACTACAAAATAATGAAAGAAAAAAAGAATTTAAGAAAAATAAAGATGGTTTTTCACCATTTGAAAAAGAAGTAGAAAATAGAAAAAATAATAATAAGATAATATCTAAAAAACCTACAAATAAATTAGGAAAAAAAGTAGGTAGAAATGATCTCTGTATATGTGGTTCTGGAAAAAAATATAAAAAGTGTTGTATAAAATGAATTTAGATTATAAAAATTATTACAAATACAGAATATTAGAAATCATACCCGGGCTATTAGTTTGGTCTACTTTTATTATTGCTATAATATTATCCTTCACTTGGCCAATAGGTGGTATTTATTTTATTATAGCTTTTGATGTATATTGGATATTAAGAATATTTTATTTAATGATTTATTTATTAATATCATGGAAAAAATATCGTAAAGCTATAAAAATTAATTGGTGGAAAAAATTAAAAAAAGATAAAAATTATAAAAATTATTATCATTTAATATTTTTACCTACATCTGGAGAATCATTTGATGTTATAAATAAAACTTTTAAAAATTTAACTAATACCAATTATAATCAAAAAAAAATGATTATAATATTGGCAGGAGAAGAAAGATTTAAAGATGATTTTATAAAAATATCTAATAATATAAAAAGAAAATATAGTTATTTATTTTACAAAATAATAATTACTATTCATCCAAAAAATTTAAAAGGTGAAATACCTGGTAAAGGTTCTAATTTATATCATGCTGGACATGAAGTTAAAAAATATATTGATAAAAATAATTTTGATTATAAAAAATTAATAGTTTCCACTTTTGATATAGACACATTAGTACATCCAGATTATTTTGCATATCTAACATATAAATTCCTAAACCATAAAAATCCATATAGAGCTAGTTTTCAACCATTAGCTTTTTATAATAATAATGTTTGGGAATCTGATTTTATTACAAGAGTAGTAGCTAATTCTACTACATTTTGGTTATTGACAGATTTAGCTAGACCTGACAGATTATTTACTTTTTCTTCTCATAGTATGTCCTGGCAAGCTTTAGTAGATGTAAAATTTTGGCAAAATAATATTGTAACTGAAGATTCTAGAATATTTTTACAATGTTTTATATATTATAATGGAAAATATAAAGTAGAACCAATGCATATACCAATTTCTATGAATACTGTATATATGGGAAATTTTTGGAAAAGTATGGTAAATCAATATAAACAAATGAGAAGATGGGCTTGGGGTGTAGAACATTTTCCATATATGATTTGGAAATTTAAAAATAATAAAAAAATACCATTAAAAAAGAAAATAATATATATTTGGAACCAAACAGAAGGTGTATATTCTTGGGCTACAGCACCTATACTAATTAGTCTAATGGGATACTTACCATTATATTTAGCAGGAAAACAATCAGAAACTAGTGTTTTAACACAAAATACTCCTATTATTTTAGAAAGATTAATGAAATTTGGAATGATTGGATTATTAGTTACAGCTATTATGAGTATTATAATATTACCCCCAATGCCTAAAAAATTTACAAAAAAAATACCCCTTAAATGTTTAAGTTATTTATTAATATTCTTACAATGGATAATATTTCCAATAACCATGGTATTATTTGGATCTATACCTGCGGTAGATGCACAAACAAGATTAATGTTTGGTAAATATTTAGGATTTTGGGTAACAGAAAAAAATAATAAATAAAAATATATGAATAAAAAAATTTTTATAATAATTCCAATTTTGGTATTATTTTTATACGTAAATACAACAAAAGCTTTAACTAATAATCAAATTATTGAAAGATATTCCGGAGCTATTATTTTAGATACATCTAGTATTACAGAACAATATTGGTATATAGAACCAAATATTAAAGAAAGGTTTTATCTTAAAAATGGTAAAAGTATTTCTAGATTAATTAGAAACCATACTACAAATATTACTAATGAAGAATTAAATAAAATAGCCTTAAATAATGAAAGTGTAAATATAGACTATGAATTAACAAAAAAATTAAAAGGAAAAATATTATTAGATGAAAATAATGAAGCATGGTATATAGATATATTAACTGAGTATAAACATAAAATATATAATGGTAAAAAAGGATTTGATACCTTAAAAGAACTTAGTATTAATATTAAAAAAGAAGAATTAAATAAAATACCAATAAATAAAAGTAAAAATTTCCAATACAAAAAATTAAATAAAATTAATTTATCTTTATATAGTGATGTTTGGAACACTTTAAAAAATAATTATTATAAAACAAATAATATAAATGAAAAAGAAATGTTTTATGGTTCTTTAGAGGGTATAACAAATTATTTTAATGATCCTTATACTAAATTTTTTATTCCTGAAGATAAAAAATCTTTTGAAAATAGAATGGATGGATCTATTGAAGGTATTGGAGCTATGATAGAAGAAAAAAATAATGTATTAATAATAGTTTCTCCTTTAGATAATTCTCCAGCAGAAAAATATGGATTATTACCACAAGATCAAATTTTAGAAGTAGATAATATAAATATATATGGTTTTAGTTTAGATAAAAGTATTTCTTTAATAAAAGGAAAAAGTGGAACTTCTGTACATTTAAAAATATATAGACCATCTAATAATAAAAAATTTGAAGTAGATATTATTAGAGAAAAAATAATCATACCATCTATTACTGGAGAAAAAATAGATAAAAATATTGCTTATTTTAAAATTAATCTTTTCTCTTTAAATCTAAAAAATGATTTTGAAAATATAAAAAATGTAATAATAGATAAAAATACTAAAGGTATAATTTTAGATTTAAGAAATAATCCTGGAGGATATACTTCTTCAGCTATAAATTTAAGTGATTATTGGCTAAATAAAGGAAATTTAATATTTCAAGAAAAATATCCAAATATTACAAAAAAATATATTGCTAAAAATGAAAAAGAAATTTATTTACCAACTATAATACTAACTAATAATGGAACAGCTTCTGCTGCAGAAATAGTTACTTCATCTTTAAAAGAAAATAATGTAGCTCAAATAGTTGGAAAAAATACATTTGGTAAAGGTACAGGACAATCACTAACTAATTTTTCAGATGGCTCAGCTTTAAAATATACTATTTTTGAATGGTTAACACCTAATAATAATTTATTAGAGGGAATTGGTATAAAACCAGATTATATTATAGAAAATGATAATATAGACAGACAATTAAATAAAGCAAAAAATTTATTAAAATAAATATTATATTGACAAAATTATAAAATATTTTATAATTTTATATAAATCAAATATAATTAAACTAACAAGTTCATTAAAAATAAAGGAGAATAAAATGAAAAAAAG
>MPMF02013281.1_pt1 | contig 10377 bp, 7 predicted proteins | sample 1617271 | NCBI WGS metagenome assembly MPMF02 (sample SAMN05944812, study PRJNA350692) | marine metagenome | biome: marine; feature: ODZ; material: water; isolation source: 120 m water sample prefiltered with 30 um filter, filtered on to 0.2 um... | place: Pacific Ocean | collected 2012-04-09... | reverse complement strand
TCCCGATCTGGGCCGTCGAAGACACCCATAACATCGTATTCGGTTGACTTCGATCTCCTGTGCATACGGGCTCGGCAACCCGGTATGCAGCTCACCAGATAGTGCCCGAGACGCTCAAGTTCTCGCCAGTCACCATCAGACCCATCGGGGGGCTTGATGCGATCCAGGAGGAACCGCACGTATGCTCGGTTCGCGGAGTAAAGAGTCATCTCATCGGCGGAGGGGTGTCTTGACATCCACTCGTGGTCGAGGTGCTGGAGCACCCAGTCGGGGAACATCCCGGCTTCCGGGTCCGTGCTGTACAGACGCCAGCACTTCTCGGCGTGGCTCTGCACCTCGGGATCGCTGGAGCCGTGATGCCAGACCAAGCGGTGGTAGTAGCCAGTCTTGTCGGGCTGCACAACCCCCTGGTCCCGTATCGAGTCCTCGCAGAGGCTGTGCATCATGTAGCGTTTGGCATATGTGGGATGGTTCAGCCCCGAGTGACACTCACTGATCCACAAGGGAGCCGTGCCCTTCTCTATACGCTGCCCGCTCTCCCGCTGGTAGGCGAACTGGTCCTCGTACAAGAGCTGGAACAGGCTTAGAGCTTCCGTATACCGTCCGTGGTTGTAGTAGAACAGCCCCAGCAGCTCCCATGTCCGCTCGCGAACAAAGCGGCCTTGGGATGTGTCGAAGCGTGTGCCTGGCAGCACCTGACACAGGTAGGCAGCACCATCCTGCTCGTGGAAGTGCCCTGACAGGTCTTCCGGCAGCGGCACCCCCGTCGCCTTCAGAATGGCCTCCTCCCATGCTTCGGGATTCTGACGCTTGAGGAGTTGCAGTTGTACAGATACTGGGGTGTCCATGTCTCAACCTCCGCGACCTGCCAAACGTCCGGGCACCAGGTACGTCACCGCCACCGGGAACATCCTCGGCTGCGGGTCCGCGAACCGAGCTCGGATCGCCGCCGTCTCACCATCGATCTCCTGCGGGATCTTGTTGACCCTCGCCCGAAGCCAATCGGCGTTCCTGTCGAACTGCTCCCGCTCGGGCGGGGTCATATCCTCGAATTGGAGCTGCAGATACCGCGGATCATCGAGTTCCGACTGGATCCGGTCACGCAACTCGGTCAGGACCGACGTGATGTCGGAGACCTCTCGCTCGCAGCGTTCAGCCAACGACTTGGCGAGACCATCCGCCCGATCCCGCATCCGTGCCTCGAGGGATTGCCGCAAGGGCTCCTCCACCTTGGGCCAGAGCCCGAGCAACGTATCTCTCACGCCGCCGGATGGCTCCTCATCCGTCCCGGCCGCCAACGCGTCACGCACCTCGCCCACGTTCATGCGTGAGAAGCGTCCCTCGCGGATCGCTCCGCCCGCCCTGATGATCTCCTCGTGCAGGCGGTGGCAGTCACCGCCGATGACCACCAGCCTCGCATGGGCGATGGCGACGGGCGTCTGCAATGCGTGGTCCGGCACAACCCGGGCCGTGATGCGGTTCAGCGACCTCGTATCCTCGCTCGCCCACACCTCGGCCCGGAGGAGACGCAGGCACATCTGCACCAGCCGATGGTTCAGGTGCACGAGCACCACGTCGTCCCGGCCCTTGACGAGCCGATGGTCGAAGACGATGGGCCGGACCTCCTGCGTGTGTGGATGAGGAAGGCCCTCCATGCAGGCCGCCCAACTGCCGGTGAGTGCGGGGATGCGGAAGATGGGGCAGGCCTCCCGCTTCTCATCAGGCCAGATGCCCCCAATCTCGGCCGGGATCAGGGCGGGCTGCCCGGCGAGTTCGAGCCCCACCTCGACGACCTTCTGCACGTTGTCGGGCGACAGGCGGAGCTCCCGTTGCGTCTCGTGGAGCTGGTCGAGCAGTTTCTTGATCTGTTGGGCGAGATCCCGCTCGAACTTCAGGAGCCGACGCACCGGCTCCGCCTCGTTCTCGGCCTGAGACGTGTCGAGCGTGGTCCGCCGTCCGAGCATCGCGTCCTCAACCTGCGAGGCGATGACGGGTCCGACCTTGCCGAGATCCTCACGGATGGTCTGAACCTTCCGCACGGCCCGCATCAGGAACTCCAGGTCACCCTCGAGGTCGCCGACGGGGACCTCGACCATCCGGGCTTCCCTGTCGCGGTACCCCTCACCGGCGAAGTGGTAGACGAGCACCTCGTCGGCCTTCTGTCCGTGGCGATCGACGCGGCCGTTCCGCTGCTCCATCCGGTTCGGGTTCCACGGAATCTCGTAGTGGATCAGGCGGGAGCAGTGGTTCTGAAGGTCGATGCCCTCGGACGCGGCGTCGGTGGCGAGCAGTATGCGGACGGGGCTCTGATCGGGCGGGGCCTGGAACGCCGCTTTCACGGCCTCCCTCTGGTCCGTCTGCATCCCGCCGCACATCGTCATCATGCGGCCGCCGCCGGTGAAGCCCTCCGAGGCCAGGATCCCCTCGAGCCAGTTCTGCGTAGCACGGTATTCGGTGAAGATGATGACGCGGCGGTCAGACCATTTTCCGCCGGGCTTGATGCTCTCGTTGAGCCAGGCGATCAGCTCTCGGGCCTTGGAGTCCGGTCGGTTCACCGCCCGGTCGGCCCACGCCCTCATCTCCTGGAGCAGGTCGTGCTCATCCGTCGTGAGCTTCTCGAGAAGCACGGTCGCGGCGTCGACGACCTCGTGGGTCGCGTCCTCCGCCTCGTCGTCGTCGGCGTACTCCTCCTCCACGCGGTCGATCTGCCGCTGCAATATACCCACCGGCGTCCGCCTGGTCACACGCTTCTTCTCGGAGCTGGTCAACGTCCGCACGTGCTGGGCGAGCGTGACGCGGAAGGCCTCGGGGCTGGAGAAGAGCCGTTTCTTCAGCGTCTTCAGGACGAACTCGGTGGCGATCCGCCCCGCATCGTCGGCCGTCCGTTCCTGTCGCTGCTTCGTGTACTCACGCAGTGCCGCGTGGACTCGCCGCTCGTCATCGGAGTAGGCGACCTCGATGGGCTCGAGCTTCCGAGCGGGAAACCTCGGCGTGCCGTCCCAGTTCTTCTCCAACTCCGACTTCAGACGGCGGACCATCACGGCACGCAGTTGCCGCTCGTCCGGCGGGGTACCCCGGGCGAACCGCTGATCGTCGAGTAGTTCGAGGAGAGCCGTGAAGCTCTCCGGGTAACCGTTGTGCGGCGTGGCCGTCAGGAAGAGCTTGTGCTCAAAGTGCGGGGTGAGGACTCGGATGGCATCGGTCCTCAGCGAGTCAGTGGCGTACTGACCGCGACCGGACGGGGCACAGTTGTGAGCCTCGTCGAGGATCATGACGTCGTATCGGCGGGGGTAGAGGGGCTCCCCCTCCGAGGGCAGCGTCTCCCTGAACAGCCGCAACGGCCGCTCACGCTTCAGGAAGTCGATTGAGGTGATGAGCCGAGGGAAGTGACCCCAAGGGTTGACGTGGATCCCACGCTTCCGCCGGAGTTCCCGCATCAGGTCGCTGTTCACGATGCGGAAGTCGAGACCGAACTTATCCCGCATCTGCTCCTGCCACTGGACCTGCAACGCCGAGGGACAGACGATCAGGATCCGCCGTGCCCGGTGCCGGATCATCAACTCCAGGGCCACCATCCCGGACTCGATCGTCTTCCCGAGTCCGACATCGTCGGCGATGAGGAGGTTGACGCGAGGCATCTGGATCGCCCGGACCACAGGGTCGAGCTGGTAGTCTTCGATCTCGATGCCACTGCGGAAGGGGGCCTGGATGGAACGGGGATCGGCGGATGAGGCCGCTCCCCAGCGAACGGCGTCCAGGAAGGCGTCGAGCCTCTCGGGAGCGTCGAAGTTGGTCGGCGTGGGAAGAGCGACGCTGTCGATGGGACGGGCACCGGGCTCGATCTCCCAGATGACCTGGAGCTCCTCGCCGATGGCGTCGTCCTCGACCGACGTCAACGTCACGAGGTGCTGCTCGGGTCCGCCCGTCCACTCGAGCATGGGCGTCGGCAGCGTGCTCCTGGCGACGTCCGCGACGACGTACTGCCGCTCGCGCACACGGACAAGTTGGCCCTGTTCAGGCGGGCTCGACGAAACTGCCGCCATCGGTATCCACCTCGGTGTCAATGCCGGCCGCCACAGATCACGGCGGGAGGTTACATCCGATGGCGAGTATTGGACATGGCTGGGGCAGGCACCTCGTCGATCGGAGGCGGGCTGCGCCGAACACGGAAGCCACGGTCTGGCTCGCCGAGATGGGTGCAGAGGTCGCAGCCGGCAACTTGCGCCTCGCCCCGATGCCAGCGAGGTTGGAGCCGCCGGGACCGAGAACTGGCTGCGATGGTGCACGCTGGGGTCACAGCCGGCTTTGGGCAGAGCAGGTATTATTGTCTTTTAGTAGTAATCTGTTTCCGGACACTACGGGGTGTGGGCGACCTGCCGAGGTCCCAGCCCCACGAGAAGCGAAGGCACTGGCCGGAGGACGCGATGATTCTTGCTCTGTCAAGCCTGGTGCTGCCCGCCGCGGCGATGGCCAGTGGGCTGCCCAGCGGCTGGGACGTGTGGACCGACAGCGGGGCGTTCACCATCACGTCGGACGCCGCTCCGGATGCCGGCGGACGGCCGGCCTCGGCGGTCGTGGTTGGGTGGCCGGCGTACACCGATTCGCAGACCGGCTGGGCTGGGACGGTGAGCATGACGCTCCAGCTCCCCGCGGGGGGTGGTGCACGATTCGAGGTGGATGTGGCTGACGACTGCCCGGGCCCCACGGTCGGCTACCACTTCGCTACGATTGCGGTGGATGGCTCGAAGGTCTGGGACAGGGACGTGGGGGGCGCGTCGTCTGGGCCCGAGCGCGTCTCCGTGGACTTGCCGCGCGCGGGAGAGACGGTGGAGGTGGTATTGGGTCTTGAGGAGCGGCAGGCTGTATCGAACTACCCCGTGCGCGTGTGGTTCATCGGGCCAAGGCTGGTGACGAGTGATGGCGCTATTGAGCTTCTGCCCGCTCCGGCAGTGGATGGTGATGAGGCGTTGCCGCCGGACCGGCCGATCCGGTCGGCGCCGGTGCGGGGCCGGGCGTGGACATCGCGAGCCCGCGTGTGCGGCGTCTGGGCCGTGACCCAGTGGGACTCGGTCGTGAACGCGGAAGAGCGTGCGCCGTGGCTGGCCGAGGAGTTCGGACTGGACACGATCATCTTCCTGCCCCCCGAATCGCACAACACGCTTGTCGGCGAGCAGCACCGCCTCACGGAGGAGCAGTTTGCGGCTGCCTTGCGTACCTACCGGGAGGCGGGCTTCCGGATACTGATCTACTCGTCGCTCACCCACCTGGGACATGGGCCGGAGTGGATGGACGGCACGCTTGCCCGCGACCGGCCTGGATGGCTGCAACGGGGCCCCGAGGGCGAGACGCTGAACCTGTGGGGCAGCGACTGGCTCTGCCCGAACACCGGGGCCCTAGTCTACAGCCTCGAACGCACCCGACGGTTGGTGAGAGCCTATGAGCCGGATGGGGTGATGCTGGACTGCCACTCGTTCCACCACACCCAAAACGGCATGAGCTGCTACTGCGACGGATGCCAGGCGGCGTTCCGGGAGTACCTTTCCGAGCGGTTCGGGCGGCACGTGCTGGGACGTCCGACGCGCTATACGCGGATCCCGAAGGCCCAAGGGCCGCTCTACGCGCTATGGCTGCACTGGCGCAATCGCGTCTGGGCACACGTGACGGAGCGGCTCCGGAGAGAGCTCCGGCGGACACAACCGGGCCTGGTGCTGCTGTCAAATACCCAATACCTCTACCAGAGCCCCGCGCTCGCGCAGGACGGCGAGTACCTACACGAGGATGTGGTTCTCTCCGAATCGCGTGGGATGAGCATGCCGCTCATGGTGGCGAAGCTGATGCTCGGGCGAGCGCTGGCGGGCGGAAGGCCGATCTGGAACTACCTCGGCACCTTCCGAGAGGATGACCTGACGCGCCTCCTAGACCCGGAAACGGTATCATGGAACGTGTCGACCGCATACGCCTGTGGGACGCGCCCGTGGGTGGTGTATTACGGGTTCTTCGAGCACCCGGACGACGCGGTGAACGCAGACGCGCTGAGCAGGCTTGGTACCACGCTGGTCTGGCACAATGCGCACGACCCGGCGGACAGGAGCCTGCGGCCGTACGCGCCCATACTGTCGGTGATGAGCATCGCATCCCGGAACGCGCGCAACAACGCGCTGATTCCACCTGGCTTCATCGAGTTGAGGCGGCGAGGCGTGGCGGCGTGGCTGATCGAGGAGGAGCATGTGACGCGCAAGGCGCTTGCGGGTGCGAGGGTGGTGGTCATCGAGGAGGGTAGCAGCCTGAGCCATGCCGCGGCCCAGCGGATCGCGAAGTGGGTACGCTCGGGCGGGAGGCTGATCGCCGCGTCGGGGACGGGCGCATACGATGAACTGGGCCGCCTGCGCTCGCGAGGGTCAATGGCTGCGGCGCTTGGGATTGAGGCGTACGGAAGGGCGCCCTTGCAGATCGGCCGAGGCACGGCCGAGAGCCTACAGGGGTATGGGAGCACGGATGAGCTAGTCGAGGCGTTGGGTGAGTAGCGCTTCCACACCGATCCGGAGGTTGACGTGGAAGTCGTAGGGTGGCTGGAAGGGGACCGCCTGGTCGCGTATGTCTGCGGGGAGGGACAGCTTCCTGCGAGTTTGCGCCTGCACCCACCCGAGGGGCTCTCCGGGGAGGCTCTTCTCTGCTCGCCGGACCGGCGCGAGCCGGTGCTCGGCTCGGCGGGTGACTGACGGGGTGAGGGATCGGAAGGCAGAGATGATGCCGTGCTGTCCCTCCGAAAAACTCCATCCACGCCTGAATTTAGGGCTTTGAAGGCCGCGCGTAGCTGACTTGAGAAACGCACGCTCGTGACCATGCCAACGCTCAAGATCATCTACCGAAACCCAGCCGACCTCGTCCGCCCTAACAGTTCGATTAGCGTGAAACCTCTGCTGCGCATCATCCATCTGCCTCCTTTGTCCATGTTTTGGGTTGCAGTAGGCATCGTCGGTCCTACGCTCACCTCCTCACAGTTCGGCCATGGTACTCCGGAACAGACCACCAATTCCTGCCATGGTGTCCTGCATCCACTTAATTACATCAATTCGACATTCAGGATCTGGATCCCTGCACGCCTTTCCGCGATCTCCGTAATCTTCGGGCGAGTCGCAGGAAACTCCTCAGGTCGCAGATCGGCACAACTCGATGGATTTTTCCTGGAGGCGGCCCCAAGCGGAGGTCTCCGGTGAGACCATACGGAAACTCCCGTCGTCAGTTCATGAACCCGATATGGGAAGGCAAACTTGACGTTGCCGAGGGCGCCGCTACCGGCTCTCGGCAACAGCCGCGAGGAATAGATGATGAGCGACGCATTCAAAGCTGTACAGGTGACGGAGAAGGTCTGGTGGGTCGGCGCGATTGATTGGAACATCCGCGATTTCCACGGTTACATGACGGGGCGGGGCACGTCCTGGAACGCCTACATTGTCATGGGCGACGAGCCGATTCTTATCGACGCGGTGAAGAAGGACGGCCTCGATGAGATGAAGGCGCGGATCGGATCGGTCATCGATCCCGAGAGTATCCAGCACATCGTCAGCAACCACACGGAGATGGATCACTCCGGCACGTTGCCGGAACTGGTCGAGTGGTTGAAGCCCAAGACGCTGTTCGCCTCCAGAAACGGCGCCAAGGCGCTGCCCATGCACTTCGATGTGGGCATGGACATCACCGCGGTCGAGGACCTGGGGTCGGTGAACCTCGGTGGCTCGGAACTGACGTTTATCGAGACGCGCATGGTGCATTGGCCGGACAACATGTTCACGTACTACGCTAACGACGGGGTGCTGTTCTCGAGCGACGGGTTCGGCATGCACCTTGCGTCGGCCGAGCGCTTCACCGATGAGATCAACCCCACGGAGATTCACCACGAGTCGGCTAAGTACTTCGCCAACATCCTTCTGCCGTTCACGCCTCAGCTCGCGCGCGTCCTGGAGAAGGTGGAGGGGCTGAACCTGCCCGGTCAGGTCATCGCCAGTGACCATGGTCCGATCTGGCGCGGCGGCCTCGATCGTATCGTGGGGCAGTACTCCAAGTGGTGCGAGCAAGAGCCCACGACGAAGGCTGTCATTGTCTTCGATTCGATGTGGGACAGCACCAAGGCGATGGCGGCGTCGATCGCCGACGGGGTGTACGGTGCGGGCGCGCATCCGCACGTTACATCCGCCCGCGCGACGCACCGAAGCGATATCATGACCGAGGTCCTCGATGCGGGCGCGCTTCTGGTCGGGAGTTGCACGCTAAACAACAACATCTTCCCGTCGATCGCGGACCTGATGACCTACATGAAGGGCCTGCGTCCGCGGAACCTGATCGGCGCGGCTTTCGGGTCCTACGGTTGGAGCGGCGAAGCCGTTAAGCAACTCAACGCTATCCTTGAGGCCATGAAGGTCGACGTCGTCCACGAGGGCATCCGCGTCAAGTGGGTGCCGACCCAGGAGGACCTCGCCCAGTGCCGCGAGCTGGGCGAGATGGTGGGCAAGATGCTTGTTGACACCTGCGATGGCGCGTGAGGCGTTGCGGGCCGGCGAAACGCGGCCTGCCGCCACGTGCCAGGAAACAATACGGAGAGGCATCACTATGCAGAAGCACGTTTGCGACGTCTGCGGCTATGTGTACGATCCGGCTGATGGCGATCCGGACAACGACATTGCTGAGGGAACCGCGTTCGAGGACATTCCGGATGACTGGTCTTGCCCGGTCTGCGGCGCGGATAAGAGTGAATTCTCACCGACGGACTAGAAGTGGTTTCAAAATCCCCGTAGGTCGAAGCTCTAGCTTCGACCCGTCCAGCTGTTGGGGTTTTGAAGCCGCTTCTAGTACCGAATTTCATGCGCAGGGGGCATTGCCCGACGCTCCTCAGCCCGCACGGCGACTGTGCTGCGCCGCTCGACTGTCATGCGTCGCGGCGAGACTTGGAGTGGGTCGCCAGCCGATTAACGCCTGAGTTCAGGGCCTAAGTCGGTGTCTCAAAAAATGGCGGGCAAGAAAGATTTGACACGGGGAACTATTGTGGTATAGTAGTACCTTAATGCGTGTAAGGAAGCGGCGAGACCCTTCGCCGAGAGCCGTAGACCAGAGAGAATTGAGGAGAATTGTGATGCGGGCAGTACGTGCGATTGTTCAGATCGACGAAGACAGATGCACGGGTTGTGGGGAGTGCATTCCTAGCTGTGAGGAAGGTGCCATCGAGATCGTGGATGGCAAGGCGAAGCTGGTTGCGGACGTGTATTGCGATGGCCTGGGCAACTGCCTGGGGACGTGCCCCGAGGAGGCAATTACCATGATCGATCGAGAGGCCGATGGGTTCGACGAGGAGCAGGTCCAAGAGCGCCTGAAGGAGACCGGACACGATGAACCGACCGCAGCCGCGAGCTGCCCCGGTTCCGCGGTTCTGAACCTGAAGGAGGAGCCGGTCTGTGACTGCCCGACCACCGCGTTGAAGCCGCAGGCGGCGGCCGGCGGCCGAGGGATGGGGCTTAGGTGCCCGCGCTCCGTCGACGAAGCCATTGACGCCGAAGAGGAAGAGGAGCGCGTGGCCGCCGAGGGCGGGCCTCGCGAGTCTCAGCTAGGCAACTGGCCGGTCCAGCTCAAACTGGTCCCGGTCGAGGCCCCGTACTGGGATGGCGCCGACGTGCTGATCGCCGCCGATTGCGCGCCCTTTGCCGCTCCGGACTTCCACGAGCGCTTGCTGACCGACCACGTCCTCACGATCGGGTGCCCGAAGCTCGACGAGGGCGAGCTGTACGTCAAGAAGCTTGGGCAGATCTTCGCCCGAAACAGCATCAAGTCGGTCCACATCGCCCACATGGAAGTCCCGTGCTGCCTCGGGCTGGTTCACATTGTCAGCGCCGCCCTGCAGGAATCGGGCAAGCAGATTCCGACATCCACGACGGTTATCGGCATCCGTGGCGAGATCCTAGAAACGAACCCGCTAACGGTAGGCGTTGGTTAGAGTAGGGGGTGAGCACGATGCCGCCAATGAAATGTCCGGGACAAGACTACCGCTACTGGCAGCCGGAGGACATCTACGAGGTCCCCTGCCCGGCGTGCGAAGCTCCGGTCGAGTTCTTCAAGAACGATGCCACCCGCAAGTGTGAGAACTGCGGCTACACGTTCGTGAATCCAAAGCTCGACGTGGGTTGCGCCGAATGGTGCCCGCACGCCGAGAAATGCAGTGCTGTGCAACACGGCCTAATCCCGAAGAAGGATGCGTCGTGATAATGCGATCGTTTTGGGCGGCTACGGGCTGCCCAGCATGTGCCAAGTCGTGAAAGGAGATCCGATTTAGTGTTTTGCTATCAGTGTGAACAGACCGTTCAAGGTGTAGCCTGCACGCAGCATGGAGTA
>MPMF02062329.1_pt1 | contig 10397 bp, 6 predicted proteins | sample 1617271 | NCBI WGS metagenome assembly MPMF02 (sample SAMN05944812, study PRJNA350692) | marine metagenome | biome: marine; feature: ODZ; material: water; isolation source: 120 m water sample prefiltered with 30 um filter, filtered on to 0.2 um... | place: Pacific Ocean | collected 2012-04-09... | reverse complement strand
GATCACTGCTTCAATCAAGTCTTCCCGGAGTATTGCCTCGCGTATCTTGCCCTCGGCATTTCCACGAAAAAGCGCACCCTGTGGAAGCACCATGGCCATGCGGCTCGTTGATGTCTCAGCCATTGACGCGATCATGTGTTGCACAAAGGCATAGTCGCCGTACTCGTTTGGCGGAACTCCATATCTAGTTCGACCCCAGGGATCATTTTCCCAGATATCTCTTCCCCACTCTTCGAGTGAGAACGGTGGATTGGCGATCACGCAGTCGAACTTCGCCAGGCCGCCGGCACCGTCGGTGAAGGCGGGGTTGCGGAGGGTGTCTTCGCGGGCGATCTGGAAATCCTCGATGCCGTGGAGGACGAGGTTCATGCGGGCGACCGAGGAGGTCGTGAGGTTCTTCTCCTGGCCGTAGATCTTGCCGAAGAAGGTGCGCGGGTCGCCGCCCTGGCGCTTCACATGGTCGATCGCGGCCAGCAGCATGCCGCCGGTGCCGCAGGCGGGGTCGTAGATCGACTCGCCTTCCTTGGGGTCGAGGATCTCGACCATCATCCGCACCACGCTGCGGGGGGTGTAGAACTCGCCGGCCTTGTTGCGGCGGGTGACGTCGGCGAACTTGCCCACGAGGTACTCGTAGGCGTCGCCCAGGACATCGGTATCGACGGCGTTGTTGCCGAGCTCAATTGCCGAGAAGCCCTCAATCATGTCCTTGATCAGCTCGTCGGTGAACTTCTCCTTGTTACCCCAGTCGCCGGTGCCGAAGACGCGGTAGAGGGTGTCGGGGTTGACCCGCTCGATCTCCTGCATGGCGTGCTTGAGGGCGGCGCCGACGTTCTGGGCGGTGGAGCGGATGTCGTCCCAGTGGCAGCCGTCGGGGATCTGGAAGCGGTGTTCGTCAGTGAAGTCCTCGCCGTACTGCTCGAGCATCCGGGCATGCTCTTCATCCCAGACATCGCTGATCCGCTTGAAGAAGAGCAGCGGCAGGATGTAACCCTTCCAGTCGGTCCGATCGACCGCCGAGCCGCGCAGGATGTTGGCGGCTTCCCAGAGGTGGGATTGAAGTCCATGCTGTTTGACTTGATTCATGTGCCTTCGCCCTAAGGCAGCCTATTTGCCGCTCTGTTTTGTCTCGGCCTCCGTTTGTTGAAAGAATCGTTCAATTAGGCCTGCATCGCAGCATACCGCAATTCAACCCGTCTTTCATAGCCCCGCGATTTACTCCACAGTGATCCCAACTAGTCAATTTTTTGAACCATCGCGACGATGCTGATCCTGATGGTCTCGGAAAGGTGCGGCCAGGCTGCAATGACGGTTGCAAGATCAGGTGCATATTTCTGCATCTCGCCCTCGACTGCGCCGGATTCTGCGCCGCCCTGATGAGAAAAGCTGGTTTCCCCCGTGTTTTGCGTGGGGAGTTCGATTCCCGCCGCCTCCACTCAGACGGGCTCCAAAACCCGTCTCGAACCAAACAAGGCCCGTCAGTGAAAACTGGCGGGCCTTGCTCGTTTGGTACACGTATACAGGGTTTTGCGAGCTTTGGCGTGATTCGGGGCAGCCAGATCGCGTGACGCGGTCGGGCCCGTTGAGGGCCAAGAAGTCTCGAACTGACCCAAAAGTCTCGAAACCACGTGACGCGGTCCCACCGCGTCACGCGATGGAAGTGCTTTGAAATCGGCTACTTGCGGAAACCCTGTTTTTGTCCAGTTTTAGGTGTTCTGCCAGTAGGCGAGTGCATGAAAACCCGCGTCCCGTCGGCTGATTTAGTCCGCCTATGCGATTCTCTGTTGAGCGTAGGGCCTCCGTACTTTGAACCCGGTTCAAACTACAGCGGTCTGTTTCACCTCCGCGCGTACGGCCAAACTCAATCTGCTGGCGGATGATGCAGCCGCCTGCAATTTGCAGATGGGGAAACTGTCAGAGGTGTGCTCAACCTCCGCATTCTCCATTCCATGCGTCAGCCTTCTTTGCGAATAACTTCTGTCTCCAGCCATCGCAGCAACGCATCCTGCTGAGTGCGTTGGAACCTGCAAATATCGTCCGGACGTTCGAACGTCAATGCGTCAGCATCCTGCCATAATGCCTTGGCCTTCTCGATACACGACTTCACGTCTTTAGGGTCAACGAATCGGTCCCTCGCTGGGGCATAGATCAGGCATTTGCGGCCCGCGATCAGGGCGAGCACATCATCATAATCGTAGGGAATTGTGGATTCCTTCTGGTGATACAATCCCAGCTTGGGGATGAGGGCATGCCACTCCCAGTACTGGCGTATACCCCCGGTGGGTTTTGCATCGGTGTTGGTACGCACCGGCGTAAAGCCGCTGAAACAGGCGAGACCGGAGATGCGTTCGTCGAGTGCGGTGGCGTAGAGCCCGACCATACCGCCGTATGCGAAGCCACAAATGTAGATCTTCCCCGGATCGGTTGGCGGAACGGGTTGTGCGGTGATCCCCTTGCCATCGACCAGGAAGTCCACCACCCTGCTCACGTCGTGGACGGCCCGGCCCATCCTGGACCAGTGGGGATACTTGTCATAGAAATCGGCGGCATCGGTCAGATGATCTCCGAAACCGAACTGGTCATACATCACGACCTTGTAGCCTTCCTTCGCCAACCGGTTGTAGATCGTTGTCCCCTGGACGCCGTATCCCTCGTTGCTGCCGTGAGAATAATTCCATGGATGCAGCCAGATCACCGTTGCCTTGTACTGCTTACGTTTGGGATCAAAGAAGATGTTGCCATGCATCCTGCCGCTGAAACTGAAGGGGACCCTCTTGATGCCACCCGGATTCCATCGATCCCGCGACCAGTCGGGGACCCCCAGTTCTTCACCGGTCTTGATGTGATATTTGCCGGCGTCCTCGACGGAGGTGGGCTGCTCGCCCAGCATCCAGTCGATCCTCTGCCGGATCGACGCTTGCTGCGGCATGGTCAGGTCGGACTCCCGCTGCTTTGTCTTCCAGGACTGCCAATCAAAGGCGTGGAGCAGCACTTCCGGGAAATCCGACGCTTTTGCTTTCCCCCGGCCAAAGGCCATGTCCATGAAGTCGAGATTTTTCCTGACTTGCTCATCGGTGACCGGATTGTGTTGGCCCTTGCGGTAGTTGAGACAGATGTTCGCTTCCTTGCTCAGAAAGGTCCATGCCTTCTTGGCCTTGAGGTAGCTGCGCTCGACACCGAACGTGGGATCGCTGCCGTCGTTGTAGGCCGTATCGAGCATGACGTACCTGGGGGCAATACAGGCGATCAGCGCATTACATTCCACAGGCAGCTCGTTTTCGCGGCCATAGAAGCTACGCGCCTTATTGTTCAACCACGGCTTTGGACAGTCGGCGGTTGACACGGACTCCATGAAGGTCTGCCGCCCGCCGAACCGAACGGGGCAGGCCGTGGGCGTACCCGAACTCCTGGCCACCACACAGGTGAAGCGTTCATCGAAGGCTGCGGCGTAAATCGACTGCTTGCCGTATCGGGAGAACCCTGTGATGCCGACGGCGCGGTTGTCTATCCTGTAGCCGTACTTAGGATCCAGCAGGTAATCGAGCGTTCGGCCGGCCAACCACGCCTGGATCCCCAGTGATGAGTCCCACGTTGCCTTCGGGTACTCGCTCTTGAACGTTTTCCAAACCGCCTCGAATCCGGGGTAGGCTTTTTCTCTGTGATGCGTATCGAGCCCAGGATAGATACAGACGACGTACCCTCTGCGCAGGGCCTCCTCGCCCCATTTCTCTCTTTGATAATGGCGTGGCTGGGTCAGCAGGAGCGACCTGGCTGTGTCGACATTCGATTTCGGTTCCCACACTTCGATCTCGAACGACTTCTTGTTCGGCGTATCGAACGTGAGCACAACGCGTTTGCGGGTGGACTCGTCCGCGGGCGTGTTCGTCTTCACCACCTTTGCCGAGAGCAGCGCCGGCGCCTCTTCGGGGTAACGACCGATCATGTTCTCGCACCAGAGGTCCCTGATCTCTGCCCGCCGGGCGTCCCAATCCTCCCTTGTTTTCACCTCCCGGCCATCCAGAAAAGTCATGGCATCGGGGAGATCCGCACTGGAATAGTACGCGGCCGGTTCGTGGTCCCCTGCCACATAGGGAGACGTCGCCGCGGAGAACAACGCAATGCTTGTCGCGATGGATCTGTGTCTACTTTCATCATGCCGATCAGCCGCGGCTTCAGTTCCGCTGGCTGCAACCTTCCACTCCGTAACGACATCTCCTCTGCGGGATGCGGGAGTGACCTTCATCTCCATGATCGCACCATTCCGGACCCTGCACTCGACGGTCGAGTTGCGAGGCGCGTGGAGTTTGAAATCGACATCCCACTTCTTCGGCCAGGCCGGCAGCAGGTGGATCTTATGTCCGTCGTATTGCAGCAGCATGCGTTGCAGGGCGGTCATAGCCACCGAGCCATGACATTGGTCAGGAGTCCAGTCGTAATTGGGGCCCCACATGGCCGGGAAACGATGCTCTCTACTTCTGCTGCTGAAGTTCTGCCCCACCATCTTGGCTGCTTCGTCAGCCAAGCCGAGATAGGCAGCCTTGATGGCGTTCTGTTGCCAGCCACCGGTCTTCTTGATGGCGCGCCCAGCAAAGGTCCGCCGGGCAAGTTCCAGCTCCGGCTTGCCGATTCCATAGCGACGGTACGGGAAAATAGCGTAAAGCTCGGGGTTTTCGACATTCTGCTTGCCGCGGTAGGATTCCGCGCAGGCCAGCACCTTCTTGCCGTTCACCGTGCGCATGGGCACAGGCGGCAATTCTGAAATGAGCCGTTTCCATTGTTTGCCCTGCGCCGAGGTGGTCAGCTCTTCCGGCAGGGCCAGCATCTCCTCGCACACTTTTTGAATCCCCACGATTTCAACCAGGGGATTCACCGCCTCGCGATACGTTTCCAACGCCATGGCCGGATCGAAACGGATCTTGCCCTTTGTGTCACGCTGCCAATGCTGATCAAAGAAGGTCAGGATTTCCGAGGCCTGGGGCAGCAGCGTTTCCCTGGCGAACGCTTCATCACCCGTGAATGCGTGGTAGTCCAGCATCATCAGGGACAGCTCCAGGCCGCCCTGCCAGTAGTACCGGATGAACCTATTCAGGGTCATCCCGATAGGCAACTGCGACCGATCCCGTCCGTAGTTGCACTCCATATAGGATCCCCAGAAGGTCTGGGTTTCCGGGAAGAAGGCCCCGTCGTGATTGTAATACTCGCGTGTGGCCGCCCTACGGCTTTCCAGGTTGTCCTGGTACATCCGGAAGAGCGGTTTCATGAGGTCGAAGTCACCCGACTCCAGCATCGACCAATATGGCAGGCGCGTGTTCTGCCACCAATATCCGCCTCCCCAACGGCGGTAGTCCGCATTCCAATCCCCCTTGTCACTCGCCTCAGTGGTAAAGATGGATCCGTTGAACTTGATCGGGAAGCTGCCCCGGCCGCCGCAGGCATTCACGAATCGCTGCAGGCGATAGCCGCGGTTGATGTGATCGACAACCTGCTTGTCCCTGTTGTCGACCGCGGAGATTCGGATGTAGCTTCTCTCCCAAAACTCTTTCCACCAGGCGCGGTGGGCCGCGCGCCGTTCATTGCGTGAAAACGCGCCGATGCGCTTGGCATTGGTTTCGAGCAGTGTCAGCCACGCATCAGCCGTTTCGGTTTGGGCCGTCAGAGGGTAGACGGCTATGTGAATACTCTTGGCCGGTTCGGCCGACTTCAGAGAGGTGTCCGACTGGCTCACCAGCCCCTCGCCCTCGATCAAGGCGCCGAAGGTGAGGTGGAATAGCGGATCTACCTGCTTCGCGGCAAGATCGCCCAGGGCCTGCAGCTCCAAGTTGGCCTTCCATTTCGAACGCTCATTGCGGTGATAACAGACAACGCGATCCTTCCGCCCGGTCAGGATTGTATCCGGTTCGACAATGACCGGTTTGACGGCGATCTTCTCCCCGCCCGCGGGGAGAAGACCGTAGGCCGAGTGAGCCTCTTGCCCCTTCAACTCTCTGCGCTTCGTCCGCCAGTGTTCCAGGGAGACCGTAGCAGCAACGGGCTGAGCGCTCTCGATGTCAACCGCCACCACCGGATGGTTGGCGTCAACGGCAAACCGGAGATTCAGCTCCTGTTCGGCGCTCTTGAAGCACACTATGACCTCACCGCGTTCGACATCGAGAGTCTGGCTAAACGTGCTACCCTTCTCCAGGGGGTTGGGCGTGAGAGTAACCCGTACTTTGCCAAGTTTGAGCAATCGGCCGTTCTCGCTCCAGGCATCGGTCTTTGAGAGGTAGAACAGCAGGTCGCCGTTCTCCTCCACCCACACGTTCGCGCCAATCTCCCCGTTGCCGATCGGCATCGAGCCCTTTGAATCCTTGCTTGGCGATGTCCAGACAAGGTTGCGGTTGCTCACAGGTTCCTTCCCTTGTGCTGTGCATAGAGCCGTCGCCGCGAAGAGCAAAATGATGCTATTCGCGATGTATCCGTATTTACCGTTCATTGCTTGTACTTTCCTACTTGGTGCTCATACCATCCGATGAACTTTGCCTGCTGCTCGACCTGAAAGCGGTTGACGCGCTCTGGTGGGACAGTGCGAAGCCGCGAGCCCCTCGAATTCTAGCAGTCATCAAAGTTGCCACTGTCAACATGATACAGCCGACATGCGCTTGGTGCAGCCGGTGTAATGGTCCACCGTGCTGTCTGTCACAACATTTGGGACTTTTGTGCGCGAGTTCTCGCCACTGTGGTCGCGCACTATTGGCCACCTCACAGGCCAGGGGATTCCGATGGGATCCTTGGCGTGAACAGTTGTCGATTCGGGCTTACGGTCGCCGTTTTTCCGTCGCGTCGCCGACCCCGGGGCGCAAGTTGACCGCTGACAAACTGATTCACCGCACCTTTGGCCTTCAGTTCAGGCTTACAGGCAACAGTTGGCACGCTTCACAGTCTTGTGTCCGATTCGCTTCCGCCCGCGATTGACGTGCCTTCTGCCGGGCGGCCTCTAGTTTCTCGGGTATGCCGTCGCCAGTCTTGAAGTAAATTTCATCCGGCGTTTGCCCGCGGAACGCTGAATGCGGCAGTCGTGAATTGTGTTCCTGCACATAGAACGCCACGAGATTTTCCACGGCCCTGACCGTGTCCAATGTGTTCAGGTACAGCCACTGGTGTTTCAGCACTCGCCACCAGGATTCGATCATCGAATTGGAAAACGTAATATCCGTTTGAGCAAGCACGCGTTTCAGGAGTCCCCCTTCGACCAACTCGTCAACCGCCTTGTTGAAGTTCTCGACACCTCCGTCGGCCAATAGCTTCGGTTTCCCATCGACAGCATGTTTCGAGGCAGTGAGAAGGAGTTCCGCTGTGATGGTGGGGGCAAATGTCCCGGCAACCTTCCACGCCAGGATCCGCCGCGAGAAGTTGTCGATCACCGCGTGCAGATAGGCTCGGCTTCCATCGAGTAGTCGGATGAGCGTGGTGTCAACGTGCCAGATCTCGTTGGGGCGCGAGGCTCGAATCCCCACCTTGGGCTTGGCCGGATGGACGCGTTGCCGCGGCCTTCGCCATTGGTGTTCACGGATCAGCCGATACCAGGTACTCGGCGAAGCGAAGACCTTACCAAGACGTTGAGCAAGCAGAGCCAGAGTTCCGGTCGGGACGTGTCGGTACTCCTGTGATGTTGCCAACTCATGGATCGTTTCGACTTCGTCAGATGTAAGCTGCTGGGGGCAGACTCGTGGACATGATAGCCCGTCATCGAGTGCACACTCATTCTCTTGTTTCCAATGGTGGTAACGCGATGACGACAGCCGGACGACGCGTAACACGGATCGTAGCGGAAGAACCGACCTTGCTAGGTCGATCACCCGCAGCAGGGAACGCTTATCGTTACCATCGGGAAACCGGATTTGATTGAGTGAGAATCGGGACATCTTGAGAACCACTAGCAACACTCGCAGTAGGGCAATCAGCTTGCTGATCCGAGCCTGGAGACGCAACACCTCGCGTTGCAGTTCGGTGGCCTTCATGTCGAGCGAGTCGAGGGTCACGACTTCGACGCTCGGGGCGGTGAGCCAGCCACGTGCAGTGGACCGGGGCACGCCACACCGAACAGCGTAGCTCACGTCCTGTGTCGTCTGGACAAGCTGTCGAAGGCGGTGGTCATAGCGATTCTGAGTGCGGGTTGAGGTAACCATGATCCTATCATGGTCCCGGCTGCGAGTAGGTCAACCTTGTGTGGTTGCTTCACCGATCTGACCGACTCCGCTGTCGACAACTCGCGCGGAAAAGTCCAGAATGCTGTGACAGGCAGCACGGCCATCATGTTCGATTGGTGGCCAGGAAACTGAATGCAAGTCTGTTCGTATACGGAAGCCAGGGCGGTTTAGGTAAAAGCCTCGTGGTGAATAGGGTTATGCGGGAAGAGAACATCGAGCCGGTGCTCGTCAACAGCCACATCACGCCATTGGCGCTCTTTACAACGTTGTATCGCTATAGGCGTGAAGAGGTGTTGTTCTTCGACGATGTGGATTCAATGTATTCGTCGATGCCGCACCTGGGGTTACTCAGGTCAGCGTTGTGGGGAAAGCCACGGATCGTAACCTACGGGACTAGTCAGAAACTTCCAGATGATACATCGCCGCCAGTTGCCACGAGGCCGCCAACCAACCAAGAATCACTTCTTCGCCGTAATCTCGTACCCCAGGTAGTCCAGCAGCAAGCCCGCCGTCTCCATCTTCAGTGAGCCACCATTGAGAAAGCGGCTGAGGCAGGGCTGGGGAATTCCAGTGTCGGCAGCAATGCGGTACTGGGTGAGCTGCTGTTTCTTAATCTCATTCGAGATCAGCTTGGCGATCTTGCTGGCGAGCATTCTGAATTCCCTTCCGGATTGCTGACGGTTGACGATATATAGCGAACGCTATATACAGGTTAATGAGGTGCGAGGAGAATTGCAACCTCGCCACCAACATCAACGAGCTCGACCTGATTGATGTTGGTTTTCACCCTGGTCGAGCTAAGGAGCGCAGCATGGAAGACATCCATGTGAAGGTCGTGAAGTTTGGTGACCGGAAGTTTCTGCAGATGCAGTACAAAGACCCGATCACTGGACGGAAACAAACGAAGTCGAGTAAGACCACAAATCGTCGCGAAGCGGAAAGGGCTTCGGCAAAGTTGGAGGCGGAGTTGCGGGAGGGACGGTACAAGCCTGCCGCAAAGATTACGTGGGCTGAGTTTCGGGTGCGATATGAGGATGAGGTTTTAGTCAGCCTTGCCGAAAACACAGATCGCATTGTTGGGACAGTATTTAACTCAGTGGAGCGAATTCTCGATCCATTGCGACTCAGTGACCTGAACGCTGAGCGGCTTAGTTACTACCAGAGTCAACTGCGATCCGGTGTACGCGATGCGAGGGCTGGCAAATGTATTCGCAAACCAGTGTCCGAATCGACAATCAGGTCATACCTGGCCCATCTAAGGGCAGCGATGCGATGGGCTACCGACATCGGCCTGGCCACCCAATCACCGAAGATCAAGATGCCGAAGCGTGTGAAGGGGTCCAAAACAATGAAGGGGCGACCGGTAACGGCGGAGGAGTTTGAACGGATGCTCTGCAAGGTTGAGTCGGCTCTTTTTGATCGGTCAAAAAAACCGGGCAAGAAGATGCGGATGTCAGCTCCGAAACTATCCGATGAGGTCCGGACCCAGGTTGTTGACACATGGAAGCGATTTCTAACTGGCCTCTGGTTATCCGGTTTGCGTCTTGGTGAAGCCCTCGACCTATGGTGGGATGACGACACTAAGTTGACTGTCGACTTCTCTGGTCGACGACCGATGTTTCGGATTCTTGCTGAACTCGAAAAGGGAAATCGGGACCGCTATCTGCCGATGGCACCCGACTTCGCCACATTCCTTGAAACTTTGCCCGCGAATCACGAAGGGCCGATTTTCAAGCTATTAGGAATCCGTGGCCGCGAGTGTAGAGACCTGGACTGGGCATCAAGAATGGTTTCGCGGATCGGAGAAGCGGCAAGGGTCAAAGTCGACACGGACCCAGGGTCCGGCAAGATCAAGTTCGCCAGTGCTCATGATCTTCGTCGAGCGTTCGGAAACCGATGGGCAAAGCAGATAATGCCAGCGGTGCTGAAAGAGTTGATGCGTCACGATGACATCAGCACGACGATGAAGTATTACGCCGAGCAAGATGCTCAAAGCGTCGCGGACGTAGTTTGGGAGTCCTTTGAATCGTCAGCCTCGCCACCGAGTAACACTTTTGGTAACAGTGTCCAAGAAAACGGCACGTCGGCTGATATGCCGTCTACGAGAAAAAGCCACAACTCATTATGAGTCATGGCTTTCCTGAGTGCCCCCACTAGGAATCGAACCTAGAACCTATTGATTAAGAGTCAATTGCTCTGCCAATTGAGCTATAG
>MPMF02209087.1_pt1 | contig 10402 bp, 8 predicted proteins | sample 1617271 | NCBI WGS metagenome assembly MPMF02 (sample SAMN05944812, study PRJNA350692) | marine metagenome | biome: marine; feature: ODZ; material: water; isolation source: 120 m water sample prefiltered with 30 um filter, filtered on to 0.2 um... | place: Pacific Ocean | collected 2012-04-09... | reverse complement strand
GGAAATCACCGAGTCGCGATGGTTGGCACCCTCGCGTGGATGCACGCGTACTACCAGTTGCAAATCTTTACGGTTGCCAACAAAATTGGTAAGACTCTGGAGCCAATCGATCTGATCTGCGAAGGGCTGAGGTTGAATGGGAATATTTCTTTCCCAGGCGTCATATGCAAATCGTACTCCTAATTGCTCGTCCAGACTACTTGTGTACGCCACAATCAGTTTTTTCTCAGGGGACAATTCCATTTGCGAATGCAGAGAAAAACCATCACGAAGTGTTTTCGCCGGAGAATAACCATAGACCCCCGTGGCGACGAGGCGGCCTATGAGGTCGTCTGTTATTTCAGTAATGCGCAAGCGGTCAAGAGGTTTATCCCGCCATTGTGACCAGTCATCGCAGATTTCGTTTCTAGCATGCAACTCGGGATCGGGATAAATATTGACGCGCTGGAAATCGACATCTTTATGCCCTGGCGAAGTAAGCTGATAAGTGGGAATAGACTGCCTTCGTGCGGCAAGGCTTGCCGCAGTGAACATCGAGTAGTTACTGAAGTGGACCATTGCCTTGATCGGCATCAGACGACAGATTTCTTCTGCGAGCATGTATGTCAGGAGATCTTCTTTAATATGGTCGATCCAGATATCACGATATTCGACCAACATTCTTTTCTGATCTGATATTTTGTTACGCAGTGTAATATTGCTGACACTTAATTTTCCAAAGCCAATTGATTCGTATTCATATTCGAAAAGATTCTCTGGAAGAGAAGCACTTTCTCGATCGATGCGCTGATTGATTGCTTCCGTTTTGAAGTATCTCAAATCGATCGATTGCAGCCCAAAGTGCTTCAAGACTCGAGCTGAATAATCCGCACATTGAAGACACTGCTCAAGTTCGCTCCTTTTTCTAGGTGTCCCGTTACGATTTGAGATCTTTACAGGACACTGCCTATACAACTGGAAACATCGTGCAATACGAACTTCATGTCCCAACTCTTTAAGCGTTCGTGCCACATAGCACATTCTGAGAAACAGCGGTTTCACACCCGCCTCGGGCGCAAAGAACAAGATAATATCCCTCGTTTCATCAGCGGGTGATTCTATCGTCTGCAATTTTTTCTGAAAACGATATTTACTAATCGCCCAGCGAAAGTCATGGGCGATGCGACGCAGATTCTTTTCCAATCGTTTATACGATAACCGATGGATTTGTTGTGTCGCCATAAAACACTTTCTCTGTGATCCAATAGAGTGATTTTTGGAGTGGATTGTTCTTCCGATTGTTTTAACTGTTACTTCTAAATGAATCGGAAATGTTGAATAACAAAGACCTCAATAACACCTGTATTGCAAAATACACCTAACGGAACTTTTTCGAGTGACTTTTACATTCTCTCGATCAACTAAAATTTAACACATCATTTACAGTCGGATTACCTGTGCCGCAGTCACTGATTGCAAACGTCATTTCTATCCACTTATCCAAACTCAATATAGTTCAAGCTGGATAGCTAGGAAGTTTATGACAAATACAATCTTGCTTTCAATATCAATCGCAGCACGACGGATCGCGTGAAAGAAATGCCCGAAGCGTGTATTTGGTACTTGGCTCTTGGAGCCGCTCAATGCAATTGACGACGAATCCGGATCGTAATGCAAGCATTGCAATCGACGCCAAACTGAAGACATGATGGTGCTCGATAAAGAATTCCTCACGACCAGGACCCAAATGAACCGCAGACTCACCGTCTGGCAACTCAATGTAAATGAACCCTCCATCATTCAGAAAAGACTTGCTTTTTGCCAGCATCGCGACCGGATCCTGGACATGCTCAAGAACTTTGTTGAAGGTAATCAAGTCAAAACGGCCGACTTCATCGCATTGAAAAAAGTCAGCGCATACGGCGTCAACCTGAACAACATTTTGAGCATGAAACACAGCTCGCGGGTCAGGATCCATGGCAGTGCCTCGCCAACCACGTTTCTTCATTTCATACAAAAAGACGCATAATCCGGATCCTACGTCCAAAATCGTAGGCTCCCGATCTTCACAAGTAGCGGTCAGTAGATTCTTCTTCGCAAATTCGAGAATCCTATTGCAGCGGCCCACGTTATCCGAACGATCCGCTGGCAAGCTAATAATACGATCAAAAGTATTTTGAAATCCGTCATCGCCGTACGTGGCGGTCACGTAGTCTTGTGTGTAGAGCGTGCTGTCATCCATCTCATGCCGCGACATGAAATGGCCACATCTGACACAACGAACGACCTCCCGGAAATAACTGTCGTCGCTGAATGCAAATCGCGTTTCACCCTCCGGCGGTCGCGAATATGTGATCGCTGTCACAAGATCGCTACAGCCACAACAATAGCAAGAAACACTTTGCACAATTTGCATGGAATTATTCTAGTTGCACGCTCAATATACGATTTGCTAGCTCGCGGCCTGTGACGAAGCCAACGCCTGCTCCACAATCGCAAGTGTTGTTTCGTCCAGCCAACCGCAGATTGTTAAATCTTCGATTTGCATGTAGTGATTGAATTCAGATTCCTTTGTCTCTTCGACAAGAAAAATGTAAAACTTCCCATGACGATTTTTTATTAAAGCCGTTTTGAATCCATAGTCGGCCAAGCGTCCATTGATGGATGGTGTTGCATAAAATCCCCAGTCTTTGCGAGCAACGTCATATTCACCACCACGCTCGGTTTTCAATGTGATTTGTTCGTCGTCGGAAAGAACGATGTGAGCGCAGTCTTTGATTATGATCTTGCCCCCATGCCCCACTGCATATTCACGCGGCGGTTCGTTGCGTTTTATTTTCATACCAATCCCAATTCGAAATCAAGAAATTTTGGATGACCCACTGACCATTTCTTTGAGACCATACTTCACGGTTGCGAAATGACTCCGCAATCTCATAAAAATGCGATCTGCTGATTTGCAAAAACTCACACAGCTTCATAATGTCGTCGTGTGGTGTTTGCGACCCAAATTTGCGCAGAGTTTCAATTGCCCGATCCCGGGACATACGCCTATTGCGGATTTCCAAACTGAGGTTGTCAAACAGTCGGGTAAAACCGAACTTATACCACTTGAGCCAGTGATGGATCGATATGAAATCGTCATCGATATCTGCGTAGTCGTAATAACCGGTTTTCGGTCCTTCAGGGCGACTTCGAAACCCACCAGCCAATGCAGTGTTTAGACTGGTTTCTGGGTCCCAGGGAAAGTAATACCCGAGGAATACCGCTAACACACCTTTTGCTTTTAAGTCCGCTTCAGTCGGACCGTAGTAAGCAGTCAACTCTTTTGTCGTCAGATCATCACTCACCCAATCAGCGGCCGTCGTACCGTGGGTGACTCCGAATGTACGCAACCAACGTTCGTCGAGCTGGAAACCGGTCTGCTCTTCTTCATCGCCACCATACTCGAATGCAGAATTTTCGCCCCAAACAACGAGTGGAATATCGAATCTTGTGGCAATCGTCAACGGGATATTAAACAACGCCATGTGCATCGGAATTGCGGTAGAACCATATTTCTTGAACGAGCGCAAAACGAACTTGCGTTCGACTCGCGGACTGATTTGATAGTCGATGTGATCCACGCCCAATTGAACAAGACAGTCCAGATTGTGGCGTCCAAGCTCGGTACGACCCGGGGTCTTCCACGTCACAGCAAGGGGATTTAGACCATATTCGAGACATTTGACAACTTGCCATGTACTATCCTTTCCGCCACTTACCGGAATAAGACAGTCGTAACCGCGACTGTTAGCCTGGGCATTGGCAACCACTGCATGAAATGAACGCTTGCGAGACTCCCAATCGATATCGGGACGAGATTCGTGAGCACGACAGGCATTACAAACGCCATCCACATCTATTTTGATGTTCGGTCGTGTATCGGGAATGATGCAACGTGTACAGTATTTCACGCGACTCCTCGCTGAATAGATGCGCTTATTTGTCCCGATGATTCAACAATATCACTACTGCCGTATTCTTCTAGGAACAATTTGCTGTTGAGAAAGTTAAACAGAAATTTACTTTCACTATTTGGAATGTTTGGTCGCGCGATCATTTCTTCGATCGTGTCGCGACGTACAATATCAAAGATCGGACTGCGATCAAGCAATTGAGCTTTTACGTCCGGATCGTGCACGTCTAGAAACGAAAAGATCGGTGCGTTGAATCCAACTTTGCGAGGATTGTCGAGCACACAGTTCGGCGCGATCCCCCGCATGGCATCTCGCAATACCACTTTCGCATATCCGTCACGCATCAAATGCCGGGTCGGGATACGATAACAGTGTTCAAATAACGCGCGGTCTAGAAACGGCGAGCGATTCTCAATGGAATAGTACATCGCGTTTGCATCATCTTCATGCAGAATCACTGGAGTGGCCTCATGAAACAGCTCGTTCATCATCCGGTTGCGAAGCAAATGATCCGTAAACGTCTTTTCTGAAAAATGTTCGCTCCACTCACCGTGTAGCCTCCGGGAGAACTTATCTGCATTCAGAAAAATATGGTCACGAAATCTCGGATTGTCGACGAATATTCGTGGATCTTGCAAAAAGGGATTACGGACAATTGGCTTGACCTGACGCTCCCATCCTAGCTTGGCTTGCTCATACACTTCGGTGTTGCTGTAAATTTCCGCCAAGTACAATAGATGATGATCAAAATATCCGGTAAACAACTCATCCGCGGAGGTGCCGCTGACTGAAATACGGTAGCCATAATCAGCGACTGACTTCATCAACAACCAATGGGCGAAGTAGGCGATTGTGTAGACTGGCGCGTCATGATATTTCACCAACTTGCGGAGCTGTGAAAGAAACTCGCTTGTGTTCACCGGGATATTAGTATGCCGGATACCCAGTTCCGCCACCGACTCTTCAATAACATCCTGCTCCTCGTACCGCAAATCAGTATTGACAATCGTAAAACCATGTACGTCGTAGTCGAAAACATTTTTTGCGATGCTGATCAGTGAATTACTATCTACTCCACCACTCATGCAAAACGCGATTGGCACATCGGCCCGCAGACGCAGTTCGACCGAACGAATCAAACGTTCCCGGGCGCCCGATACAGCGTCCGTGTACGACATGCCATCATCAATATTGCACTCCGGTTGCCAGTATCGTTCACATGCCGATTGTCCCTTTTCATCAATTCGTAACAGGGTTCCAGGAGTGATCTCGGTAATATTTTGAAAGAACGTTTCGCCATTGTGCTTGTAAACGGATTTGTAGCCGTTGACCAGATATCGCTGAAGATGATTTTCATTGACCTCCAAACATCGACCCACCAATCCAAAAATATTCTTTGGTTCGGATCCGAAATAGTAATTACCCGCGTTCTGATAAACGTATAATGGCTTTTCACCGAAGCGATCGCGACACAGTGTTACTGAGCCATCCATCTCGTCGTACACGGCAAACGCCCACATGCCCTCACAGCGATCAAGTACAGACCACCCGAAGTGATCGATCGCGGCAAGTAGTACTTCCGTATCGGATTCAGTACGGAATACATATCCGTCACACCGCAAATCTTCACGAAGCTCACGGTAATTATACAGTTCCCCGTTAAAAACCATTGCCTTTTTACCGACTGCAAATGGTTGATGAGAACGAGGATCAAGATCAATAATGCTAAGACGAGCGTGCAGCAACTCGCAGTGACGACCTTTCGGATTAACCCAACGCCGATGGGCCCGATGGTCCGGTCCGCGGCGTTGCATCGAGTCCAACGTTGCGCTGACTCGCCGCAACTCGATTTCCTGGATTCCAAAATATCCGGCAATTCCGCACATAAGACTCTAGGCAACTTTGCTTGGTTGTATGGGTTCCGCACAATCAATTTTTTTTCGGACAGTCTTACCCACTAATTGCATCTCTTCACCCGGCGCAAGGCCGCCGGCAGGACGCAGCCACATCAGATCATCGGCAGTAATACAATGCCCCACTGGCAGTTCGCGAGCAGCGACGATGGACCGGCGAATCAACGGCACCATCTCTTTTTCACTCGGCAGCACCTGTTTTTTTGGATTCCCGAGCATTGTAAAAGCCGCCCGTACACGGCCTACGAGCTGCTTCATTTCCTCTGGATCGGCTGACATTTGATGATCGCGAAACTCGGAATAGTTTTTATCTAGCGTAAAGTGTTTTTCTATAATTCGCGCACCCAACGCCACTGATAATACACACGCATCTACTCCCAAGGTGTGGTCCGAATAGCCTACCTCACACTGTAACTGTTCGGACAACGAGCGAATCGCCGACAAGTTGGCATCTTCGACAGCCGTTGGGTAATTACTGACACAGTGCAATATGGCCAGTTGTCCATCGATGTCGAGTTGCCGCCACCTCCGTTCTATAGTGTCTTTACTCTTGCGGACCTGTTCGATATCACTAGCTCCAGACGAGATGATGACTGGTTTACCAGTGCATGCCACCTCGGCCAACAGTGGATAAAAATTGTTATCACCCGAGGCAATTTTGAAGGCGTCCACCATGTCTCTCAGAAACCGTGCGCTTTCCAGATCCAGTGGTGTGGAAATAAACAATAGATCGAGCGAGTGCGCTAAATCTCGCAATTCAGAAAATTCTTTATGTGAAAGCTCGAACTGTCGTAGGCGTTCATAACGTGCCGCATCTTTGGGATTGGCAAACAATTCGGTGCGAAATGTCTGAAACTTTACAGCGTCCACTCCAGCCCGAGCTGCTTCACGAATCATCTCTATCGCAAGTTTGACATCGCCTTCGTGATTGTTGCCAATTTCAGCAATGACTAGAACATTTTCCGAAGTATCCAACGAGCCAATTTTCATTTGCTTAAGTTCCGGTAAATCGTCGAGCTAGCTGCTTAGAGAAAGCGATGCCCGGTAAAATACGGACACAACCCGACAATTAGACCGCGATTTGGGAAATGAAGTCAACGTTGATATAGTCTAAGACGCAAGCTGGCGAGAGGACTTAGTCTCGCTCGTTTTACGTTGAGCTTGCCAAAACGTGTTTATGCAAGACATAGGCAGAATTTGCATATTCGAACCCACACTTGGTATACAAACTGGTAGCTGGTCGATTGGCAATCTGTGAACCAACCCGATAAAACTCGCAGTGCTCTTTGTAATACTTCATGAAGGTGGCGACCAATTGCACGCCCACTTTCTGGCCACGGCATTCGTGAGCGACTGCCATCAGGTCAATCACTGCCACACGCTGATCCGGATCCAAAATGGCGGCCAAAAATCCTACTATATTTCCATTTTTTATGGCCACAAATAACCGATCACCTCGAGCGCCTTTGAGATAACTTTTCAGCCAGGCTTCACGAGTCTGATCGGCTAATCGATTTTCAATGAGTGGATCACTATGAAACCGCGAATAGTGGAAACTATTTCTGGCAATTTCAAGAAGGGAATGTTTATCACACCCCTCCTCACCAACAATATTAACGCCATTATCATTAACGTCATCATCTTCGGTGTTGATGCCTTCCCATTCTCTGCAAGGTTTTTGAGCTGGCATCTCCAAAGTCACGTTGACGTCAACTACTTGCATGCCGACGTTCTGAAAAACGCTGAAGAGACAACTGTTATCGACATCGACCTTCGTATAATACAAAGCCCGCCCACCAGATGCTTCAGCGGTCGAAAATACCTCGCGCAGCGAACCCATCTCAATGGGATGGGTTGTTTTACCGATGGTAAAAACAGAGTATCCAAGCACCTCCGTTAACCATTGATCCTGTTCGATTTTCAGGACCTGATTGATCTCTGTGGTCTGCACTTCTTCCTCAGGATTTAAGCCATCTTTTTGGCAGATGCATTGAAAGCATCTCGATCCTTCTTAGATGCTGCAAAACCAATGCTGCGATACCAATCGATGTATTTTGGTATGCCGATTTCTACCGCATTCAGCGGGGCATAACCGATGAGCTCTCGCGCTTTATCCACGCTCATCGATCCCCGGAAGGGCCGTAAGTCATCTCGCTTTGTATATTCGATGTGGGTACCTGGAATTTCATCGCTGACGATATCTGCCAAATCTTTAATGGTTCGGGCTTCACCGTGCGTCATATTAAAAATCTGATTGCGAGAATTCGGGTTGACGATCGCACAACAAATACCGTCTACCAAATCTTCGATAAAAGTAAAATCTATCGACTCAAGCCCGTCTCCTTCTACCCGCAATGGCTTTCCACTGAAAGTATTTTCAATAAATATCTGTCCAACACGACGACTCACACAACGCGGGCCGTATAAAGCGGCAGGTCGAATGATCGTATAGGGCAGACCGAATACCTGTTGGTAGGCAATTACCATCTTTTCACCGCCTAGCTTGAGTGCCCCATAAATGCCAAGAGGATTCAGAGGGTGATCTTCGTCGATGCATTCCGATTGAAAATTTCCATAAACCATACTCGATGAGAAGTAGATAAAATGCTCTGCAACGCTTCGAGCGCAATCAAGTGCATTTTCGAGCGTTCTGAGGCTGTGATCGAATGTGCTATATGGATCCTTATTCGACCGATTTGCATGTGCAATTGCAGCTAGCTGCACAATCACCTGAGGTTTAAATTCGCTAATTGCTGTGCCAAGTTTCAGATAGTCTCTGGCATCAACGACATTTAACGCTACCCCAGCTTCTTCAAGCAATGCCAAACGTTCATGGAGAAATTTGAGATACATCGTTTGATGTTCGAGTTGGGGACTGGAAGCAATGTGAACCAAATGGTTGACCTGCAATCCATCAATGACTTGAACCTCTGCTCCGCAAGCTACAAGCTTTAGCGCCATGTTGTGCCCAATAAATCCCGCGCCTCCAATTAAGCAAACACGTTTTCCTCGCAAGTCTTCTGCATGCTGATTGAAGATGCGAAGCGGTGGATTGCTCATTTGATCCTTCATAAATCTAATTCCCTATATACTTCATGAACGTGGTGGATGATTGCATCAACATCTTCTGGTGTTATATGCGGTCCAACGGGCAAAGCGATTGAATTATCGGCAATGGCAACAGCATTAGGAAAGCTTGTAGAATCATAGCCGTAGCGGTCAGCGTAGTATTTCATCCTCGGTACTGGCTGAGGATAGTAAACACTTGTGCCAATACCCGCTTCCTTGAGTCGGCAAATAAACTCGTTACGCTGGTCACAGGTTGCACCTGTAAGAACCATCGTTAATGCGTAACAGGCATTATTTATGGATGGATCACTGCTGTCTAAAACTTTTATGTTTGGCAGACTCTGTAGGCCCTTACAAAGATTCTTAAAATTATTTTTACGAAGTTTGAGTATTTTGTCGACTCGGCTAAGCTGAGATCGACCTAAGGCAGCTTGTAACTCACTCATCCGATAATTGAGCCCAAGCTGCACAACATCATACATCCCAGGCACTTTTCTCTCATCGTGGCGTCGGTCTACACCAAAAGCCCGCAATCGAGCAACTGCCGTTGCTACATCCGCATGTCGCGTCGCAAACATCCCACCCTCCCCTGCCGTGAGATGTTTTACAGGATAAAAAGAAAAACAAGCGGCATCGCCAAAAAGACCCACATGCTTGTCACTATGTCGACCACCGACCGCAAGCGCACAATCTTCAATGAGCTTTAAATCGTGCGACTGCGCGAGTTTTGCAATTTTGGGCATGTCACACGGTATGCCCTGGAAGTGGACTACCGAGATCGCACGCGTCTTAGGTCCAATTGCTTGGGAAATAGCCTCCGTCGTAAGATTTCCCGTGGATGCATCACAGTCCACAAATACTGGTTTTGCCCCTACCCATTCGACCGCATGAGCGGTTGCCACATGTGTCATCGCAGGCACAATAACTTCGTCGCCTGAGCCAATACCGAAATGCAAATAGGCAAGATGTAAAGCAGCCATTCCCGAAGAAACTGTCACACAATGCGCACCACTGCCCATGAATGTGGCAAATTCATCCTCGAACTGAGTACACTCGGGGCCATGCGTGAGGATGTGACCCTCCAGAACCTTAAGAACCGCTTCTCGATCCGCCTCTGAGATCCAAGGCCGTCCAAAGGGAATCGATCGTGCGCAAGTTGCCTGGCTCATAAGTATACAATCTCCACAGTATCTTTTTCGACTAATGATCTATCCGCAGCGAGGCAGACTGACATAAGATCAAATTCATGCTGGCTTGTCTGCTCTCGACGGTTGCCCGAACTTATTTCCTGCACAAAAGGCGGAATCAAATCCCACTTCGCAGAAGGCAGGACTGCAAAGTCAACAGGCTCTGCACCGGAATCGGTATTTCGCGAGCGATGAATACGTGGTCCGCAATCGTCAAGAAGAAACGTAGCCTTCGTACCGAACACCCTTAACACATGCTGATGCCGATGGACACAGCCAAAATTGGCGGTAATTC
>MPMF02172989.1_pt1 | contig 10410 bp, 11 predicted proteins | sample 1617271 | NCBI WGS metagenome assembly MPMF02 (sample SAMN05944812, study PRJNA350692) | marine metagenome | biome: marine; feature: ODZ; material: water; isolation source: 120 m water sample prefiltered with 30 um filter, filtered on to 0.2 um... | place: Pacific Ocean | collected 2012-04-09... | reverse complement strand
TCAGTCCTTAGATACAACACAGGTTTATTCATACAAAATGACAAAAGCGATTTATGTTCATTACACCAAAAGTCAAAAAGCTGGCTTATTAATAACTGTCCTAATGTCGAACGTTCAATTGAACAAGATTGACTAAGAACATCCCAAGAAAATACATCTGCATAAACTGACCCATAATCAGTCATCCATTCAGGCATAGGTTGGTCAGCAAATATATCATAATAGTAAATCAACATGGAAATGAAGGATTCAATCCAAGTTATTGGATCACGAAGTAAATAAATGTACATCATCTGTGGAAAGATTTCATGTATTAATTGAGCACATAGAAAATTAAAACTTGCCGCATCAACTTGCATTTTTGAATCATTCCATCGCTTTATAATACTATTAACAATTATTTTTGAATTGAATGAGTTGTTTAGCCTATATTTTGTTAAAAGTTGAATTGATTCTTCTTCTAGATACTCATTTTGAGCCTTGTGATTTGAGAAAATTGAATAAATTGATGTTGTTCCACTTCGGGGAAGGGCTAAAATTGTTGTTTTGCTAATCATTAATTTAAGATGGGGTCTCCAAAAAAACAAGCAGATTCTGAGGAATAATATGATTATGGAATGATGAAAGGTTAAGTGATTGTAAATAAGACGATCGACTTGACTTATCGCGATTCAATTGTTTTAGCCTCAAGAATACTGGGAGAAGCCAAAAATTATAAGGGTAAACCTCCTTTATATCAAAAATCTTATGATATCGTGAATTTATATTTGGAAAGTTAGACAGGCTAGAATGCAAAGGAGATATATATGGATTACTCAAATCAAAGTACTTAATGAACGATTTTAGAAAAACACTTCTACATAAGCTTGACAGAATTGTAGATGATAATAGTTGATTCGACACAAGGCTAATCAACCATTTCTTGCGCCTAGAAGAAACATGTCTATTAATTGTATCTGGAACGTAAAAGGGTGACTTGTCTGATATTTTTTCGGTTGTAGAACTAATAGCAGATGCCAAGAAATCACAACATTCACTGTAAAGAGAGAGGTCTGGTAAAAGACTAGATAAAAAACATAGTCGACTAATTAGCATGATATGGCTATCATAAAAAAAAGAATAAGCTGGATATCGTTCGTATATTTGACGATCATTCATAATTGCTTGAACTACTATAGAGATTGAATCGTCATATTTCTTTCCTTTAAATAATGCAAAAGAAAGAGCATGATAAGCCCAACTTAAGCCTAATAGTGAATGAAGGTCAGGGAGTTTAGAAGCAACTGAGATTTGATTTAGCAAAAAAGCTTCCTCATCTAAATGACTTGACAATCCGTTGCGCAGACGTTTAACTGAAAGTCGAGATTCTTCAATTAAATCCATAAGTTCTATTCCGTTAATAGTTGATTCTGATGAAGCGTAATGATTTGCATTTTTTATAAATGAAGCTCCGCTTATTACCTTATCATTGAATAGCGACATTTTATATATGGAACTGGTGCTGTATATTAGTTTAGTCATGTCAAAAGAATGAAACTATTCCTTTACTTGATAAATCTAAATCATCAAGCCAACCAACATTCAGAAAATTATCGCAATAATTCTCCTTGCGTAAGGAAAGGGCTTGGTTATAGATTGAGGGTTTATAGCGTTGTTTAGCTGTATAGGATGAAAGAATATTCTCCACAGATGAATATAATTCAAACGAATGATTTAGTGCTTCTTGGTAAATATCATTCATCGCAATAGCAAGTGCAGAGTTAGTTAAAAATGAACCAGTTTCTATGCTAAAAGCAATACCAAGAGCCTTAAAGGAATTATTTTCTGAATACACAAGTGGTGGATTGAAGTTTAGAAATGTGATGTCGTAAATATAGCCAATTGGTATTCCTTCGAACAATGGCCCCCCCCAACGTGCATTGCTTACGGGATGTATTATTAATTTATACTTATCATGCCACTTTTGTAATATCTTCCAAGCCTGTTGCTCTCTCTGTGACGCAACAAACATAGTAACCCACAAGGTTCTGATAAGAGATGGCGTGAATTTGCTTGAAGCAAAATTTCTATCATCGTTGTAATTCCTGAGATCAGAATTAGAACATGAAGGTATAACTTTCAAATCTGCATCTATAAAGATTCCAAATTGACCGAGTGAACCAAAAAGAAAAGGAAAGTCTGCAGAATGAGGATACGAAGTATGGAGATGACCTCTACCATCAATGTAACGAATCCGTTGAACATTCTCCCAAAAACCACCATGAAGACACGATCTTCCTAGAGACATGCTCTTCCCAGGTTCTGTTTTCCCAATACCTCCTGCTGAAATGAAGCCACCAACAGTAGGGGATGCATCACCACCATTTATAACGGGAAGCTCATAGCCATTGGCTATTAGCTGTGACTGTATTTCCCATAATCTCGCTGAGGCACTTACACGTATGGTTGAGTCGTCAATTCGCTTTATCTTATTATCAGATAAACACCTCAAGACTACTTCATTTTTCCTTGGTATATTCGAAGAACCTAGAGCATGAGAAGCACCTAGATGACGAAGACATAGCTTTTTTTCTTTTGCTGTTTTAATGACTTTTACAATCTCATTAATTGAATTGTATTCAATCAAAGAATAGTTATCCGATGAAAAATAGAATTGAGAATGGTTAGTAATGCGATCCATTAGAATATTGAATGCTTAAATAGGGCAACAGGCGCAACATGCTTAAAGAACCGAAAAGGAAGTTCTGTTTTAAGTTCTATTTGGTAAACAGGCCCTGGCAAAAATTCATGTAAGGAATGTACGTTTGGCATAGCTATATCATTATAGGATATTGAGTTTAAAGTCAATATAAAGTTTTTTAATCTTGATATTTGATCCCTATTGTGAATAGGGACATTGGGAGACAGATCTTCTCTTGAACCTTGTAGTTGAGAGACTCGTTGTTGACAGGCCTCAGTAAATGAGGCTTGTATAGAGACTTTTAAGTATTCACTAGACTTACTTCCAAAATTTACATATAGATTTGTACAAGGCGGATCAAAGTCAAAGACGATGCACCATACTGTTGGAACTGGTGCTTGATTACAAATAAGAAAATTAACTTCAGCTCCAGGAAAATCTATTAACTTACGAAAATCGCAAAATGAGTCGGGTAGTGTATTAATATCAAGCACTTTTAGCTTATCGATATCTGCCTTACTTGTTACAAAAACATCTGATAGGTAATGACGTTCAATAAGTTCATATAGTCCATGCGATATAGCAGATTTTCGCGATAATCCTGCTGACAAGCCATTCGTGACCCATCCAGATGATATAATGTCATTGCACAAATAAGCCCAATGCAGAGGTACTTGCACCCTGCTTCCTGTTTTAAGTTCTATAGCATCAATCCACAGTCGATACAATGGCTTATTTGAGAATTGGGATCCAATCAATTTAAATGATTCAGTACTAATTAGGTTTAAATTGATAGGGTTAGTTGGTTGAGAATATAATCCAACTGATTTTGACCTAAGAAAGCATTCAACTGCGTAACCTTCAAGTGATTCCATAATTGCTGAAATTATTGCGTCACTTTCATTCAACCCCTTGCCAGCCGAAACTTGCCATAGCATGGAAGCCGGTCTGCACGCACTCCAAACCTTTACCCCAGTCTTATCAAGATTTGTTAGACGTGAGAGACGTGTGATACCGCACACAGCGCAGGCTTCGAATAGAGTTGACGCTATTTCGCTTTCAATATACCGCTTAATAACATTATTAACCTGCATATTCACTACCATACTTTAAACGTGATGAGCTTTTTAGCAGATGTTTAAAATCGCTACCATAGATATTTCCGAGAAGTTCGATGAAATCAATAGCTTTAATATCAAACAACCTAGAATGTAATCTCTCAATGAGCAGTTTTGCAACATGACTTGGAAGTATCTGAAATGCTACTTCTTTTAGATGCATCAATGTTCTATTATTAAATGCATCTGATTGGATCCTTTCTATGATTTCATTTACTTCTTGATGTTTATGATAATTGAGACCATAAATAGTATAAAGTATCCACATTATATTACAAAGTGGAATAGATTCAATTATTAGATTTCCAGAGGGGCCAAATGAATATATAAGTGAAACCTCATCATCAGCTACTATTTCTGCGTTTAGTAATTTCTCATAAACCCAACCCGATCCCATCATTCCATAAGACATCAGCTCTGATGCACGTAGAGCTCCCATACTTGAACAACCAAATACTTGAACTCCGATAGACAATGCATATATAATTTCGCGATGCCAAACTGATCTCACATTCGCAAAAAGTCCATCTACTATAATTAATCGTTCAAACTTTGTACAAGCTTTATAAATGTCACCTCTTCTAACAGCAGGTAAGTAGAATAATGAATCCAACTTAGGAAGCAAGCTGACATCAAATGAACTTTCAATAAATACAGCTGTTAACAAATTGATGTGTTAAATTATAAAACTATAAGTCTACAAATTTAGCGCACGAATTGGAAGTTAATAGCATTATGACGCTTTGCAACAACAAAAGCCGTCCTAAGTGCTCATCTTACTAATGTAAATATTAACGAATTAGGGCCAGAGTGTGATTTTCAAGTGGTAAATATTCATTCCAATATAGTTTATTGTCAATAATTAACCAATTACTGACTTATTGATTGCACATGGTTGTTCTCTGCTTTTACATAGAAATAGTCGATTATATTAAAGTTTTTACCGTTCAAATTTTTTTAGAAGGATTCTTTCTTAAAGGCACCTAGAAATATCGGCAATGGAGGTCACCGACAAGCATAATAAATCCAACCATTGGCGCAATGATCAATACCAAATCATTAAAATGATGAGAATTCAGCCCATTCTTACTGCGTGCCTATATCACCATAATGCTGTTGCTACTACATAGTCTTAACGTTTTAAATAGCGTAGAAAGTTATATGTGAGGTTCCTCAAACCCCTCCAAGTATCTGTTCGTGGAAGGTCAACCTTTCTCTTTAGCTATCCACCCATAGACATTGTGATAGACCCGAACACATGTTCAACTCTGGCGCTGATCGAAGACTTGATGCGGTTGTGAGCTTTTGCATCTTCACTGAGAGGGTGATTGCGAGATCCCTTTGCTTTGATGAGATTGTCAAAGCCAGTAAGTTCGAGCAGATCCTGAAGGCGCGCTCCTGAATAAGTAGAATCTGCCATGAAAAAATTCTGCTGATTCTCTGGATCAAGCCGACGTGGAAACATCTGTCTGTCATGCATATTTGCCGGAGTAAAGGCGTAGTGTCGTATGAAACAGTGTTCTTTATCTATGCAGATACTGTTCTTGTAGCCGTAGTAATTGATGCCATTCTTCTGAACACAACGGGCATCTAGATCCTTCTGCTGCAGTCGATCTGGATTCTTATCCCATCCCTGAGGCAATTGTCCTGCCTTAATGTCCTTGTTTTCAATGCGGCTATTGCGTTGCTTTGGGACGGGAACCAAAGTTGCGTCAATAATCTGTCATCCGCGGGCTTCAAGCCCTTGTTCGTGGAGATATCCGTCAAATTTCTGGAAGAGTTCTTCGATGACCACTGCCTTGCGAAGTAGCTGTCTAAAAAATGCGACAGTCGTAGCATCTGGAATATCATTCATCACGCCAAGGCCGACGAACTCCTCAAAAGAACGCCTGCCATTGACCTGGAATTCAAGTTCCTCGTCAATGAGATTAAAAAGCTGATGCAAAACTAACATCTTGAATAGGATAAGTGGATCAATCCTCTTGCGACCAGCATTGCTTTTACACTCTTATCTATAACCCATCTCAAGGGTCTTTAGAAACGATTACCATGGAATTGAATCAGTTAGTTTTTTTCAGAGTTGGCTTCTTCTGCTTGAGCTCTGAAGCTCTCTATTGTTCATCCCAGAATCCTCGTTGCCCCATGATTGCACACAAGCTATCAATAATATTTTAATCTGTTTTTAGACCAAATTAACTGAGGTTGATGATTTTCCGAGGTACGCTTAAGTGTTATGTGTAGATGTGTCATGTCCATGCATCAAAATATCACTGCTCTATCCATTTATGGAAGCAGTATCTAACAATGGCGATAGAATTCCTATAAATAACTTAATGATTATATAAATTCTCGGATAGGCTATAATTAAATTTGACACTATTTAAAAATGGAAACCTGTAGAATTCTTTTACCTGGTTCATACAAGCAACAATTCGGATTAGATGATGAACTGGTAATAAAAGCACATTCAGTTGATGAGGTTATAAAAAGGTTACAACATAATTATCCACTGCTTTCGGAACATCTTTTTGATGACAGTGCCAACCCAAAGCGTTATGTCAATATCTATTTAAATGGTATTAACATAAGAGACTTGTCAAATAAGGAACTCATTATTACTTCAGGATCCGAACTGAATATTATCCTGGCTGTTGCTGGCGGTTAATCCTTGGTTTTTTAATCCATTCTTATTATCCTTCCTAAGATAAATAATGAACCAGAAAATGTGCATTGTATTGTATAGAGGTGAAAGAAAATACTACAATCAGTCAATTTAACTATATCTGATCTTTTGCAACGTTGTAATTATCTAAAAATTAATTTATTCTCTTATCATATATTGATCACCAATCATTTATAATCCAGATGCTTCCAATGGGTGTGCTATCTGATAATATCAGATCAGGTGAACCTTTGAATGAACAGATGGGGACCGTATCAACCTTGGTTTCAAACCTTTTGTAAACCCCTGATCTTGTCAATTCATCAATTGAGGGGTCTCCATTATCAAGTCGATTAGTCATAGATTCAACTTGATAATTAAGATAAATGTCTCATTTGATACAGCTTACCTAACTCCATTGGTAAATCAAGTCCAACTTCAAAATCAAGCAGCTTCAGAGGCCCTCTGATCATTTTTTTGTCAGAAACCTCAAAAACAAAACTAATATTTTATAGTAATTAAACCTATGGCTGAGCCAAAACAAGAGCAGATAATACTCCTAAAGTCAACCCTAAAAGAGTTGAATTGAATATATCCTTTAGGGCAATTTTTTCAGTGATAGGTGGTACCGTTAATATTTCAAGGCATCTCTTCATCTGTATATTTCCCACTATGTCGAGAATATAAGGAGATATTTCCATTAGATAAGCCTAGAAAGTTTATACATTTGAGACCGTTTGACTTCTTATCCCACTCCTTTCTTTTGTCATAAAGGCCGTTTGCCTGATTATTTTTACTTTTGGATTCATCATATAGATTCTTCCACGTGACTAGTTCTAGGCAGTAATTATTTCGGCTATAATATTTTGCTAAAGGTATTAGAGTTATCAATATGCCAATTAAGATAAGGGCGATTCCACCACCAATGCCTATGGTAATGGAATTTACCTCTTTATTGTTTTTAAGACTGTCATCTTGTCTTTGGAAGACCTTTGAAGACTTATCAACTAATGTACCTTTCAGACGAAAGGGAGGTTTGTTGATTCGATTCACTATAGGTCGACAACGAGTTGGGCTAAGTTTACTACCCTCTAGATGAGTTCCCACACCATATAGGTCTTTCTTTCTGTTTTCTTGTCTCCAAGAGAGACTATAAAGTGTGCTTGAGGCTTTTGATATTCAAAGTAGAATAAACTTTATTGACAAACTCCTTCTCTGAATAGTTATGTTACTCGATTATGACCACCCTCACAATTAAGTGTGAATCGAATCAGCACATTAGGCTTTGATTAGGGAGATAGTGTGTTTTTTCAATCAACTACACAAGATAAATGATTGACAAAGCACTGACAGTTTAGTTACTAACGCTTCAAAAACCATCGAAGGTATTTGGGTGGTTAGTCCCCTACTTCGAATTAGAAGAAGATTCGAGGAAATGGAGTAAGGAGTATCAGATAATCTGTACTAAACAAAAAGTTTAAGGGGAATATCCTGAGGATTGCTTCTTCGATTAATCTCCTTATCCTTATTCACTCATCTGATTAAATCAATGACTTACAACCTACTATCTATCCGAGGTTTCTGGTGGCATTGAAGGTGAGTGTAAGAAAAAGAGGATTGAAATGGTGTTAGAGAGAGGAGAAATATGGTAGGAATTATAGTGGAAATATCCACCTATAGTAAAAGAACCTGGATAGAATCAATCCGATGTATTTTTTTAATTTGTATTTAACGCCTTCGAGATAGGTCTTAGATGTCTTGAACACGCTCTCTTTAAGGGAATCTGTATATCGTGATATTTACGTTTGTCATGAATTCACATGGTTCCTTAATGATGTCTTTACCGTTCACTCTCCTCATATCCAAGGTAACTGCCGGTTGCTGTAGGTAGATTTGACCTTCCTTAGTGATGTAGTTAGGCACATTGTTGAACGGCACCTATGCCAACAGCAATTCCAACGCTAGCCGCAGATATCAGGTGTTAACCCTATGTGAAAAAGCCAATGGGTTATGGGTAGATATTGGATATCCCGCTGGCTCCGCTTCTTAGCTGGTGCCGACTTAAAGCACCTAGATCGCTCTAACAGATAATATTTCAAAGAAATGAGCCGTGCCTTGAAGAAGTGACATAAGAAAGGTATTCAAGGCCTAGTGCATACGTTTGGCCAAATAAGACATTTGAAATATCTTTTTTATGATTTGCAAAGCAAATGGGCAAGACTTGAAGATATAAATAAAAAATATGAACAGCGAGATAGTTGTCCCTAGCTCATAATGTTGCAAAGCATCCTGTTTTTGGAACTTTACCGAATAAATTGCCCCAGTTAGGCCCACGTGGCTGAGGTTTCCGGCTTAAGGCCTCTCCAACTCCATCCCTACATTTTTTATCCGCCAATGAAGCGGCGACCCTTCCAATGTTTTTACCAAGAAAGCCTGGGTCAAATGCTCCAGGATAGCCTCCAGCAAAAGCTTCCAATTCCTCTTCGCTAAGTTCACGATCTATACCTTTGAAGCTTGCCACATCTTCAACATTAATGCTAAATCCAGCTTTTCGAGCTATAGCAATAACTTCATCACCATCCGCAGCCGCTTTTAGTTGCTGTTGTAAGGAAGCATCTGCTTGAACCTTGGCAATGAATGCCTTGAGTTGTTCTTCTGACATCAAGATGAGCTTGGCTAATTCATCTATAGCTCAATATCGCGCTGGTTTCTACTCAATTCGATCATATTGTGAAATTTCATTGAGGTTAGGCAGGGCCAATGGAATCAGAGATTTTGATCAATCTCTCAAGCTGTGGTAGGTAGTTTTAGAGCAGGTAAAGTTAACGACTGATTTGTGATAAATACAAAAAAATCAGTGCGCATTGGCTACTGACAATTTAGGTATAGAGAAAACTTTCTTCAAGCCAATGGTGACAGGTATTGAAGCCTTTTTCAGGCTAATTGGTATAAAGACTCGAGGTAATTACTGTGTATCCTTATATCTTGCTTTAGTCTGTACCATATGTGATTTCTTGGATCACTTGTCTTGCCTAATCAAATTACGAGATACTTGTGCAGCGACGATATTTTTCTAATCTAGTTGAGCAGATCTGTTAATTTAATTACCACAATGGCAGCCATGACGAGGTTCAGAACTCAAAATTGCATTTATACTCAGCTTCGCTCCATGCTTGACGCATGCTTTTTAATAAATCTTCCCATACCTCTTCGAAAATACCCCCAAGCTCACGACGCTTATTGTCTTCATTACGTAGCCAGCTGCGATGAAGCATCTAATGAAAGCTGGCCATCCCTAAGGTATTCACAACTTCGTTGCATTTGTGCGGTAGTAACAGCAAATAACATGAACCGCGATTGCTCATCATAAGAATTACATACTTCACATTCTTTGGCTGAAAGAGCGCTGCTGGTAATAAAAAATGCAAAAGAGACTAAAGGGAATATTAGTTTTCTCATTTCTATACTCTGAATTCAAAGTTGAACTCTGGCATGGCTACTATTTGGATTCATCGAGATTTTAGACACTTGGGGGCTCAGATGTAGTCAATACAATCAGCTGCTAGGAACTCATCCTTATCCACATCGAAGAATGTGGTGTAAATACCATCTGCTTTGATCAATAGATCATCACCAACTTGCGTAAAGGAAAGCTTGTCCCAATTCGCTATTAACACAATCTTGCCGAGGTGGGTTATGACCTCTTTGATGTCAACATGTCAGTTTGACTGGATTGGGAAAATGAACAAACCTGAATTCAGTTTCCACACAGCAATTTAAATTGTATCGATAACGACTCAATCGTGGAGATGAGACATCATTGCCCGGCACTCGCTAACAAAACCTATTTCAACTACGGCGGCCAAGGCCCCCTGCCAACGCCATCTCTAGAAGCAATCACCACAAGCTGGCAGAGGATTCAGGAGCTAGGACCTTTTACTAACAATGTA
>MPMF02305165.1_pt1 | contig 10417 bp, 9 predicted proteins | sample 1617271 | NCBI WGS metagenome assembly MPMF02 (sample SAMN05944812, study PRJNA350692) | marine metagenome | biome: marine; feature: ODZ; material: water; isolation source: 120 m water sample prefiltered with 30 um filter, filtered on to 0.2 um... | place: Pacific Ocean | collected 2012-04-09... | reverse complement strand
CGCGAAGATGTGAGGGGCGCTGCTGCTGCTGCATACTCTAATTTAAGCGCAATTTAACCGCAAAAGAATATTCATTAAGTCTTATCTTTTTCACTATGCAGGTCTAAACCAAACGCATAGCCTTCTTCTTAAAAAAACTCCATACATCTAGACAAAGTTATTTATATTAGAACGGATCAGTTTTTCAGGGTAAGGTCAGATTGGGAGTGGAATAGTGAGTATCATTTCCAGACTGCACAGAATTCACATGGTATATCAGGGTCTCCAGCCATAACGAATCAGGCTTCTAACCCTGATTCTGGTGCTCAAGTGTGCCGCGGTTGGATACCAACCTGATATTGGCAATATGAAATTAAGGAAAAGAGGATTGTTGAATTTGAATGTGAATTAAGAAAGGGGATAAAATAAAATTAACACGCTTTAATTTTTTTGTTTTAATTGTCTTGCTGGCAATATTTTTCTCTATGCTAGGATTTTGGGGCTGGTATAAGGCTGACAATATCCAATTAGTTAAAGAGCGAGACAAACTGCTTTCCTACCTTACAGAATACTTGAGTAAAGAGATAAGAGACCAGTTGATGGAACAAGGGGCTGACCATGGAGAAAAAGGTTTTATGGCAAGTGTCGTTTATATTATGTTAGAAGAAGTTAATTTTATGACCATTGCAGAGCTTGAGGTTGAGTACAGGACAAACAATGACTGGTGGAGAAAAAAACTTCAATACAAAATGAGAAACAATACTATTAAAAGCCACCACTTTCATATCTCCAACTTAAGCAGGAAAATAATTGAGGAAGGGAAAAAGTCAATGAAAAATAAATAAAAGATATGAACAAATATGAATTTGACAAACTAATTTTAGAGTTAGAAATTTCAGCCAATAAAAAGTAGTTCGCTGAGTGTACTATCTGGCAAAAAATAGCAAAGGCGGAACTCATTAAACAGCAACAAGTTCCGCCTTTTTTGAGAAAGCTCCGGTGGTAGGATTCGAACCTACGACCCAACGGTTAACAGCCGTTTGCGCTGCCACTGCGCCACACCGGAATGTAGTACTGTAACATTTTTTGCTGAACTAAAACTTAAACTATAACAAAAACTTGATTACATAAAGCTACAGAGATTAATCCAACCTTCTAAAAAAGTCAACCCTGTTATTGTATAAAAGATTATTCAGCACGTCAAATAGGCACTTTGAGTTCTTTAGTACTTTGATTTATCAATAGACTAACATAAAACAAAAACGTTAGACATGAGCTAAGCTCAGCTTTGCTGGATAACAGGATGAAGATAATAGTTTAACGTTGAGGAAATCGTGAGGCTGAAAAAACAAATTTGCTTCGCCCCGCTGAGCGTGGCTTCGCAGATTCGCCCACAGATGAGTACCTGCGAAGACTTGAATTAGCTTCTCGATTACTTCGAGATTGCCAGGATGGATCTTTTGGTTAATAGGATTCATATCCAGTGAAAGTGTTTAGCGACTGCATTCCCCGCTGCTTGCGGCGAGGTTAGCGAGCGAACTTAAAATAAAATAATACTCTACACTGAATATTCCCCGCAGCTTGCTGCGTGGGAGTCTTCAATCCTGTCAGAAAATTTTATAAAATACGTTGCCGACGATGAAATAGTATAATGGGCTTATTAGAACATCGGGGTTGACTAATTTTTTTTATAATATAAAATCAAAAGCATACGATGCATTGGTTTGATATTAGTGTTATAGTTTTACTCATAACATCAACACTTTACAGCCTTCTCCGGGGGTTGATTAAGGAGCTGTTTTCACTTGCTTCAATTATTTTCGCATTTATCCTCGCTCACAGATATTATTCTTTTATTTCCACTCAGATTTCCGATTTTGTTTCAAATAAAATGGCAGCCGATTTATTAAGTTTTGGATTTATATTTATCTTTACCGCGCTCATTATAGGCCAAATTGGAAAATTAGTCCGAAATCTGCTGTATGAAACAAAAACTCTTACTGTTACCGACCGCATTGGTGGTAGCCTCCTGGGTTTGATTAAGGGTATATTAATTATTACGGTGATTATGATTCCTATCGGCCTTATCCCTTATGCCAAAAAAGAAATTATAGCAAAGGCAAAATCAGCTCCTTACATCTTGAATCTTTCACGGGAACTATCGAAAGTCTCTTTCTCTGATAAAAATATTCTGGAAAACGTGCAAAGTAAACTCATGAAAAATATGAAAAACATGCAGGATAAGCTTAATTTACCGGATGTGAAGGATAAGATAAAAACCGGTATAGACACAATTACAGGAAGTTTAAAAGACATGGGGAACGGTGGAGATAAAAAAGACCGTGTTGATAAAAGTAAAAAAGAAAGTTCTAAAAAACACAATAAAAAAGACGACAAAATTTCCGAACGCATTACAGAAGAAGCCAAAAAAAATTTAGATTCATTAATCGATAAGAATTTATGAATGTCATAGAAACGGAAGATCTTTCCAAAACGTTTGTTCCGGGACTCGGTTTTAAAAAAGTAACGGCCCTCGAAAAAATCAACTTGTCGATTGAAAAAGGAGAAATATTCGGTTATATAGGACCTAATGGGGCAGGCAAAACCACTACTCTGAAGATATTGATGGGCTTGGTTTATCCTACCGGCGGCAAAGCCACAATTTTTGGCGAACATATTCAGAATCTAAAGGTAAAAAAGAGAATAGGGTTCCTGCCGGAAGGACCTTATTTTTATAATTATCTGACTGCGAACGAGTTTTTGCTGTTTTATGGAAAACTATTTGGTTATGACAGGCTATATTTATCAAAAAAAATCGATGAACTGTTGACCCTTGTGGAATTGCAACATAAAAAAAATAGCCAGCTGAGACATTTTTCAAAAGGGATGCTTCAGAGAATAGGTATTGCTCAGGCATTGATAAATGATCCGGAACTTGTGATACTGGACGAACCGATGTCCGGGCTTGACCCTGGCGGACGTGCCATGGTTAGAGATATTATTTTGTATTTGAGAGAACAAGGGAAGACTATTCTTTTCTCATCACATATCCTTTCTGATGTGGAAATGATCTGCAACAGAGTAGGTATCATTACTAAAGGACAATTACGGGAAACAGGCACTGTGGATTCATTATTGCACGAAAATATGAGGAAAATCGAAATTGTCGCGGTAAATTTAAGCTCCGAGGAAATCCGACAAATCGAAAAAATATCAAATAAAACAGTGGTTTTAGAACAAGAACTTCTGATTACTGTTTCAAATGAAAAAGAAAGGGATGATATCCTTAAAATTATAACAGCAAAGAGTGGCAGGCTACAATCTCTTGAGAACCGTCGGGAAACACTGGAAGACCTTTTTATGAAAAAGTATGGGTAAAATTCTTACCATCGCGGTCAATACATTTCGAGAAGCCGTCCGCGATAAAATTCTTTATAGTCTCCTTATTTTCGCACTCCTTATGATAGGCAGTTCTGTGTTCATTAGCACTCTTTCCGTTGGGGACCAGGTCAAAATCATTAAAGACATGGGACTTTCAATGATCTCATTATTTGGTACGTTGATCGCGATTTTTGTCGGAGTTGGCTTGGTATATAAGGAGATTGAAAAACGAACAATATATACCATCATTACCAAACCTATTGGGAGATACCAGTTTTTGATGGGAAAATATTGTGGGCTGATTCTGACTTTGCTGGTTGAAATTGCTATTATGGCAAGCGGATTTTTACTGCTCCTTTTTTTTTATCCCGGCTCATTCGAACTGGCGATCTTCAAAGCCGTATACCTTATTTTTATAGAATTGATGCTGGTGACAGCGGTCGCGCTTTTATTTTCTTCCTTTTCGACCCCTATTTTGAGCGGACTTTTTACTCTTTTATTTTTCGTGATCGGTCATCTGACCTACGACCTTAAAATTTTAGTGGCAGAAAGCAAGATAAAAAGCCTGGTCTGTTTTTCAAATATTTTGTACTATGGGCTCCCCAACCTTGAAAACTTTAATATTAAAAGTAGAGTTGTGCACCATTTGCCTGTGGGGTGGGATTATATGCTTTTCACAACCCTTTACGGGTTGTTTTATATACTACTCCTGCTGAGCCTGTCTATAACTGTTTTCCATCGCAGAGATTTCAAGTAATCCTTGCATACTAAATTCTAAGAACGCCTGTTAAGCCTAGTTGACACTGTGTCATTTAAATTAAGTTAAAATATTTAATTTCGAGCCAGACTTCGACTCAGCCACACCTTTATTTGCAAAAGGATTTTGGGATTTTATTGATTTAACTTTATCATTTACCAGCGCTTGTTCCGCAGTCCTCTTTTGTGTAGCCTCTTTATTTCTGGAGATATTTTGTGTGATATTTGAAGAAAAGTTTTTTAATTGCGTCGGCTTAAACTTCGCAATCTTATTTAGTGAATTTTGTTGAGTTGGCCCTCCTTTTTTTACACCGCTTACCACTGTATCCAACTCACCACCTCCTCCGGCCTTCATCATGCTTGGACCTTTATTTTGCATTGATGTTACTGATACTCCTGCCATTGTAATACCCCCTCGCTAATGATTACTTTTTATTAATTAAGCAATATGTGTATCTCAACCCAGGAACAACCTGAATTGCTTGCACAGATCCTGATTTGACAGATATACCAGAGTACCCTTTGATTATAATTCACTGGAAAAGCGCCATCCTTTTATAATCAAACTCTTAGCATTATTATAATTATCCTTATATCTCGTATCGGCAAAAAACTGTACAACTTTAGAAAAAAAAGAGGTTTTTCTTAATAAATTTTCTTATTTATGGCTTGCTCTCATTTATCTTGATATATTTTCATAATCCATTGATAAATTTAACATTATAAATGCAGCTGAGCATAATCCAAAATGAATTGCCCCCACTTTTGCTATTCTTTTATTGTGAATTAAAGGGATTGTTGTGGTAGATTTTTTTTCATCAAAGTTTTCTGCAAATATATGAATTTTATCTTGACATATACTATATATTGATGTAAATTCTCTTCTCCACACAAAATAGAGGATCAATTGCACCTCATTTAATGTAAAAATATAACGGGGAAAGGGCATATTATGAAGGTAAAGGAAAGTAAAAATGAAGTGCAAGAAACGCATAAAAATTCTACAACAGATAGCACCCTTTCTAACTCTCAAAAGTCTATTGAGCCGTCGGGTTCACTTAAAACCATAATAAAGCAGGCTGGTAATACGAAAAACGAAGACAGATTTCCGGAACCTGTTTTATCTGAAAATTCACTCAGGGTATTGGAAAAAAGGTATTTAAAGAAAAATGAAGACGGGAAAGTCATTGAAAAACCGAAAGATCTCTTTCTCAGGGTTGCAAAAAATATTGCTTCTGCAGACCTCAAATTTGATCCGGATGCTGATGTTTCAGTCACTGAAGAAGAATTCTATAAATTGATGACGAACCTGGATTTTTTGCCTAATTCTCCAACTTTAATGAACGCCGGACGTGAGTTACAGCAATTGTCCGCCTGTTTTGTTTTGCCTATTGAAGATTCCATGGAAAGCATTTTTGAAACCATTAAAGATACTGCATTGATTCATAAAAGCGGGGGAGGAACTGGCTTTAGCTTTTCTCGTCTCCGCCCGGCAAACTCCCCTGTGGCGACAACAAACGGAGTTTCGAGCGGTCCTATTTCGTTCATGAAAGTGTTTGATTCGGCTACTGAAGCCATTAAGCAGGGCGGAACCAGACGTGGAGCAAACATGGGAGTTCTCAGAGTTGACCACCCTGATATTGAGAATTTTATCACATGTAAACAAGATGATAACCAGATAAATAATTTTAATATTTCCGTCGCCTTAACTGACGAGTTTATGAAAGCAGTTATTAAACAAGAGGATTACAACCTTTATAATCCACATTCCGGCGAAATTTCAGGGAAACTTTCCGCTGAAAAGGTTTTCAACAATATAGTTTCATCGGCATGGAAAAACGGCGACCCGGGAATTGTCTTTATTGACCGGATAAACAGGGATAACCCTACCCCCAATTCAGGCGCCATTGAAAGCACAAATCCTTGCGGTGAACAACCCTTACTACCATATGAATCTTGCAATCTCGGTTCCATTAACCTTTCAACCATGGTCAACAAAAGGAAAAGTTCCAGCAATGTGAAACTTAACTCAGGAGATATGAATGGCTCTTTAGATTCACCATTAATTTTGCAGGAAATAGATTTTGAAAAACTTTCTTATACGATTCATCAAGCGGTTCATTTTCTGGATAATGTTATAGAGATGAACCATTTCCCTCTGGAAAAAATTGAAATGATAACCAAGGCAAACCGGAAAATTGGATTAGGGGTTATGGGGTTTGCTGATATGCTTATTAAACTGGGAATCCCTTATGATTCTGATGATGCTGTAACGATTGGAGAAGTGGTTATGTCTTTTATTAACAAAGAATCAAAAAAGGCATCTGTCTTATTAGCAGAAAAAAGGGGTTTATTCCCGAATTTTGAAGGCAGTATTTTTGATAAACCGTCCTTCGGCTCTGCTCTGAACAAGGACCAGATAAAACCCCGCAACGCTACAACCACTACAATCGCGCCAACAGGCACTATTAGTATTATTGCCAACTGTTCTTCCGGTATTGAGCCTATCTTTGCCGTATCATATGTGAGAACGGTAATGGATAATGACGAGTTGATAGAAGTTCACTCCTTGTTTGAACAGATAGCAAAAGAAAGAGGGTTCTATTCAGATGAGTTGATGAAGACCATTGCTCATAAAGGACACCTTGAGAATACTCCTGATGTGCCGTCAGATGTCGCAGGGTTGTTTGTTACTGCGCATAAAGTTGCTCCTGAACGGCATATAAAAATGCAGGCAGCTTTTCAAAAAGGTACGGACAATGCTGTTTCCAAAACAGTGAATTTTTCTAATTCAGCAACCGAAGATGACGTGCGTAAAACCTATATGCTTGCTTACTCTACCGGATGCAAAGGGGTTACAATTTACAGGGACGGAAGCAGATCAAAACAGGTACTAACTAAAGGTACTGCCAAACCCTCGCAGGAACAACAACCCTCCGCAAAAATAACTCCGAGACCGAGACCAAAAGTAACTCAAGGGAGTACCCAGTTGATATCAACGGGCTGCGGTAACCTTTATTTAACTGTGAATGAATGTGACAATGAAATCCCTTTTGAAATATTTACCCAGATGGGAAAAGCCGGTGGATGCGCGGCTTCCCAGTTAGAAGCTATAGGGCGTCTGGTTTCGCTCTCCCTCAGGTCAAATATTGAACCGGATATCATTGCCAAGCAACTACGCGGAATAAGCTGCCACCAGCAATCATGGGAAAACGGTCAAAAAATACTATCCTGCTCGGATGCTATTGGAAAAGCTATCCATCAATATCTAAAAAGAAAAAAAGAAGAAAAGAATGGAAATCAACCCATATCAGATACAAAGTTTGAAGAGCCTGATGACCCGCACCTTCTTGAATTAGCCACGATAATGATCTGTCCGGATTGCAATGGTGGAAATCTTGAACATGCCGATGGCTGCCTGCTATGCCGCCTGTGTGGTTATTCAAAATGCGGCTAATGCTAAGTGAATTGCAGATCTAAGATTTCAAATTGCAGATTTTAAAATCCAAAATTTCTGTCCTCTGCCTTCTGTTCTCCGTTCTCTACTGCCTGCCAGCTAACTAAATTACTGCCAATTGATAACCAATAATAGTTTTGAGCCTCCGGTACCTTTGGGTGCGACTTAGCCATACTGTGAGAGCCTACAAACGATACACTATTCCTAACAATGCCGCGAAGGAACTCCAATTGACTTCATTGAGACGAGTGATGGACGTAGCACCACTAGAAAAGAAGGTGCGATCAGTGCCTGCATCAGTAGACCACTTCTGGTAATCTACATTCGCACTGATGAGCCAATGCTTATCGATAGCATAAGTACCCCCGCCAGAGACCACAATCCCTTTGCCATTCGCAATGTGTTCAAAGCTCTTCGGGTGCGCAAAGTCAGTCCTAAGGTTCCAGTTTGCTTCAGCCTCATAATTTGCCCAGTGATACTCAAAACTACCGAAAAGGTTAAGACTTCTGCTTGCCTCAATGGAGAGGTCAATGCCAGCCCATGGCCCCTTCCAGTTCGACTCATAGGTGCTGTTCAAGCCTGAGATCGGTCCAACCGGGGAAGGTGAGATTCCAAATAATGGAATTGAGATAGAGGAGTCAGAGAGAGTTTGTTCTCCATTTGTCATAGTGAGATTTTGCTCATGGAAGGAATAACCCAGAAGAGGCGTCATTCTCAACCACCCGGGTCCGGGCTCAAACGGATACCCCATGCCTACAGAAGCATCCATTACATTTCCATTATCAGCACTATTATTTGACCTGGACCATTCCAGAGCGCGGTTGTCCGCCCCATAATCTGAATCCTGATTTTCACCATCTAAAATCCAACCATAACCTATTGAGCCGCGCAGGTAGAACCAATCTAAAATAACTCTGCCATCAGCTTTAGCCTGATAAATCTTTAAATCGTTCCAGCTCAACTCCGATAAAATATTTGGATTGTTCCCGGTACTATCCCCGGCAATATTCCAATCGAGATCATCGGCTCGGTAGCCATTATTAAAAGCAAAAGATGCTCCTCTCTCTGCTGATACATTGTCTGCCAGTAAAAGAAATACTGATAAAACAAAAAAACCTAAAATAATTCTTCCAACACGGAATTTTCGTTCAAATAGCCCCATCACTCTACCACCTTCTTTCCAATATCTCTTCGGTAATATACATTTTCCCATGAAATCTTTGAGACGGCCCGATAAGAGTTTTTGATGGCTTCCGAAACATTAACTCCAAGGGACGTAACTCCCAAGACCCTTCCTCCATTAGTCACTAATTTGCTATCAATTATTTTTGTTCCTGCGTGGAAAACAACGGTATTACTCTTATTTTTCAGCTTATCAACACCAAGGATTTCTTCCCCCTTGGGATAGCTGTTGGGATAGCCTGCCGATGCCATAACAACGCACACAGATGCGTCTTTATGCCATTTTATTTTTTGACTTTCCAATGACCCCTCAATAGCGGCAAGAAAAAGTGGTACGATATCACTTTCCATACGCATAAGAATGGGCTGGGTTTCAGGATCGCCAAACCGCACATTAAATTCCAAGACCTTTGGTTCTCCTTGCATAATCATCAACCCCGCATAGAGAATTCCTTTATAGGTCCTTCCTTCCTGAGCCATTGCATTAACAGTGGGTTTCAAAATATTTTCCAGAATTTCTTCAGCAAGAGTATCGGTAACAATGGGCGCTGGAGAAAAGGCTCCCATCCCGCCGGTATTAGGCCCTCTATTTCCATCATAGATTGCTTTATGGTCCTGGGCCGGTTCAAGAGGAATTATATTTTTTCCATCAGAGAAAGCAAGAACAGAAACTTCTTCCCCTTCAAGGAATTCTTCAACAACAATTTTATTGCCGGCATTGCCGAATTTTTTTTTATCCAGAATTTCTTCTGCCGCGTGTTCCGCGCTTTCTAAAGAATCACAAATGATTACACCTTTCCCGGCGGCTAAACCATCCGCTTTAATTACAATTGGAAACTTCTGATTTTTCAGATATTCTCCGGCACTCCGGGAAGAGGTAAAGAGTTCATAGTTTGCGCTGGGGATATTATATTTTTTTAGGAGATTCTTGGTAAAGGCCTTGCTCCCTTCCAGCTCAGCAGCTTTTTTAGATGGGCCAAAAATTTTAAGCCCTGCTCCTTCGAAAAGATCCACTATCCCTAAAGTTAGAGACAGTTCAGGACCTACGATTGTTAAATCAATCTTTTTTTCTCTGGCAAAGTTAAGCAAACCATCAACATCATCAGCCTTAATATCAACAAGGTTTGCCAGATCAGATATCCCCGCATTTCCAGGAGCGCAAAAGGTTTCAGAAACCATCTGGCTTTGGGAAATTTTCCACACCAGGGCGTGTTCTCTTCCCCCACTGCCTATGACTAAGACTTTCATGATTGAGCTATGATCTTAGCTATCAGCTAATTGCTGACAGCAGATCGCTAAAAATTAATGTTTAAAATGTCGGATACCGGTAAATACCATAGCAATTTTGTGTTCATTGGCTGCCGTAATTACTTCCTCATCTTTTATAGAACCACCCGGTTGAATTATAGCTGTTATCCCATTTTCAGCAGCCGCGTCAATTGCGTCTCGAAAAGGGAAGAAGGCGTCTGACGCCATAACAGTTCCTTTTACAGGGCTATTTGCTTTTTCAACTGCAATTTTTGTGGAATCAACACGGCTCATCTGTCCGGCGCCAATACCAATAGTGCGGTCTTTTTTTGCAAAAACTATGGCATTCGAATGCGCATGCTTTGCCGCTTTCCACGCAAAACGCAATGCTTACCATTGATCTAGAGAAGGCTG
>MPMF02276608.1_pt1 | contig 10436 bp, 10 predicted proteins | sample 1617271 | NCBI WGS metagenome assembly MPMF02 (sample SAMN05944812, study PRJNA350692) | marine metagenome | biome: marine; feature: ODZ; material: water; isolation source: 120 m water sample prefiltered with 30 um filter, filtered on to 0.2 um... | place: Pacific Ocean | collected 2012-04-09... | reverse complement strand
GGCGCCGCGCAGGATCCCGCCGGTCACGAACATCATCACCAGCCCCACCGAGGTCGCCATCGTCACCAGCATGTAGTCAGCGCCAATCTTCAGCACCTCTTCCTCCGGGCCCAGCAACACCACCAACTGCTCCGCGAAGAGCGACCCGACTATCGTCAACACGAGGCTCAATAAGAGACCCAGCACGACCGTCTGCTTGGCCGACCGGCCGATAAGGGCCTGATCGCGAGCGCCAACTGCGTGCGCCACCAGCACGTTGCCCCCCATCGCAACCGCCATGATGGAAGACTGAATCACCCAGATCAGGACCACCGACGTACCGACCCCGGCCAGCGCCGCTGTCCCGAGCACCGAGACCATCAACGTATCCACGGCCCCAACCATCGTCTGCAGCAGGTTCTCCACGAACACCGGCCAGGCCAGTCCCAGAACCTTTCGCGAACTCGACCCATCCTCGGTCAAGACTGAGGCCGCCGGCCCGGCCGCCACTGACCGTTCGGTCGACTGCTCGCTGTTTCGCTCTGGGATGGCCACCCGGTTTCGCTCTCGGATCTCTTCCGCCGGCGGGGAAGACAAGACAGAATGGTACGACGATCTCGCGCGCGCCGCTCACCGGCGGTGCGTCCCCGGGGCCTATTCCGGTCCGAAAACGTCCTTTCGGAACACCGCCCGCTGGACATCCAGGTACTCATCGCGGCTCAGAGGGGGCTGAAACTCGTTGACTATCCGTTCCCCTTGCTTGCCCTCGTTTCCAAGCAGGTCGATGGTGGTCATTGCCATGGCGATACCGGGATCGACATAGGCGGCGCCCTGGTCGGTTACCGTCCAATCGACCGAGTGCCCCGCGCCGGTGATTCCGTTCATATAGGGGTGGATCGCCGGCATCAGATGGCTGAGATCGCCCATGTCCGTCGAACCGGCCCGATGCCCGTCTTTCTGAACGCTATCGGAGCCGAACATGCCGGCCACGTTCGCCAGGAAGAGATCACCCAACTCGGCATGATTCTGGAGCGGCATGTAGCCCGGCAGGGTTTCGATCTCAACCGTCGCGCCCACCGCCATCGCGCCGGCCTTCAGCGCCCGGTCCACCTTGGCCTCGGCGTCGAAGATGGCTTCCAGAGTCTTCCCGCGCACGTAGGTTTCCAACGTGACTTCCACCGGGACCACATTCACGATGTCCCCGCCGCGGGTGATGATCGGGTGGACCCGGATGGCGTCTTCATCGCGAAAGGTCTCCCGCTGGGCGTGGATCGCCTGGATCGCGAGATTGGCGGCATTCAAAGCGTTGATGCCATCGTGCGGCGCGCCGCCGGCGTGGGATGCCTTGCCCAGGAAGCGGATCATCTTCACCACGCAGCCGTTGTTGGACTCAGCCACACCCGCCCGGTGCTCCATCGGCGCCAGGTGGACCATCATGCAAATGTCCACGTCGGCCAGTTCGTCCAGCGCCACCAGTTCCGGCTTCCCGCCCAGAAAGTGCAATCTCCCGTTGCGCACCAACTCGTGTCGGTATTCAACCTCAACGTACTCCTCCGCCGGGACGGCGATGAAGACAATCCGTCCGCAGAGTCCGGCCAGCACCACCGGATCGCTCAGGCCGATCGCCGCAGCCAGCATGCCCGCAATCTGGCCGTTATGACCGCAGGCATGGGCGGCGCCGGTTTCCGGGTCCGCCAGCGGATGCCCGGCCACCACCAGCGCGTCCAGTTCCCCCATCACCGCCACCGTCGGACCGGGTCGACCGGTATCCAAGATCGCCTTCAGGCCGGTCAACGCAATTCGATCCCGAACCACCAGCCCCAGGCCTTCCAGGAAATCCTTCGCGACTCCCGCGGTCCGGTACTCCTTGAACCCCAACTCCGGCATGTGCAGGATGCGATCGCCAACATCGATAACATCCTGGCGGCGGCGTTCAATCGCGCTGCGGGCCAGATCCTTGATCTCATTCATTTGTGTTGCTCCCGCGGGAATCGAATCGCGGCTCGGAGACCGGCAAAGTCGGCCCCGCCAGTCTTGACGAGCGGTCGCCATCGCGCAAGTCCGACACCCGGGCAGCTCCGGCCCGGCCGAAATACCGCTCGCCTTCGGCAGGCCGTATCCTGCTCCAATGCGGCATACTAGGCGGCGAACGAACTGAAATCGCGGTTCGGACACCTCGTACACGCACTGGGGAGCATTCTGATGGCGCTCAAGATCGTTGCGGCGATCCTGTTGCTCGTGGCCACGCTGTCCGCCTGCGGCGAAGAAGAGTCAAGCAGCCCGAAACCCGATGGAGGGACCATGCAGTGGGACGCGCCCCCGGAGATGACGATCGACACCGACACCGAATACCTGGTGACGGTTGAAACCACCCACGGGACGATGAGCGGTCGGCTCTTCCCCGACGCCGCGCCGCACGCGGTAAACAATTTCGTCTTCCTGGCCAAGCAGGGGTATTTCGACGGTCTCGTCGTCCACCGCATCGTCAAAGGCTTCGTCCTGCAGAGCGGCGACCCCACCGGCATCGGCACCGGCGGACCCGGCTACACCATCGAGGAAGACCCTATTCCCTCGGATCTGAACTACGTCAAAGGCACCTTCGCCATGGCCAACAAGGGCACCCCCGGCTCCGGCGGCAGCCAGTTCTTCATCACGCTGGACGACCTCACCGGCCGGCTCCCCAAGCAGTACGCGCTCTTCGGCGTGCTCGATGAGGGCCTCGATACCGTCGACAAGATCAACGACGTCGAGACGAACGTCGGCCCAAGCGGCGAGAAATCATCCCCGGCCGAAGACGTCCGCATCCTCAAGGTTACCGTCGAGGAACGGAGTTAGCAGCGGGACTACTGCCCCAGCCATTCGCTCCGTAGGGATAGCGCCTCGCCACGCAGCGCATTGAAGTTCTTCCCCTGGGCGATCTTGCCCATCACCACCGGCTCCGCCGCCCCGGTACTTCCGGGCACGTTGTTTGGTATCCCGGCCAGCGCCGTCGCGCCCAGCATCGCCGCGGTGATGGCGTCGCGGGAGCCACCGGGCAGGCCAAACATTTCGTAGCGCAACACCGGGCAGTCCGGCAGCGCGAGCTTCAGTTGCGCCACCAGATCCGGATTGCTCGCCCCCGTCCCGCCCACGATCGTCCGCTCAATCGAGTATTTACCGGGCACAAATCGCGTGACCGCGTCGGCGATCGCGCGGGCCGTGAAAGCGCGGAAGGTCGCCGCCAGCTCCGCCGGCCCGATCCCCTCTGCCTCCGGCCATCTGCGCACCGCATCGATCAGCCACGCTCCAAAAGGTCCGACCCCGGTCGATTTCGGTGGTGGGATCTCCAGGTACGGATGGCGCAGCAGGCGGGCCAGCAGAGCTTCCCGCGGTTCGGCAATGACGTTCGACCGATCCCCGCCGGAAGTCTCCGGATCGTCGTCCGACCCGGGAAGCTCCAGAATCTCGTTGAGCACGATCCCCGGGCCCGTGGTGAATCCGAATGGGGCTAGGTCCGAACCGGCCGGCGGCAGGACTGCTATCCCGGCCAGCGCGCCGAGCGAAACGACCAGCGTACCGAGATTCTCCCCCTCGAACATCTGATGATCGACCAGGGTATCGATGGGTGATCCGCACCCCCCCACCATCATATCCGCCGCCGCGAAATCCGAGACGACGGTGATTCCCAGGTGCGCCACCTTCAGTTCCACCGACAGATTCGCCTCCGGATGCTCGTCCACCGCGCCGATCGTCACCCCCTGCATCGCCACAAACTGGATCTGCCGATCGCCAATCCGCGCCCCCACCAGCAGGTCTTCCACCAGCTCTGCGTAGTGGCCGCCAATTTCGTCGTCGAGCTCCAGCAACTCCGTCCGCTCGACGCGGCGCCGGGTCAGGTTGTGAAGCCGACGAGTGAGATCGACCGGAAAGTCCGCCGCGTGGGTCCACAGTGGCTGCACTCCCAGGACGCCCTTCGTCGCGACGATCTCCACCACCACCGCATGCGCGCCCCGTGCATACCCGGTTGGGGCAATACCAACGCCCGTCAGTTCCACGTGTGCCATGCTCGCCATGATACCGAGGGTCCGGGCTAGATCAGGATGTCCACAAACTGAAACAGCCCGGGCACGAGATTGTTGACATCGAAGCCCTGCCTCCCGTCGCGGTCCCGCGGACCGGTCAGCTGATCGCCCAATCGGTGGACCATAAGCCGCTGCCCGCCGTCCTGTTCCGACTCCAACCGGCGGACCTGGGCAAACATCGTCTCGTTCACGGTCGTCCGCTCTATGCCTGCTAATCTCACCATACTTCAATTATCGGCCGGGACCGGCGCCGGCATCATCGAACTGCCGATCGAGAGTCAACTCTGCGCCTTAGCTATACAAAGCTCAGCCTCTACAACTTCTGCCCCTGGGCCTACAGCCTTCGTTACGTCGAAAAGATTCGGGTGCCGTTTCAGCCGCGATTGTTGGCCGGCGCCGTAGTCCACAACGTGATATCCGACTTCCTCGAACGGGTGCGCGACGGTCTTTCCCTCAGTAGCAAGGACCTGGAGACCATCTTTGACGGCCGATGGCGCAGCGCCCAGATTCTCGACCGGGACGGCACCGGCGGCCAGCGGCGGCGCGCGCTGGGGCTGGTCAACGGATTCTGGCAGAGCAACAGCGCCGACTTCGGGCGTCCGCTGATGCTGGAAAAGCGCTTCCGGCTGCCGATCGGCTCCGACAGCATCGAGGGGATCGTGGATCGGATAGAAGATCTCGGATCCGGCGACGTCGAGGTGATCGACTACAAATCCGGCTCCGCCCCGGCCGGCGACCCGGCCCGCGACAGCCTGCAACTTTCCATCTACGCCCTAGCCTGCCGTGATCACTGGGGCCTGCAGCCGCGCCGCGTCAGCCTCTACTACCTGACCGACAACACCAAATCGACGGCCACGGTGGACGCTGCACGGCTCGAGGCCACCCGCGCGGAAATCGTCACCACTGGCGGCCGGATCGCCGCCGCCGATTTTCCGCCGGAACCGGGTGAGCGCTGCGAATACTGCGACTTTGCCGGCCGTTGCGAATTCCGCCAGGAGCCGTCTTCGGCCCCAGAGAAGTCCGGGTAGCCGCGGGCGGGGTCCACCCCCGTCGCCTCCGTCCAAACCGGCAAAGCCTCTGTGTGACCGTGCTAGCATCCTCCCCCTTCGAGCGGGACCGACGGTCGCCACGATTGCTTAGTCAGAGGCCCCCGTATCTAGTCGGCGAACCGGCCTCCCCCGTGGCCCCTACGCCGAAACCGGCAGCTCTCCGCGGATATAGCCCTCGAACTCGTCGCGGAAGCGGTGCAACGCCCCGACCACCGGCCGGTAGGCGAACTGCCCGAGGCCGCAGAAAGACGACGCCATCGATTCGCCGATCGACTCCAGCAGGTCCAGGTCGGCCATCGAGCCCTCGCCGTGCAGGATCCGCTCCAGAATCTGCACCAGATTCGGGGTCCCCTGGCGGCAGGGAATGCAAAAGCCGCAGCTCTCCTCCTCGAAGAAGAGCGCGTCCCGGTAGGCCGATTCCACAATCGAGACGGTGTCGTCCAGCACGATACAGCCGCCGGTCCCCATGATCGTGTTGTGCTGCATGATGCTCGGGTCCAGCCGTACGTCCAGCAGGTCCGGAGTAAGCACCGCCGCCGACGCGCCACCGGGTTTGAAGGCCTTCAATGTCCGCCCGTCGGCCACGCCACCACCGCAGTCGAATATCAACTCCCGCGCTGTCGTCCCGAGCGGTAACTCAAACAGCCCGGTCCGGTGCACATTGCCGGACAGGCAGTACACCTTGGTTCCGGCGTTGCCATCGCCAACCGCCAGCCCTTTGAACCACTCGGCGCCGTGTTCCAGGATCGGCGCCACACAGGCGAACGTCTCAATGTTGTTGATCGCGGTCGGCTTGCTCCAGACCCCGGAGTTCGTCGGGAATGGCGGCTTAAAGCGGGGATTCCCCCGTTTGCCCTCCAGTGAATTGAAGAGCGCCGTCTCCTCGCCGCAGATATAGGCCCCGGCACCGCGCCGCAGGATGATGTCCAGCTTGTAGTCGGTGCCGAAGATCCCCTCGCCCAGGATCCCGGCCTCGTAGCACTCGTTGAGCGCCTCGCGGACCCGCTCGGCGGCGAACCCGTACTCCCCTCGAATGTAGATGTAGCCGGTGTGAGCGTCGATGGCGAAGGCGGCGATGATCATCCCCTCGATAAACCCGTGCGGGTCCTTTTCGAGGAGGAAGCGGTTGCAATAGGTACCCGGTTCGCTCTCATCGCCGTTGGCCACCACATAGCGCGGCGTATTCGAATCGGCGCGGACAAACTTCCATTTCATGCCCGTCGGGAAGAACGCCCCACCACGCCCCTTGAGATCCGCCGCGGTGACCGTTTCGATGACCTCTTCCGGGGTGCTTTCCCGCACCGCCCGTTCGGCTTGCGCGTAGCCGCCGTCGCGCCGGTAGGTCTCCAGCAACCATGAGTTTTCTTTTTGCAGATTCCGATTGACGACCAGGACTTCCGGCATTTCTAGGCCCCATCCCCCAGCTCATCGAGCAACTTCTCTGCCCGCTCCGGGGTCAAATGACCGTGCGGCGCCAGATTGTCCAACATCACGGGCTGGAGATCGCACTGGCCCAGGCAAGAGACCAGTTCCAGCTTGAAGCGACCATCCGCGGTCGATTGACCGACGTGGATACCCAGCTTCTTCTCAATCGCCGCCACCACGCCGGGGGCGCCGTTCGCGTGACAGGAAATATCGCGACACACGCGCAGGATGTGGGTCGCCTGCGGCTCGGTATAGAACATCGTGTAGAACGTGACCACGCCGTAGACGTGAGCCTCGGGATACCCCAGTTCCTCGGCAATCAATTCCACCGCCTCCGGCGGCACATAGCCAAAGACATCCTGGGCGGCGTGCAACGCCTCCAATAGCGAGCCGGGATCGTCCTTCAACGGCTGCACCCGTGCTCGCAGGTCGTCGATCGCCGCCGCCGGGATCGCCGTCTCTCTCATCAACCACTCCTGTCGCCGGGGAGCCACTTTTCGCAGGCCCCCACTACAAAGCGAGCATTTATAGCACTATTGCCCGCGGGTCGCCGCCTCAGACTGCGGTCGGGCCGAAGATGAGCCGGTCGCCGGACTGCAAATCGAGCCGGCCGCTGGTTCCGTCGGGCAGTTCCAGCGTCCGGCGAACCGCCTTCCCACCCACCGCCGGACGCCAGGGTGGCAGCGCTCGCCGGGTCTCCAGTACCCGTCCTTCTGCATCCACGAACAGGACATCAATCGCCATCCGCACCAAGAGGGGGTGCACGATCATCGCCACAAATGTCCGCACTTCCTCCACGCCCAACCGCTCGGCCAGGTCCTGCAGCGCCTGCCGGCGGGTCTTACCCAATCCGATTTCGCGCAACATCAGGCCAAATTCTTCCGCCAGCGCGCCGGTCATCCGGGTGCTGAACCGGGCCAGCACCGCTTCGAAGGCCAGACCGGCCTTGGCGCTCACAGTAATCAGATCAAGGGCGTCCGGTAGCGAAGCGCGGATTTCATTCTGCCGAGCCGAGATCCGGCGCAACGGCCAGATGTTGGGCAGCCGGAACCCCAGCGCCGTGACCGCTGCGCCGAGCAGCACGGTTGCCGCACCGCCGGCCACCGCCGCCGCAAGTGCGATCCCCAGCGCGGCGCTCAGTGACGCGATCAGCACCTTCAGGCCCACAAGACCCTGCGCGCTTATGCTTCCCGGCCGCCCTGCCATAGCCAGCCAGTTGTCGAGATCCCGGAGCGACTTGCCGGCGAAGGCTCCACCGAGCCGGCTCAGCAGACCCGACTGCGTGAACCCAGCCCCGGCCTCCCACGGAGTGTTACCGGCGCCGAGCCCGCCTTCCCCCGCTGGCCTATCCTTGCTCCCGGGAAGATCCTAGTGCCGGAGGTCCGATGGTCGCCATTCCGTCAGCCGTGCACCCGGCGGCCCCTGCTCCCCGGCGACCCCGCGCCCCACACACCGGCGACGGGTCGCTGAGCGCCTTCATCCAGCGGCACCGCCATCCCGATCCACCGCTGGCCGGCCCTGGCCGCCTTCGGCTCGAACCCGGCACCCGCACCTCACGCACCTATCGCCTGCATGGCTACTGGTCCAAGAAGCCGCACGAGATCGTCTCCGCCTGCATCACCGCCTTCTCGCGTCCCGGCGACCTGGTCCTGGACCCCTTCTGCGGGTCCGGCGGCACGCTACTGATGGCCAACGTCGCCGGCCGGATCGGGATCGGCATCGACCGCTCCCCGGCCGCGGCCTTCATCTCCCGGGCATCATTGGCGCTGCCCGACGGGGCCGCCATCAGGCAGCTCTTCGCTTCCTTGCTGGATCGCATCGGCCCTCAGATCGAATGCCTCTACGCAACTCGCTGTCACCGCTGCGGTGGCCCCGCCGATACCGGGTTCACCGTCATCAGCGACCGCTACCGCTGCCCGAAGTGCGACCAGCTCTTCCTGGCTGAAAATGCTCTCCGCGACGGTCGCCGGAAGCTGTGCCCCCGCTGCCGGCACGACCTACCCCGGCCCCGCCCTCGCGACGGCGAACAGGTCGTGGAGGTGGCCGGCCGCTGTCGCGGTAGCTGCCGGCCGGCCCGGTTCCGGCGTCGCCACGACGACCCCGACCCGCCGGCCCGGGCGGCGCTTGGCGAGTTCGATCTCGCCGGGATCGAGCGCGCCGTCGCCGCACCGATCCGGGGATGGTTCCCCACCGCGACCTTTCCCCATGGGATGAAGACCGCCGAACTCATCGGACGCGGCATCGCGAGCGTCGATCAGCTCTTCACGCCTCGCAACCTGCGCTCCCTCGCCACCCTCCGTTCCGGTATCGACCAATATGCCGGCGCCGACCACGAGACCCTTCTGTTCATCCTGACCGCCGGTCTCATGAGCCTGAGCCTCAAGGCCCAGCACCTCGAAGGCGGGGGCGGCTACCTGCCCGGCATGTACTACGTGCCGCCCGTCCGCAAAGAACGCACCCCGCTCGTATCGTTGCCGCGCATCGTCGGCAATATCGCCCGCGGCGCCGACGCGCTCCACGAAGCCCGCGAAGGTATCGCCGAAGCCTGGGCCGGCATCGGCGACGCCACCGACCTCACCGAAATTCCCACCGAATCGGTCGATTTCGCGTTCCTGGACCCGCCGTACTCGGACAAGATTCAGTTCTCGGAATTGAACCTCGTCTGGGAAGCCTGGCTCGGCTTCTCCGACAATTGGGGGGACGACGAACTCATTCTCAACCGCGCCCGCGGCAAATCAGCGGCGGCCTGGGAAGTCAAGATCGAGCGCCTCGCCGCGGAAGTCCGCCGGGTGTTGAAACCCGGGGCGCACACCGTGATCACCTACACCGATTCCCACCGGGGCACCTCAGAGCTGCTGTTGGCCGCCTTTCAGGCGGCTGGGTTTGACGTTGTGGATAGCTCCGCCCGCATCGAGATGTCGCACAATACCTACGTCCAGCGCACTAGTCGCGGCGCCGAGCAGCGCCATCCCCTGCTCGTCTTGAAACGTCAGTAACCGAGAAGCCGAGGGAGCGCCCCAGCCATGAACAAGATTTCCCGCCGCGAGCGCAGCGAACTAGCCAGCCTGCTACGCCGCTGGAAGACCACATCCGAGGCCGTCCGCGAATTGCTGGCCGGCCAGGCATACGGCGAGGACGGATTCGATCACGCGCGGCTGCGAACCGCCTGGGACGCTCGCGGCGAGGCAGAGGAGGCCGTCATCACCTTCTGGTCCCGACCCCGCGAGTAGCCACGACATCTGGTGCTTCCAGTAAGGAGAGTGCCGTCGTATGCCCCACCGGGGGTATACAACGTGCCTTCATACAGAACCGGTAGGTCTATAATCGGCTCGATCTGACCCGGCTCCGATAAGCCGGGCGCTCACTCGAACACGCCACCCGTCACGCCGACGCCCGGCGCCGGGTGATGGAGGTTAGGGAGATGGCCAAACAGTGGCGCCGATCGCCGGCGATCGTCCTGATTGCGGCATTGGCCGGTCTTCTTCTTGTGGCCACCACCCTCGCAGTACCCACCGGCGCCGCCGCCACGACGTTCACCTCGGTCACGGTACTCGCCAACGACTTCATCGCCGATCCCACCGGCGCCAACACTAGCCTGCTGCACAACGTCCCCAACCTGCGGGTCAGCATCGACGGGACCTTCCAGGACGCCACTTTCAAGGACCACTACAACAGCACCGGCGCCGCCGATCGCTGGGGCCTGCCCACCTCCGAGGTTTTTGAGGAGGAAAGCGGCTCCCTCACCCAGTATTACCAACGTGGCACCGTCGATTTCCACAAACGCAACGACCTCGGCGGCATCTGGGTGCTCGAGCGCCGGCTCACCTGGGACTACATGGGCGGCGGCCTCGGCACCAGCAATGACCAGGGCGTCGAGCCCGGCATCACCAATCCAAACACCGGGACCGCGCTCGGTCCCTGG
>MPMF02230956.1_pt1 | contig 10438 bp, 11 predicted proteins | sample 1617271 | NCBI WGS metagenome assembly MPMF02 (sample SAMN05944812, study PRJNA350692) | marine metagenome | biome: marine; feature: ODZ; material: water; isolation source: 120 m water sample prefiltered with 30 um filter, filtered on to 0.2 um... | place: Pacific Ocean | collected 2012-04-09... | reverse complement strand
GCGCAGGATCTTCAGCGATTGGCGCATTTCTTCGATCCGAACGCGATAGCGCGCATAGCAATCGCCTTCTTTCTCCCAGGCGACATCCCAATCGAAGTCGTCATAGCACTCGTAGTGATCCACTTTGCGTAGATCCCATGGAACTCCTGAGGCCCGCAGCATCGGCCCTGAAAGGCTCCAGTTGATCGCCTCATCTCGTCCAATGGCGCCCAAACCTTCGATGCGGCGACGAAAGATTGGGTTGTTGGTGATTAGTTTTTCGTACTCATCGATCTTGGGACCAAACCAGTCGCAGAAGTCTTGGCATTTCTCCAGCCAACCCCAGGGCAAATCACAGGCAACACCACCGATGCGGAAATAGTTGTTGTTGATCAATCGTTGCCCTGTGGCTGCTTCCCACAGGTCGTAGATCATTTCTCTTTCGCGGAAGATATAGAAAAAGGGTGTTTGCGCACCCACATCAGCCAGGAAGGGGCCAAGCCAGAGCAGGTGGTTGGCAATGCGATTGAGCTCGAGCATCACCACGCGGATGTAGCTGGCTCGCTTCGGCACAGAGATGTTGGCCAAGCGCTCCGGAGCGTTCACGACGATTGCCTCGTAGAACATTCCGGCCGCATAGTCCATGCGGCTTACGTAGGGCACGAACATCACACTCGTGCGGTTTTCGGCAATTTTTTCCATGCCCCGATGGAGATAACCGATCACCGGTTCGCAGTCCACGACGTCTTCACCGTCGAGGGTGACCACCAGCCTCAGCACTCCATGCATCGAGGGATGATGGGGGCCGAAGTTGACGACCATTGGCTCCGTACGCGTTTCCAGCTGCGACATGGGGCCTTGAGTTGCAGAGCGTTAGCGGGATCTTAGGAAGGAACCCATGCCCGATTCGTCCATTAACTCGGATTCAGGTTTCAAGCATCTGCCAGTACTGGCAGATGCCGTGTCGCAGCCTGTCGCTGCTTTGCCTGCAGAGCTGCTCGATGGCGGGTTGATGATCGATGCCACCCTTGGCGGTGGCGGCCACAGTGCTCTGTTGCTGGAACGTCATCCAGATCTCCGCCTGATCGGTTTGGACCAAGACCCCACGGCTCGTGCGGCGGCGGCTGAGCGCCTGGCTCTATTTGGAGATCGCGTCACGATCGTGGCGACTAATTTTGTTGATTTCAGCCCAGCCGAGCCGGCAGTGGTGGTGATGGCTGACTTGGGAGTGAGCAGCCCCCAACTGGATGTGGCGAAAAGGGGTTTTAGCTTTCGCCTTGATGGTCCGCTCGACATGCGCATGAACCCCCAGGTGGGCGAAACGGCGGCTGAGCTGATTGGGCGTCTCGAAGAAACCGAGCTGGCAGATCTCATCTATGCCTATGGCGAGGAGCGCTTGTCCCGTCGCATCGCCCGGCGTATTAAGCACGATCTGGCAGAGCAAGGACCCTATGCCGGCACCGCCGCTTTGGCTTATGCGGTGGCTGGTTGCTATCCGCCGAAGGCCCGTCGTGGTCGTATTCATCCGGCCACCCGCACTTTTCAGGCCCTGCGCATTGCTGTGAATGATGAATTGGATGCTTTAGATCGCTTCTTGCAAAAGGCTCCTGACTGGTTAGTACCAGGTGGTTTGCTCGCAGTGATCAGCTTTCATTCCCTTGAAGACCGTCGCGTCAAGACCGCTTTCTTGCGTGATCAGCGCCTGGAGCGGCTAACCCGTAAGCCTTTGGTGGCCAGCGAGATGGAGATCGCTGCCAATCCACGAAGCCGTAGTGCAAAGTGTCGGTTCGCTCGCCGCTTGCCTCAAGCGATGACTGCCGATGCCCGCTGATCCAATCTGGTGGTGGGCTTTTGCAGTGCAACTGTTAGCTCTGCCTGGAGCATTGTTGCCGGTGCTACCGAGTTTGTTGTGGTTGCCGCTCGGGGCTGGTTTATGGGTTTGGCATGTGGGCTGGAGTGCAGGTTGGCTCAGCCTTGGTTTGGCCTGCATTGTTTTTTTACTTGGCCTTATCGCTGATCTGTTAGCGGTAGCTCTTGCTTCTGCTCGTTCACGAGCAAGCCGCTGGGCAGTTTTGGGTGCTGGATTGGGGCTGCTGCTTGGCTTGGTGGGTCTGTTGCCGGCTTTGCCTTTTGGAGGCCCATTGCTAGGGGCTCTCTTTGGCCCTTGGCTGGGTGCTGCTTTGGTGGAAACGTTGACGGCTAGTCAACCTCCGTTAGCACTTGGATGGTTGCTTGCAGCTCGTCGTGGTGCGCTGGTCGGGCTTGCAGTGGTTGCTGGCTTATTGGTGAGCCGAGTAGCCCAATTCGTTTTGGCGCTACTCGGCATCGCTGGTTTTTTGCTGCTCAGTTGGGCTTAAGCAGGCCAGTGTTGTCTGTGCTGCCGAACAACTGACGGTAAGCAGCAGTTGAGATGCAAACCATTACTGGGATGATTGCGAAGAGTCCGCCCACGTGGAAGGTGGCGGCGATGGCATGGATCACAGCCTCCACGATCAGCAGCCAGAGCACGATCCACCAGGAAGGGTTGATCACATTGATGCCAGAGCTCAATGCATTGGCTGAGTTCTTGCTGCCAAGCAGGCTTGCTTGAACAACGAACTGCTGGGTTACTAGGAACCAGATGCCCAAGATTGCCAGGATAATGATGGGAATAATGATCGGATTGTTCCAGGCCTCAGTTAGACCTCCTGAGCTTGAGACAAGTGCGTAGATCCCTGTTGCAATTGCAATTGCCACGATCCAAAAAAGGATCAATGAGCCCAGTAGCCGCCAGCTGGAGGTTTGATCCCAACGTGTAAACACCGCAAAGTCAGGTTTTCGCCCTTCTAGAGCTGTCCAAGCGCCTCGGATCACTCCCACAATTCCCCATAGGACCACGATGATGTAACCGATTAGGCCAACGACCAGCAGTAGATAGCCCAGAATGGGAGCCAAGCCTGCATTTTCTTCGACAGCGGTGATGCGTGAATTACCCCACCAGGCAATGCCGATGAAGGGGAGCGTTACCACTCCAACCAGGATTTGGAAAAGCAAAAAACTCCAGGGAGCTTTACAGAAGGCGTTCCAGCCGTCCTCGACGGCTTTGAGCACCTGAAGGCTGGAGCCGGTTGGAGTAGTTGCCACCGTCTTAGTTACAGATACTTCTGAAAAGTAGCCGCAGTAACAGTTTTGCTCAGGATTTTTTGAAACTGCGACATCGATTGTGAGGCAGTTGTTGCTATCTAGCTCTCAGGTCGGTCACGACATTGCCAATCGACTCCACCGCCTGGCTGATGTCTTCGCTTGAGGTGTTGCGACCCAGGCTCAGTCGCAGCGAGGCTTCCGCCTCAGCCGATGTGCGACCTAAGGCCATCAGCACATGGGATGGGGCCCCTTGGCTGCAGGCAGAGCCGCTGCTGCAAGCAATCAGCGGTCGCAATTGTTGATGCAGGCTGCTGCCGCGCACTCCTGGAATTGTGATGTTGAGATTGTGAGGCAGCCTGTGCTCTAGCGATCCATTGAGGATGAGATCGGGGAGGCGTTCTCGTAAACCATCCCAGAGTTGATTGCGCAGCGTGCAGAGCTTTTCTTGGCGGCCAGTGATGTCCTCCATGGCTAGTTCTACGGCTTTGGCGAGGCCCACAATCAATGGCACGGGTAGTGTCCCGGGCCTTAGGCCCTGCTCTTGGCCTCCACCCCACTGCAAGGGGTTGATTGGCACTTCAGGACGTACGACGAGTGCGCCGATCCCTTTAGGGCCGTAAAGCTTGTGGCCGCTGATGCTGATCAGATCCAGCCCGAGAGCATCTGGATCAAGATGGACGTGACCAAAGGCTTGTGCGGCATCGCTATGCAGAACCACATCACGATCACGGCAAAGCTCTGACAGCTCTGCTAGGGGTTGGATGACGCCCGTTTCATTGTTGGCGGCCATCACGCTCACGAGCAGCGTGTCGTTTTCAAATGCCTCAGCCAGCTGCTTCGGTCGCAGCAGACCATCCGCTCGTGGTTGTAGTTCCGTTAGTCGGAAACCTTCCTTTTGCAGTTGGCGCAGCGGATCAAGTACGGCATGGTGTTCAGTGACCAGCGTGATCAGGTGGCCTGGTGCACCGCGTTGTTCTGCTCTTGCCCTGGCATGGCCGAGTAGCGCCAGGTTATTGGCTTCTGTGGCCCCGCTAGTAAAGATCACTCGATGCGGTTTGACGCGCAGATGGGAGGCCAGTTGCTCTCGAGCGAGGCTCACTGCGGCTGCGGCCTTCAGCCCAGAGCGATGTTGACGGCTTGAGGCATTCCCCCAGTCTTCACTCCAGTAGGCGGCCATGGCCTCTACAACCTCGGCAGCACAGGGTGTGGTTGCCTGATAATCCAAGCAAAGGGGGGATTGTTTTAGGGATCCACTGGAAAGGTTTGGCAGCATGGTGGAAAGTTCCGTTGCTCTGTCGCGCATGCGTCGTTCTTTCAGGATCGTCGGTCTGAGCCTCACGGCCTTGTTTTTGTTATGTCTCCGCCCTTCAGAGGCTATTGAGCCTCAGGAGGTTATTGAGCAGATGAAGAAGAATCGGCCTGCCAACTTGGTGGTTTTAATCAAGCGCCCAGATGTTGGTGGCGACTATCTCTTGGGGATGTATGCGCTCAAGACGGACAAGTTGGATCAGGATCTGCGGCGCTTCAAACTTTGGCAGGAGTGGTCATATGACCTCAATGTTCACACCGAGTCAGTGAGCTGCAGCCCTGAAGAACCTCTACGGATCACCCGAGATAGCAGAGCGGTGTATGTGCGTCGTCTCAATCCAGGGGGGATTGTGAACCCAGCGAATCGGGAGGACCATCTTGTGTGGTGGGCGGCTTGTGTCCCAGAGCTGGGCGGCACAGATCCAACCAATCTGAAAGATAAGGCTCTATCACTCGGTTATTCAACCGTGTTAGTTGAATCCCAAGAAGTCTTGGTCGGACCAGTCCGTTGAGGTCCCTATCGCTTCAGGACTGTTGGGGCGATCGCTTCTAGATTTTTATAGCTTGCAATCCTGTTGGCCCATGAGTGAGACCCTTCTCCAGAATGTGGAGGCTGCCCCGTCTCCGCGGTTACTACTGGTTGATGATGAACCCGGACTGCGCACTGCTGTGCAGGCTTATCTGGAGGATGAAGGATTTGAGGTCACCACTGCTGTCGATGGAGACGATGGCTGGCAGAAGGCTCAAGAGATGCTGCCTGATTTGGTCATCAGCGATGTGATGATGCCGCGTTGTGATGGCTATGGACTGCTTAAGCGGATGCGGGAGGACGAGCGCTTGGGTGGGACTCCTCTGATTTTTCTCACTGCTAAGGGGATGACGGCCGATCGCACCGAGGGTTATGTGGCTGGGGTGGATGACTACATCCCTAAACCCTTTGACCCTGAGGAGTTGGTGGCTCGTGTCCGCAACGTGGTTCGTCGGCAGGATCGTCTTCTTAGGGAAGCAGCTCGTTTTGCTGATGCTGATGTGGGTCAGATGGCGCGGCAGATCACAGAGATTCGCTCCATGCTTGCCCATGGTGATGGCAGTTCATCCAAGGATGTGGCGCTTCACAATTTCACGCCGCGGGAGGCGAGTGTTCTGCAATTGGTGGCTGAGGGGTTGATGAATAAGGAGATCGCTCGGCAGTTGGAGACATCAATTCGCAATGTTGAGAAGTACGTGAGTCGTCTGTTCATCAAAACGGGCACGTCAAGTCGCACTGAGTTGGTTCGTTATGCCTTGGAAAATCAGTTAGTGACTTGACCATTGGCAGGCTGCAATGGCGTGTCTGATGCGGATTGGCTCTCAGCCAGCTTCAACCATGGCTGGACCTACAGCCAACGCATTGCTGCTGTGGATGCTGGTCTAGGGCTGGTGGAGCTGCTTGCGCTTCATTACACCCACTCGAGTCGCGATGTATGGCAACAGCGTTTGCAGGCTGGGCAGATCCGACTGAATGGCGAGCTGGTGCGATTTGACCAGCCGCTCGCCTCAGGTGATCAGGTGTGTTGGCAGCGTCCTCCATGGCGGGAAGCTGCTGTTCCAGCGAGCTGGGAGGTGATTTTTGATGATGGCGATCTGCTGGTCGTCAATAAGCCTTCAGGGTTGCCGGTGATCCCAGGTGGGGGGTTCCTTGATCACACGCTTACGGGCCTGCTGCAACGTCGTTGTCAGCAGGCTGGGGAGTCTCAGGTGCCACGGCCGGTGCATCGCCTAGGAAGGTTCACATCGGGACTGTTGATCTGCGCTAGGCAAGGGGAGACTCGAGCGAAACTCTCAGCGATGTTTCGTCGTGCGACTGCCGGTGATCAGTGCTGCAAGAAGATTTATCGCGCTTTGGCGCACCGCAATCTGAATGTCCATTGCGATGAGGTGGCCACAATCAGGGTCCCGATTGTGCAGACTGCTCACCCCATGGTGGGTCAGGTTTGGGTTGCTGCTGATTCATCCCGGCAACATGATTCAAAGCAGTCTGAATCTCGTGTTCTTACAGCCTTGTCAACTGTGCGATTGCTGGAGCGACGTCAGGATGCAGATTTGCTGGAGGTAGCAATTCAAACTGGGCGTCCGCATCAAATCCGAATCCATCTGGCGGCGATTGGTTCGCCCTTGATTGGAGATCCTCTATACGGCTTTGATGGGCAGATTTCATCAGCAGTAACACCAGGTGATGGTGGCTATTGTCTTCATGCTCACCGGCTTCTGGATGTGCCCTATCGCAACCGTCTGCATGGCTTCATAGCTTGCTCGCCGCGGCGCCTCAAGATGAAGACGGAAAGATGAGCGGCGCCTATTTCACCAGTTAGGGTCATCGTTGAATCCCCAAGAGCTCGTGACTTGTTGATGTTGAAGCGTGGGTTGCTGATTGCATTCTCTTTGATTGGAATTGCGGGTTGCTCTTTGAATTCTGTGCGCCAGCCTCAAGTGTTGCAGCCTGAAAGATTGGACCTGCAATTATTAGTCTGTAAAATCAAATCTACGTTTTTTTCTGATTCAAATCAGGATGGACAAATTTCAGTTGGAGATCATATGACGTATGTTTTTAATGTTTCTGAGGATGCTGCTTGTGCTCAGTCGAAATCAACCTTTTATGGTGTTGAGCAGATTGTGATGAGGCAGGCTTTGGGGGATGATGGGCGGCAGACTTTTGTGACCCATTTTCAGGGAACTTTTAGGTTGAAGAAAGGGAATCTTCAGTTGCGAGGCCTGGGTTCTCTTGGCCTCAGCGCTAGCAAGTGGAAAGCTATTAATCAATCCGGTGCTATTGATCTTGTTCTTGCCAATATCTTTCCTGAGAGTCATAGACTTTCAGTCATTGGCGAGGGTGGTTCTTACACTGGGCTGGTGGGCACTGCATTTGTCAAGCCTGGAGATGCAGTCGTGGTTGCTATTAATTTGTTCAGCCAATTTAAGCTTGATTGAGTTTAATAGATATTGTCTTTCCCTATTGCTTTTGCCAGAAGATTTGGCTGTGATTTTAATTTTTTTTGAACTCAATCAGTCGTGAAAAGTAGAATGGAGCCTGATTGAGTTTGCTGCGGATCGGTTCGAATCCGCAGCCCATTGCTGCTTTGATGATGCCGTCTTCGCGAAGGGTATACGCGCGAGTGGTTTTACTAGGTCCTGGGAACAGCTGGCCAATCCGTTTGAGTACCGCTAGTAGAGGGGTGTAAGGGGCAAAGCTCACCAGCAAACTTTCTTGTGTGAGTCCGCATAGGTGACGGACCATCTCTTCAGCTGCCTGTTGGGGGTAGTGGATGAAGACATCCAGGCAGATCACGGTGTGAAAACAACCCTGCAGGCTTTCGAGGTCGGAGGTGGTGAAGGTCAGTCGGCTTAGGTCCAGCTCCGCCTCTTCAGCACGACGTTTGGTTTCGGCCACCATGGCGGCAGAAATGTCACTTGCGGTAATAGATCCTGCCCCCATTGCGGCCAGAGGAAGGCTGAGGCTTCCTACGCCGCAGCCGGCGTCGCAGAAACTCATGGCACTCAGATCACCGCGTTCCTGAAGCCAGGCGAGCACATCATCAACCGTTTTTTGATGGCCGATGCGGATGTTGCGCTGCACTTTATTGACGTCATCACTTTCGCTGTAGATGCGATTCCAGCGATCAAACCCTGTTCCGTTGAAGTAGTTGGCCACTTCAGTTTTTTCGGCCTGTTTGAGCTCTTGGCGCTGTTCCATGGCCATTGAGTTGGGTTCAGACGATTGGGATCTTAAGCAGCATGCTTCCAGATCAGCTCTTCAGTATCTGGTTTCCACTGCCAACGGAGTAAGTCTGTTAAGGGCTGATTCATAAGTAGCTCATGCAGTGTGCGGCCATCTCCCATTACCTGCCGAGGGGCCATGGTGGCAGCCCAGATGGCCGCGGCAGGTTCACCACTCCAAGTGGCTAAGCGTCGACTTCCTTCCAGGAGCGGCAGTGTGACTCCTGCCAGCGTGCCATCTTCCAGGCGACAGGTTCCTTTTTCGACCAGCAGAACTCTTTCATCCCAGCGATACTTGCCATCTTTGAGGCCGTAGGGAGCGAGACTATCGCTCACCAGTACCAGCTGTTGTGGTGCCAGTCTTTGCAATAGCACCGCCATGGTGGGGTCAACATGAACTCCATCCGCGATCAGTCCCATGGCGATCTCTCCATGAATGCAGGCTTCTCCTACCGGGCCAGCTGCACGATGGTGAAGACCGGGCATGGCATTGAAGGAGTGGGTCAGCATTCCCACTCCCTGTGAGAAGGCATGGGCAGATGCTGCCCCATCGGCGTTCGAGTGCCCTAGGCATACCACGATGCCTAGGGCTCTGAGTCGTTCAATCACTTCAGATGATCCGGGCAGTTCTGGAGCCAGGGTCATCAGACTGATGTCTTGTTCAAAACCGCGAATGCGTTCATCCAGTGCCCTCAGGCTCGGAGCAGAGAGATGCTCCAGGGGATGGGCGCCGTGGCGTGTTGTTGCCAGAAAAGGGCCTTCAAGGTGGGCCCCTAGCAGTTCACAGCGTTGCGGGCAGTGTTGTTCTCGGGCTGCATGCAGCACCGTTAAAGATTGACGCAGGGCTGCTACCCCGCAGCTCACAAGCGTGGGGCAGATTGCCTGTACACCGTCTTGCCAGAGTCTCTCGAGCAGCCTCAGTAGCTGGGGAATGTCTTTGGAGGTGAGCTCGGGGAAGGCCAATCCCAGACCTCCATTGATTTGTAGATCGATGCCCATTGGGCTGATCCAGTCGCCCTGCCAGCTCTCCCCGTCCATGGCAGAGCCATCTGCCATGGGTTGAACACTGAGCACCCGCTCGTGCTCATCCACGGCCACGCACCACAGCTTGGTGTCCACGGCGTTGTTTAGAGGTTTGGGCAGGCGGATGTGGGTGATCCGATGCATGGGAGGTGGCCAGGCGGTGCTAGTGCGGGACCATGGCATTGTCGTCATTATTCATCGTGACCTCTGCTTCTCTGCCTGTGCCTTTGGCAGCTGCTGAATCGCCGCCGCAGGTGGCTGTGGTGATGGGTAGTGATTCTGATTTGCCAACTCTGCAACCGGCTGTCACCGTCTTAGAGGAGTTCGGTGTGAAGGTGGAGGTCCGTGTGCTTTCCGCGCACCGTACGCCCCTTGAGATGGTGGCCTTTGCGCAGCAGGCTCATCAGAGAGGTTTGAAGGTGATCGTGGCAGGTGCTGGCGGTGCTGCTCATTTGCCGGGCATGGTGGCGTCACTGACCACGCTGCCAGTGATTGGAGTACCTGTGCAGAGCAGGGCTCTTTCCGGGGTGGATTCCCTTCATTCGATTGTGCAGATGCCTGGGGGAATCCCTGTGGCAACAGTGGCGATTGGTGGAGGGCTTAATGCTGGCTTGCTGGCGGCTCAGATCCTGGCGATCTGTGATCCACAGCTTGCAGAGCGGTTGACGGCCTACCGCCAGGATCTTCACGATGCTGTGGTAGCCAAGGATGCTCGCTTGTTGGAGCTTGGCAGTGAGGCTTATTTGGGGCAGATGTGACGGTCCTGTTGGAACCTCGCAACTCCAATGAAGCCACAGGTAGGGTCCCGGCTTGATGCTTGTGTATGAGTTTTGATGCTGCGTAATCCTTTTACCCGCCTCTTGGTTGTTGCTATTTTCCCGGCCTTAATCGTCTACATTGTTGTACTGTCTCTTTCGACAGCTGCGGGTATTCAACCTGGAAAAGTTTTAACGGATCTAATGCAAATATGCGACTTCCCAGTTGCTGTTGGCATGCTTTCTAATTTTGGTTTTTTGCTTTGGGCTGCAGCGGCAGCCATAAGCCTTTTTGTTTCCCTCTCTGGGCTAGCAATGAAGCGTGATTGGTGTCAGCTGTTGTTAGTGGGTGGCATTTTTTCCACTATTCTTTGTCTCGATGATTTATTTTTACTGCATGATCGTCATATAGGCCCTGATTTTCTATATAGCTCCTATGCCATTTTGGCCCTATTCATCTTGCTACGCTTTCGCAAATTAGTCATCCAGGCTGATGG
>MPMF02075969.1_pt1 | contig 10444 bp, 10 predicted proteins | sample 1617271 | NCBI WGS metagenome assembly MPMF02 (sample SAMN05944812, study PRJNA350692) | marine metagenome | biome: marine; feature: ODZ; material: water; isolation source: 120 m water sample prefiltered with 30 um filter, filtered on to 0.2 um... | place: Pacific Ocean | collected 2012-04-09... | reverse complement strand
GTATCTTTTCTTTGCCCATCGGCTATGTTGAGAGTTAATCCTCTTCTTGTGGGCTTCGTACTGTTCTTTTCCTGTAGCCTTTATCTTCTTTATGTTTTATAGCTCTGACATCTTCTATGGCTGTTAGGCTGAAATGTGTTGTACAAGGTCCTACTTTGTCTATGTTTTCTATAGCTGCCGCGATTAGAGCTGCCGTTGACATATCTGTTCCCATCGGAATTATTACTTGGCCATTTGTTCGACCATTCTTTGATTCTAGTTTTATCTCAATGCGTCCTACTTTCCAATTCTTTTGAAGCTCATGTAAATTCATTTCGGGGCCGAAAAGTCCTTCTGTCTGCCCGAAGATTGCACCTATTAAATCTGCTTTTTCTACTACGCCTTCTACTTCAAATCTTATCCTTACGTGATATTTGATAATACCAGACTCTGGCATTAATAATGCCTCCAATTATATTAGTTAATTTCAATTTTAACGTTTGATAAATAGAAAATAGTGTATATATAACTATTTGGTGTTTCACTAATTAGATATTTATTTCCTTTTTTTATTTATACGTAATATCTGCATTAATATTCAGTCAAAGATTATCTAATTAACCAAGATTATTTTTTAATTAGGATTATTCTTGTTTTGAATTGATTCTAACAGTTTATGTGAAAATCCGTTACTTTATTGTTACCTTAATCATCTTAACTTCGTTGATTGGTTTATCATTTGGACCAGTAGGAACTGCACCAATTTCATCAAGAACCTCTTCTCCTGAAATTAATTTACCGAATACAGCATGACGATTATCAAGATGTGGTGTTGGTGCTAAGGTTATGAAGAATTGAGATCCACCTGTATTAGGACCTGCGTTAGCCATTGAAAGTATCCCTTTTGAATCATGTTTTAAATCTGGATGAAACTCATCATCAATTTTATACCCTGGACCTCCCATCCCGGTTCCTGTTGGGTCGCCACCTTGAATCATAAATCCGCTTATGATTCTATGAAATATTACTCCATCATAGAAACCTTCCTCTATTAGCTTAACAAAATTCTTTACTGTTTCAGGCGCTTTAGCCTCGAAAAGTTCAATTTCCATTGTCCCCATATTTGTCTCAATTACTGCTACTTTACTCAAATTCTCCCCTTCATTTATTCCATTTTGGTCTAATATAAAATAAGCTGATGCAACAATAACTACAATTGCAATTATTGCAACAATAATCTTTGAATTATTTTTCATATTCTCTAACTCCCTCCCTTAGTTGTGCATTAAGATATATCTTATTGATTAATCTGAATTGAATATTCACTTCCTTTTTCTAGATGTGCTTTGGTCATCTAAACGAAGGTTTAAATTAAATTTTAGGTTAGTGAATTTCTAAAATCAAACTATTAGATTGGTAAATTGATACTCACAAATGATCCAACCAATAAATCTAGTTCATTGGCAACTCCTGAGTTTAACTCTAACACATATCTCGCAGCCTCTCTTGGTGCATAAGTTGGACAACTCATGAAGCATGAAGGAACATCTCTTTCTATGTGGACTACGTTCCCGTTACTGTTTATCCAAACGAGATCTAGGTTGAAATTCACGTTCATCATCCAGAATGAATAGAAATCTTCTTTATCAAAAAGGAAAAGCATTCCAGTATCTTTTGAAAGTGAGTCTCTAAACATGAGGCCTCGACTCCTCTCATCTGGTTCATCGGCTATTTCAACTACGATGGTTTTTCCATTTATCGTTACACTTGCTTTGATGACTTCTTCAGATTCAATAGGTGTTTGAAATGAATAATAAATGAAAATCATTATCGTAAGTACAATTATTCCAACAATAACCACAACATCGATTCTTTTCATTCTCTCGCTTAGAGCAATTGGAGATATAAAAGCTAAAACCTATGATTGAAATTCAATAATCGTCTTTTTAGATTTCTTATTGATTATTTGTTACTGAATAATATTATGATTAAGTAATAATGTATTCAGTGTATTTACTCAATTCCTCTATCTGCTTTATTCTTCCACAAGTAATTGATGAAAGATTACGACGGAAAAAAAGATCAATTTTGTGCTTCTTGCCTTCTAATAATATTGCAGATTTTTTTGTAAGCGAACGTCCCTTCCTATCGAGGTCGAGAAGCAATATTATCTTGCGATACTTTTCTGCCTCAGATACAAGTCTATCAAAATTGTTATTATGGCAAAGCATCAAAATCTTACCTGTAAACCCCAGAGACCTTAGGGCATTAACATCTCTTTTGCCTTCAACTACTACAAGGGAACCGTTATTACTTTCGTCGTTCAAGTTCTTGATGTACAGAACTAGTGACTCTGCAATCTCACGGTTTAAATCTTCATTACGCATAATTATCATGCCGGAAGAATTGAATATTCTTGTAAAAATTAAGATTTACCTTGAAATAACTCGGGAGACACAAATTCACCATATCCAGCTTTACTTACAATCTCTCCATTCTGCATTATTATCTCACCTCTAACTGCAGTAAGTATAGGGTAGCCCTTCACATGATGTCCATCAAAGACATTGGCTGAACTCTTTGTATACATTTTTTCTTTACTGAGAACATCTTCACGTTTTATATCGACAATCACAAAATCAGCATCCATTCCGACACCTAAATCTCCTTTTCTTTCATTAATTCCAAAGATCATAGCTGGTTTTCTTGACATTATTTCCACTAACCTAAAAATATCTATCTTTTTTTGATTCACTTGTGTTAGCATTAGTGGGAGCGCAGTTTCTAAGCCTGGTACACCAAAGGATGCATTGAATATATTTTTCCAACCGGGTTCTTTGCTTTCTTCCAAATGTGGTGCATGATCATTCGCTAGATAATCTATAGTTTTATCTTTCAATGCCATCCATAATGATTCTCGATCATGAGCTGATCGTAGTGGTGGGTATATTTTCCCATATGGACCCAATTTTTCAACCATATCTGTATCAGTTAGGAGTAAATAATGTGGACAGGTTTCAGCATATACAGGAAGTCCGTCACGTTTTGCTTTCTTCACCATAGAAGCTGCTTCAGCTGTACTTAGATGCGCAATAATTATCTTTGTGCGAGTTTTCTGTGCTAATTTGATGCTTCGAGATACTTCGAGAAACTCAGAAGCATTAGGTGTTGATTTACTATATGCTGATGGTTTCAATTCTCCTTGAGACTTTAACTGGTTAGTATGAAATTCTACTAGCTTATCATTTTCACAATGAATATTCAAAGGTAGTCCTGTCTTAGAAACTTCATTCATAATTCTAAGGAAAGTCTCTGAACCTCCCTTACCTATAATTACTCCCTTCCAATTCTTATCTTCAGGTTCTATTTCGCGAGTAAATATTTTGAAGGCTATTACTCCAGCCATTGCTAATGGCATTATTTCTTGTTTATTTCCATATCCTGCACCCCCATATAGTGCATAATCTACAAGGCACTTCTTCTCTGCCAAATTCTTTTTTATTTTAAAGCCTTCTAGAGTTGTTGTCGGTGGATGTCCAGTTACAGGCATATCAAAAACGGTTGTATATCCTCCTGCTGCTGCAGCTTTTGTTACTGATGAAAAATCTTCTTGATTTGTTGGTGTATTTGGTCTCTGTGGTTCTCGACTATGAATATGGGGGTCAATGCAACCTGGAATAACTAAATTTTCTTTTGCATCGATGATTCGATCTGCTATTATATCGGATCCACTTTTTTTTATTTGTTTCACTTTACCATCGTCAATTATCATGTCTGCATCCAGTATTCGGTTGTTCTGAACCAACCTACAATTCTTCACTATGAGTTCAACAGTTACCAAGGAATTCTAATTTACCCTTTCGTTATTAGTAGTTGATATATGTTAAGTAGTTGCAGGGTTATATTCGATAAGACATCATATCTATATTGTCAAACAATAGGGAAATTATTAAAGTGACTCAAATGGTCAAAATACTGGCCTAGATATTAATGTGCCCCGACTCTGACTGACGTGGTTCACTGCAAGACCAAATGGTCTTTCATCTCACTACGCCTTTCTATCGGGGCATTTTTCTCCACCTGTAACACGACTGGGTTAACAGGGTTTACATATTGCATCTTCAAACACCCGCCGTTTTGCGTGCGTTTATCGATGGAGGCATGTTAGTGTGTTTATCTTAGGTTTAAATCTTCAGATAGAATCTAAATTAATCTCAAATGCAGATACGGGAACTCTCAGACTAAATGATTCAAGGATGGATGGTGAGATTTCACCAATCTTTCCAATTCTACTTCCTTTTAATTCAAGTTCAGCTGAACGACCAGGAATATATATAGATTGGTCTACAGCCTTTGCGGTACAAGGGATAGCCTTGTATTGACTTAGAAAAGATTCACAATAAGATTTGGCCTCTGTGTAATTTGCGTTAGTATGGGCAATAACTACTGACGCTACATTATTTTCATCTATACTGTTTGGATTCTCTCTATTTCTATTGAACACTGTACTTATTTCAAAAATTCGTTGTGGATATTCTTCATGAATATTTTTGGAGAGAGTAGATAAAAGTGAATGAATAAGTGAATAGCGAAGATATTCATGTTCACCCGTTTTTGGGTTTTCTACTTTTAGATGTTGTTTTGGCTCTTTCCCTGTCGTTCTAACAATGGTCTCTCTACTTATTAGACTATAATGCATAACTTCTATCAAACCTAAACCAATGAACACATTACGTGCTGAATCTAGATCTAATAATTGACTGTTGAGACTACCAACATGTGAACTCTCAGGGATCGTTGGTGTAAGATTAGCGACATTATAACCTAACAAGACCTCTTCTACGATATCTATTGGATGAATAATATCGGACCTATATCTCGGAACAAACACTTCAATAGAATTTTTGTTTGCCTTGGCGTCTAAACGACTGCGATTCAGATATTTTATAATTTCTGTTATGCTGAGATTCATACCTAGAAGACTATTGATGAAAGCAGATTCTATAATCATCGTTGAAGCTGTAAGATCAGGTGTAATCTTCTTGAAGGTAGGATATTGAACTTCAATAGTTTCAAGCTTACCTCCCATATCAGCAAACGCCATTAATAAAACTGCAAGTACATCTTCAGCTGATTTCATATTTGTAGAAGTGATGTCAATGAACAGGTTCTTAGTTTCCGTTGAAACTCTAGTAGATTCACCATTTATTATCGGAGGGAAAGAGAGAACAATATCATTACTGTCAGTTAATAAGGGATATCTTGAGAACTTCTTAACGATATAACTGTAATTCCGGCCTGTCTCAACATCTTGAAGAATTTCTTTCATACTTTTCTCAGACTTGTATCCCAAAGGATTAAATCGAAAATCTGGAGTTACAGCTTTGTACTCAAATGGTGGATCCACTGCGTCTAGATTATGAATACCCGTAGATACTTTTGATCTACGACGACCTATTCCGTTGTCGAGATCATCTTGCATTACCATGATTTGCTTTATTAACTCGTCATCAAGATTCACTCCCTTAACTACAGCACCAACAAAAAATGGTCTGAACTCCACAATAGATTTATCAACTTTTAAGACTATGTTGGAATCCCCTATCGTATATTGAGGTAATCCTGTTTCAACCTCTAAAAACCCTTTAAGTGCTCTAGCTATTCCCCATACACTCGAATAGTCTGGTCGATTAGGGTTGTACTCTACTTTAACATAATCGTCAGTTTCCTCTTCAAGGTCAATACCGAGGTAAGGAAGGTTATCTAGTATACTTTGTTTTGAAAGAGGCTGGCCTAATATTTTTGATAATTTGTCGTAAAATAAGTTGATTACCGGCACAACGGTATCCTCCTTAACCAGTCTAAATTATTACTGTAGAGTTCCCTTATATCTGTAATACCATGCCTAAGCATAACAAGTCTTTCAAGACCTCCACCCCAAGCCAATACAGGATTCGTTACACCCATTGGATTCGTAACTTCTGGCCTGAAAATACCCATGCCACAGAGCTCAACCCACTTATTCATATCTTCAAAGAAAACCATTGATTGAAGAGATGGTTCAGTGTATGGGAAGAATGTGGGCCAAAATTTAACTTTCTTTAAACCTAACTTTGAGTAGAATTTACTTAATAATCCCATAAGATCTCTGAGAGTTACCTTCTCTCCAACAGCTATCCCTTCGATCTGGTGGAATTCAGCAGAATTCTTGAATGTAACTTTCTCATTTCTGAAGACTCTTCCAATCGAGAATACTCGTGACTCTTTAGGCTTGTAATCAGCTAAATATTTTATTGTGGCAGCAGTGGTATGGGTTCTCAGAACAGTATCTTTAGATTTTGCAAGCTTCCACTTGTATCCCCAACCCGTCGACCCTGTGTCACCACCATTTTCGTGCACTTTTGAAACATTATTTAGTACCACTTCATCTTTGATCTTATCCCTCTTTACATTTGAAAGGTAGAATGTATCTTGCATGTCTCTTGCTGGATGATCTTGTGGTATGAAGAGAGCGTCAAAGTTCCAAAAACATGACTGGATAATGGGACCGTTTATTTCTTCAAACCCTAATGCTGAAAATATCTCTCTAACCTCATCTATGAAACTTTGAACAGGGTGTTTCTTACCTGGATAAATTGGTGGAGAAGGTGCTTCAACATCTAAGGATCTTAATTTTTTTTCTTTCCATCCACCAGAAACTAGAAGTTTTGGTGTTAATGATTCCAACTCAGCTTCCTCACTAAGTGAATTAACAGTTTTATTTCCAGATATTGTAATGCTGACCTTAGTCTTCTTGATTTCTTTCCCTTTGATATAATGAGGTCGTTTCTTGAGATTTATTAGAATTGTCTTCTCCTCATCTGTTAAGGTAGTGTAGAAAACTTTGTCTTGATCTAGTTTTTTTATAAGGTCTTCTTCAGGTAAAGACTTAGCTACTTGTTTCACCTTAACTAACATGATATCATTTTCAGAAGTTACAGCTATCCAATTTCTTTTTTTGGCATTTCCAAAAGCAGCTGAAAACTCTTGAGGTATAGTGCTATACTTTTTCTTAAGGTCAGCTAGGATTACTTCTCCATTCATATCAATGATATGGTTTACAAGTTTACGCTCAGGAAGTCCTTCTTTTGCAGCTTTTTTGCCGCCAGTATCCAAATGTAATATCGTTGTTTGCTCAATTTCTATTTTTACCATTCCTTTTGCCTTAAGCCATTCCACTGCTCTTCTGGTTTGATCTAGACTTAGGTTTGCATCAACTGCAACTTCCTCTAGTAAACCCGTGTTTATTTTATTGAGAGTTTTCAGAATTCTTTTTTCGAGGGTATGTAGAGGTTTGGCCACGCCCATCACTGTCAAACATTATACTTTTTGTGGCTGTCATTTAAGGATTAATCATCTTAATCTCGTAACATAAATTTCTCAAGTACTTTTGTGGCTTCTTTGCGTTTCTTTTGATGATTATCGAGGAATCCTTTAATCACCCCAGATAGGTGGATTTTATCTTCACCACAGAGAAGTTCTCCTGATTTACATCGTCTGTGAATATCTGCAATTTCTTTATCATCTTTGAGAAATACTGTATAATACTGGAATATCGGACAAATTTCCGGTATTCCTCCTTCTTTCTTTTGTTCTTGAACAGTTGCTTTACCACCTGTAAAGGCTCTCATTATTTTTCTATGAACCACCTTTGGAGAATCTACAGTGAATATCGCAGTTTCCGGTAGACTTGCGCTCATTTTACCTCCTCTACCTAATCCTGGGATAAATTTTGAATGAATTTGTGCAGGTTTGTAAAAACCAAGTTTTGGAGCAATATCTCTAGCGATACCTCTCCAATAGGGATCTTGATCAATTGCTGCAGGTATTAAACATGGAATATTCTCCCCCTTTAGTATTGAAGGTAGAAAACATGGAGCTGCTTGAATGGCTGGAAAGAAATTCATACCTATATTAGTGCTATTTTTAAATCCGAATATTGCTTTTACTGTAGAAAATGTAATGTGTTTTGCTATCTTGATTGCAATTTTATAAAGAGTTTTACTATATTCTATATCTGAAAATATGAATGTTTTCTTTGGATCAAAACCACATGCAATAATATCCAAAGCATTTTCATATGTATAATTGAGAGTATCATCCAATGTTAAATCAGGATTGTGTAGAAACTTCTCATCATCGGTCATTTGAAAATACAAATCAGCGCCAAATTTCTCCTGCAAATGCTGGGTTAACATCCACGGAACAAGGTGTCCAAGATGAGTTTGACCTGATGGCCCTCTTCCAGTATATAAAAAGAACTTTTCACCGTTTTCATATTTATCAAGAATCCAATTTAGGTCTCGGTGACTGAAGAATATCTTCCGTCTCACAAGATTATGAATTTCGCCGGTATGTTTTGATAATCTGTTTATTAGATCACTTGTTATTTTGGTAGTTCCAAACTCTTTTATGAGTTTCTCGTAGTCAACTTCACCGTCTACTTGCCACGGTGTTACTACGAACTCCGCATTGGTGGACATTCTCTGAAGGAGAGTTTTAAGATACGATATAAAGATTAATCATTTTTTAGCAGATTTCCTTCATTGTCTATTTCCCCCATTCTTATTCTATCGGAAGATATTGGTTTTCCATCATTTGCCAAGACTGTATCTACAATCTCTAACTGAAGTGTTTTAAACCCCTTTTCAACCCTTTTCTTATTGAAATCAATTATTCTGGACGAGGTCTCATGGCTGGCAATAATGACTTCAACATTATCTGCATAAGTCTCAACTCCAAAATAATCATTAAGGGGAACTATCTGGAAATCTTTCTCATCAAAGCTTTGGTCAAGATGATCTCTTAATTTCTCTACGCGTTGCTTAAAGTTCTGATCTATATTCTTTCCGAGTCGTATCACAAAATCATCAGTTGTTACACCGATCAAAATATTGTTAGCTGATTCAAAAGCATTTGAAAAGATAGCCTGATGACCCTTATGAATAATATCAAACGTTCCACCTAATACTGCTGTTCTAAATCGTTTTTTCAATATGGAATACTCTTCTTTTTCACTAAACAATTAATATATTAATATAATATATCTTAGTTTGTAAACCTTGTCAGTTCATTCAGACCAAATTAAGGCGGGAAAAATAGCTGCAAAGACCCGTGGAATGGTGGAGAATCATGATCTTGTTGATCACAGTTTATCAGAAATATGTGATATGGTGGAATGAAATATAAAGAAACTTGGAGGTGAATTAGCCTTCCCATGTAATGTATCTCTAAATGAGGTTGCTGCGCATTGTACTGCTGATTTGGATGACCATGATGAAATAGTAAACGATGGGGATTTAGTCACAATCGATTTAGGAGTTCATATTAACGGATATATTGCAGATACAGCTACTACTATCTCTTATAATTCTGATTATGATGTATTAAATCAAGCAGCAAAAGAAACTCTAAATGCAGCGATTAAGAAAGTAAAAAGAGATGTATCCGCAGGAGAAATAGGACAAGTAATATCTGAAACTGCTGAACGATGGGGATTTAGACCTATTTCAAACCTTACTGGACATTCAACTGGACAATATATGATTCACGCAGGTACATCCATACCCAATGTTTGGATACCTGGAACACTACGACTCAATCTAGGTACATCTTATGCAATCGAGCCTTTCCTCACACTTCAAGATGGAGATGGTTTAGTAATTGATGGTGGCGCACCACGTATTTTTGCGCTAGTTTCTCGGAAGAAGACTGGAAAGAAGCACTTAGACATGTTGATTGATGAAATATGGAATGGTCGAAAAACCTTGCCTTTCGCTCCTCGCTGGTATCTTTCTTTATTCAAAAAAGAAAAAATGAAGAGTATTATTGATGAGCTTGTTAATCGAAAGATTTTGAGAGGTTACCCCATTCTTGTGGAAAAGAAAGGTATGTATGTCTCACAATTTGAACATACAATTATGCCAACAGAAACTGGGTCAGTTATTATAACCTAATTATTGTTAAGATTTCTTTATTGGTTCTGCGTAAATCATTTTAATTCTGCTTTTGGCTTTTTTGCAATGTGAGCATTCTGCAGATTCTTGAAATACATAATCACCTGGTGCAAATGGTCTTTTTGTCTTGAAGTCACAAGAGGGACACACCTCTATTGTATATACTGTAAACTTAGGCTTTTTAATGGGCTTTGCTTTTGTTTTACTCAATTACTGACCAACCCCAAAAGTATTGCCCACACCGACAATGAGAATCTTATCACCTTTTTTGGTCTTCTCATCTATGATCCGATCCACTCTTTTATTCACCGTATCAAAGGTCTCAGCAATATCTTTTCTCATAACGGAAATAGCTTCCACTAGCGACTGCTTAATTACGATCGCATAAAGTGGTATTCCATTTTTTGTAGCAACTGCTTCTATCTGATATCTCTCCACACCTATCCCACCTATTGCTGCTCCAATACCTT
>MPMF02141043.1_pt1 | contig 10448 bp, 5 predicted proteins | sample 1617271 | NCBI WGS metagenome assembly MPMF02 (sample SAMN05944812, study PRJNA350692) | marine metagenome | biome: marine; feature: ODZ; material: water; isolation source: 120 m water sample prefiltered with 30 um filter, filtered on to 0.2 um... | place: Pacific Ocean | collected 2012-04-09... | reverse complement strand
CCCCAAACACGATGCGACAGCGTTCTCGTCGGCGCGCACTCCGTGCTCTTGGGTGACCGTTTTCGAAATCGCCATTCAATTTCGGACGGGCCGACCCCTTGAGAATTCCTGCCTGCCCACACCACTCTTGTAAGGAACACTCATTCCATACTAATTGTAGGTTTCTTGATTGGAAGGTCGACGAGAAACGTATCGTTGACCACAAATAGATAGCCTGTTTTCTTGCGAGATGCGCAAATCCATGACGATGTGAGAAAGAAGATTAGTTCGACTGGCCACTTTTGCTTTTCTGCCTCCTGGGAGAGAGGGTCAGCGTGGGGTGATGAAAATGTTTGTGACTGCGAAGGCTCGGTAAATAATCAGCATGATCGTCCCTCCGATACCGCTTCGCGGTAAGACGGCAGGTTCTTAAGCCGTCGTTGGCGTTCAGGTTGACGGCAGTTCCTCCCCGTGAGGCCAGCGGGGAGGTAAACAACTGGGGTGCAAACATTTTCATCAGCCCAGAGTTAATTTAGGTGTCGTGGAAACCTGGCGATTGAGGTGCGTACGGCAGGCTCATTTCGGCTGAGCGAATGGCATACACTTTTTATGGCGGTTATTGATGTTCCGATTCTGGATTGTCTGAGCCGTTTCAAAGGGCTCGTCGTCGATTTCCAACAGACAAACCGGCTCAAATTCTGGCTTCACCTTGTTTGGACGTCCCCAGCAGGCTGACCGCGGTGTCTGAGTCCAAGGCTGTCAACTCTGGATTCTCTGCAGGCGAGGAGTCGGCACTGCCGGCCAGGTCAAAGTCAGGCGAGAATCGACTGTCTTCCTCCTGCATCAAATCCTGTATCTGTGTTTCGAAGGGTTCGAGTCCCGCGATCAATTCGCTCATCCAGGAACAGACACGACCTCCCCGCGAGGCTCCGGCGATACGAATCCTGCCGACGGTCACCTGTCTGGCCACCAACGGGATCACCGATTGCCAGGGACTTTCTTCGTCGAGAGGAGTTGGGCGACGCCACGACGCGTGGAATTCCTCACCGATTGACGGCAAACTCACGTTGAGATCGACCATTGTCAGGTCAAATCGTTCAGCATATGTTTTCAACGTTTCCCAGAGTTCTTCCCATTCACGATTTCCTCGAAATCGTGTCGAGAGTTGGATTGGGGCATGGCGATCTTTTTTCAAGCGGGGCACAAGCGATAGGCCCAACTCCTTCAGGCGTCGAAAGAGCAGCGAACATTCCTGGTGCCCGAAGATTCGTGCCGCGACCAAAACCGCGCACACCGCGATGATCGCCGCGTACGCCATCAACTCGTTGTTCATGTACACGCTCAAGGCCGCTCCGGCGGCCGTCACGGTGGCCAGTAGCCCAACGATGAGCACGGTTTTCCGATTGCTAAAGCCATATTGCTGCAAGGCGTGATGCAGGTGGCCGTGATCCGTCGTATAGATACTTCGCCCGGTCAGTCGCCGCCGCAGAATCGCCATGGTTACATCAAAAATCGGAATCGCCCAGATGGCCATTGGCGCGGCCAGTACAATCGTCGCAGGCCCCTTCAAGGATGCTCGAATGGCTAATGCTCCGAGTACCAACCCGATCAGCATGCTGCCGGCGTCCCCGAGAAAGATGCTGGCAGGTGGGCTGTTGTAGAACAAGAATCCAATCAATGCGCCGGCGACGGCCAAGGCCAGAAACGCTTCGACAGGATGCCCTGCTAATGTCGCCATGACGGCAATCGCAACGCTGAGGACGATGCCAACGCTGGTCGCCAGGCCATCGAGTCCGTCGATGAAGTTGAGCGCGTTGATGGCTCCGAGGATGAAGAAGACCGTAAAGGGAACGGCCAGCGGCCCCAGTTCGAGTGTGAATCCAAAAACTTGCAATTTGTCGATCATCAGACCGGATGCCGCGACGATTCCGGCCGCGACCACTTGCCCGGCAAGTTTCTGGCGTCCGCGCAATCCAAACCGATCGTCCACGAGCCCGATGACGCAGATCAGGATCGACGCCGAAATCAACCCCACGAAAAAGGACGCGTTTTCGGCGATCTGCGACCGTTGCGAATCGGAAAAAATAAGCACCACAGCGACAGCGACAAGAAACGCCATGAGTACCGCGGCCCCGCCGCCAAGCGGTGTCGCGTGTTCGTGGAGTTTTCGGTGTTTATCGGGGTGATCGACGAGGCCCCAACGCCGTGCCAGGATGCGGACGATGGGAGTCAGAACGAGGCTGGCGATCAGCGCTGTCGAAAATGTGGCAACAAGCAGTCGCATGTGCTAGTCCGTTTTGGCTTGGTCAAGGTGTGAAATCAAGGTGCGTAAGTGCATTTGCTATCGTCGTGAAAACCAGCTGCGTCTCGCGGGCAAGGGGCGAGGAATCTCCAGCGGCAATCCCTCCAGCACGGCCATCCCGTTCCCGCTACAAACTCGGTCGGCCAGGCCCCAATCCGCCCACTCGGCGAGCCGCTCGTAAGCCGCCGAAATCCCGGGCGGGCGATTTTGCGGAGAATGGCCATCGGAGCCAATCAGGTGCACGATTCCCCGCTTCACCCACTGCTTCAGTCCGCTTGTCAGCTGAGGATAGCAGCGTTGGGTAATGCTCGCCGCGGAGACCTGCACCAGGCACCCGCGACGGATCAGTTCGTTGATCGTATCTTCGCCGTGCAATAATTCCGGATGCCGTTCAGGATGCGCGAGGATCGGCCGAACTCCCGCTTCAGCTATGTTCGTGACTAGTTCGCGCAAATCCAGGAACAGCCCCGCGGGGAGTTCGATCAATAGGTAACAACCCTGATCCGAAACGGTTGTAAGGCGTCCGGCCTGCAAATCGACTTCCGTGTCCGGTCCCACCATGACTTCGGCCGTCGGGTAAACCGACAACGGGATTCCCTGGTCGATCAAGCGACGGTCAAGTTCGCTGGTGGCATGCTGGATCGTAGCGGGAGTCACGCCGGGCCACCGGGGGTTCTGGTGTGCGGTTGCCGCGATGGCGCGCGTGCCATCGTCCCAGGCCATGCGACACATTTCGATGGCTTGCGACCAGGTTTCCGGCCCGTCATCGAGCCCCGGAAGCAGGTGGCAGTGAACATCAACGAGCGGAATCAAGGTCGAATTGGCTTTGGCGAGAATGTTGCAAGAGCTGGGACAGTCAGGGAGTCAGGTCTGATGAAAATATTTCTGACTGCGTAGTCGAGGTAAGTAAGCGTCATCACTCTCCCTCCGGGGGTTCCTCGGGGAATTTAGTGGCTGTTCTTTGAATGGCGATTGATCTCTGAGGCAAGGGGACGGGAATGGTGGTGGCAAGGGGACGGGAATGGTGGTAAGTGGGACAGGATTGGTGGTGGCAAGGGGGATCGAAAACAGATTCTCCCCCTTGGCAAGGGGGAGTTAGAGGGGGTTGATCGCCAAAGCAAAGAACCCCCTGTGGTCCCCCTTGGCAAGGGGGACAAGAGTGGTGGTCTACTTTTTTTGGCAACGCGTTGGCGAAGGCAATCAACTGGCTGCCGAAAATGAGCCGGACCACGAGCGGGTCGCCGTGGATAGGCCGGTGATCAATTACTTGTCTTCAATGTTTCTCAATGTGAGCCGTTGCCGTTATGAGGGGCTTCGCCACCGCGTTTCTCGGCCGTTGTCGTATCGGCGCCGGCCTCATCACGATAATAGCCCTGATTGTCCGACTCGCGATATCCGTAAGGATCGTCGTATCCGGAATATCGCCGGCCGTAGTTACCCTGGTTGTATCCGTACGCGCCATAATTACTGCCGCCATCAACGCCATTTACAACAACACCGAGTACATTGGCCCCGATTTCTTCCAGTAAATCGAGCGCTTGATGTCCATGGTGTCGGGCACTTTTTGTGAGCTTCAAGACCACCAGGACGACATCGACTCGAGGTACGACATTTAACGGATCGGTGACCACCAAGACAGGCGGTGTATCGACAATGACAAGCTCGTATTGCTCGCGCAAGACGTCGAGCAGTTCTTCGAAACGGCGCGATGTCAATAACTCGGACGGATTATCTGGTAGTTTGCCGCAGGTCAGCAAGCTGAGGTTTTCGACTTCAGTTGCCTGCACGGCATCCATCAATTCGACCGTGCCTTCAATCACGGTGCTCATGCCCACCTCATTCTCGGCACCGAATACGGAGTGACAGCGTGGACGCCGGAAGTCGGCGTCGATCAGCAGTACTCTTTTACCCGAGTTGGCAATGGACACCGCCAGATTGGCGGCCAGGGTGGTTTTGCCATCGCCGGGGTTTGGGCTGGTGACTTGAACAACCTGGTGACCCCCGCTGCGGGTGCTGAAGTAGATTGCCGTGCGTACGGCCCGATAGGCTTCCGCAATGCGACCTCGGGGAGCATGGACTGTGTAGACTTCGTGTAAAATCCGGCTGTCGCCGTTGTCCACTTTCCGCTCCTTCTTGCCGGTGTCCGGCATGACTGGGATGTGTCCAACCACGGGGACGCCTAATTCGGTCCGTATCTCGTCTGGACTGCGGAAGCGGCGATCGGCGGTATCAACCACAAACGCCATTAGCAGGCCACACAGCAGGCCCCATAGCAGCGAGCTCAGTATGGTGGAGCTGAAGTTCGGTTTTGTCTGCCAGGCTACGCCAGGGTCATGAATGGACTCGACCTCCGCGCCTCCTCGGTCTTTCATCAGGTTGATCTCTTCCAGCCTCCTCAACACGACATCGAACAACCGAGATTTTCTGTCGATTTCCGAGCGAAACGTTTCTTCCGCCAACTGGTGACTCAATTGCTTCTTGGCATGCTCGCTTTCATTATCAAAATGCTCGTCCATTTCCGTGATCAGCTGGTCATTCATTTTGATTTTCTCGCGTAGCGATTCGAGATAGATCTCGTAGTAGTCCAGGGTTTCGATTTGGAGACCCGTTGCCGCCGGCTCGTTCCCTACACCCTTGGCAAGGAATTGTTGTGTCAGCTCGAAGCGTTTGCGAATCGCCAGGACTCTGGGATGGTCTGGGCCATGGTTCTCCAACAGCAATTGCTCTTCAAGTAACAGGGGGAATAACTCTGCGTTTCGTTGCTGAATGGGATCGACTGCTGGGTCGCCTATTTTTGCGAAGGAACCGATTTGCCCCACAATCAAGTTCAGCGCCTCACGGCTCCCGCCTCGTTCCAAAGCCTTGGTCAGGGCATCGATTTGAGCTCGGAGCTCCGAATTTTCGAGCATCGCCATGGACCGCACTCCTTCGATCTGTTGCAACCGCATCTCGTGAATGTTTTGGGCCGTCTCAGTATGGACAACCAATGACGACGCGCTGCGTGCTTCGCGATACAGCTTTTCGGTAGCGCTGATTTGCGATTCCAGTTGGTTCTTGGCTTGTTCGATAAGATCGATCGTGTCATCGCTGGCCTTGTCATACATCTCGTCGAGAAACTCGCGGTACGCCGTCACCATGGATTCAAGAACGAGCGGGCATTCTTGACGATTGGTACTCTCGTAGGAGAGCTTGAGCATAGCGGTCGTGTTGGTGCTGCCCCCCGAAACGGAAAGTCCGCCCATCACGTTCCCTGTGCTGATCGGCGTGGATCTGACCGTAGACAATGGCCCGTCGTTTAGCTTTTGAACAGCCAGTTGGACAACCCGTTGACTCTGCAGCAAGGTCATGTGCAAAGCTTCAGAGGACGTCGATACCTCGACCCCTTCGATCGGCAGTTCCGGCCGATTCTCGACGACCAGAATCTGTGTCGTCGACTGATAACTAGGTTCCTGTCGAAGGAAATAGAGATACCCCACCGCCAGGGCCGTCGTCAGGGCAAACAGAATCAACCCCTTTCGCCGCCAGGCAAAGCCAATAAACGCCCATGCGCTTTTCGGTGGATCCGGCGCGGCAAATTCAATCATTTGTGGATTCTGTTCCATTACTCTTTCTCTACTCCTATTCGAATCTCGAGCGACCTGCTTTGATTGGGGTCGCCGGCAATCAGACGATGGCCAGCCGGCGCGCACTCCGTTCTATTGGGTGACCAGCACCCTAAGAAATGTGGAGAATTGCACGATTACGCCAACTCTTAGCGAGATACCAGGCGCTCCCGTACCAATTCGCGCAACAGCGCATCATAACGATCATTTTCGGGGTCCATCCGTGCACATGTTCTGGCGTGCTCCCACGCCAAATCCAGATTTCCTTGCTTACGCAAGAGCGAGGCCAATTCGAAACGCCATTCGGTCATTTCCGGACTTTTCTTGACTGCGAGCGTCCACCGCTCTACTGCCTCGCGATTCCGCCCTTGCAGTCCAAAGACGGTTGCTTCGAACTGCAATCGCTCTCCTGGTGCCATTGCCGCGGCACTGGCCAACCTTAAGGCGCGGTCAAGTAATGCATTACGTAGATTCTTCTCATCATGTTTCACAAAGTGCTCGCGGGCAAGTCTCAATAGTAAGAACGGCGAAGCAGGAAGCCCATCGTTGACAAACGATTTCGCGTCAATCCACTTTGAGGCAAGCTCCAAGACCGGCGCAGCCTGTTCGGGATCCAATTCGGCGCTCCGACGAAGGTCCGCCAGTCCGTAGGCGGTGCGTCCCGCCTGAAATTCCGCGAATCCGCATTCCCGTATCAACCCGAAATCCCCGCCCGCGAGGCGGCGTGCCCGCTGGAGCATCACCGCATCGATCTCGTTCGGTGAAAGGAGAGGCCCTATTTCCGCCAGCAGGAGATAGGCCTCCGGTATCAATGGACAGTTACGTACCGACCTTAGAAGGTGACTTGCGGCATGTTTGAGATCAGTCTGGACGGCCTCTGAGCGACGCAGATTCTCCAACTCGATCGTCCGCCCTTCCCGTTGGTATTGCTGGACCGCCGCGTGCAACGCGATCGGAGACGTCATTTGCCATGATTGGTCTGCCGTTCGATTCGACGACGGTTGTTGCTGTAAGAGCTCAAATGCCCGCAACCGATATCGCTGGATGAGCTGGTGTGCCATCGTCAAATGTAATTCGGCATCACCTGGTCGTTCGTCGATGGCGTTTCCCAACTGGGTCATTCGCTGGTTCGTATCGACAATCGACTTGTCCAGCGAGTCCGGAATTCGAACAGCGCGCAAGGCCGATTCCGCGCTGCAGGCCTGGCGAATCTCGACAAAACTAAGCAGAGAAGCGCAAAACAGCGCAGCTGCCAGCCCAGCCAGAAATACCGGCCGAGCAAGGAAGTCTAACCGTCGCATGATGGGGCGATCGACCTGTTCTGACGCGACAAGCGGGCGGAGGCGATCGACCTGTTCTGACGCGACAAGCGGGCGGAGGCGAGCGGCACGGCCAGCGACGCTGCCACACATCAAGGCAAAAAGCGCCATGTTCGCAGGCAAGTACAGCCCGAAGTCGAGGCAGCCGTGAACGGCCTGGCTGACCAGTATGAATGTTCCCACGATCCCGCAGAGATAACTCGCCGAATGACGAGGTTCCCGCAACAATCGGCGGCACGATAAAGCCACCAGCACGATGGCGGCGAGCAACAATCCCAACCCCACGATGCCCCCCTCGACAAAGGCCTCCACGTACTGGTTTTCCGCATGGAAAAACCACACCTGTTCGGCCGACTCAACGTAAGGGCGGTACGAATAGCGGTACGTTCCTAATCCGCTTCCGGCAAACCAATAATCACTGCCGGCACGCAACCCGTCTTGCCAGTGCGACACGCGCCCATCCTCGATCAAAGCGGATCCAACTTGAATCGATTTCCAGCGATTTCCAATCGATTCGCTCTGGCCTAACCACTGCACGAGCGAGAAGCCAGCGACCACAACGAACAAGCTTGTCCAGGCCAAGTTGCGAACCCGTCCGGTCTTCGCCAACATCGCGGCCACGACGCTAGTTGCACACGCCATCGAAATCCAGCCTCCACGTGAGAGCGCGCACAAGAGGCCGGCGAAAATGACAACGAGTACCAAAACGGAACACAACCTAGTACCGTCGAGTCGCCCGATCGCGCGTATGCTAGATTCCCACATAACGTGAAGCCGACGGGAATGCCGAGACTTCGTAGGCCGACCGGACCACAATGAAGTCGGTCGATGGCGGTCCGAAAAACACAACAAGGCAAAGCCGATTGCGGCAGCCAGACACAGATTCAAGTAACCAGCCGCGTTGTTTCGGTTTACGAACGCCGCAAACGGTTGACCACCACTTCCAAGAGTAACTTGCCCGTAGAGCCTGCCGTTCCAAACCAGTTGCTGGGCGATTCCAGAAAAAGCAAACAAGGCACCGTTAGCGGCGACAACCGCCCAGAGCAACTTTTGTGAACCTGTGCGGCTAAAGAGCTGTGCACCCAGGAAGAACATGGTGAGCGCCACCGAGAGGAAAGCGAGATCGTGCCGAGTTGACGCGGGATAAATGCTAACAGTGGATGTCTTAGGACTGGCAAACTCGCCCACACTCTGGCGAAAACGCACCTCGTCCAGGCGTACCGCACTCGAATCAGCGGCCCCCGATTGACTCCAAACGGCTTCGGCTTGAGGTGAAATCGACGCGAGCACCGTCGGGCTAAACGGAACCAGGTGAAATAGCCCGAGCAACACTGCAAAGAGCAGTGGAAGGACGGCCACTGGAAGTGGCCGGATCTCGCCACGATACTCGAACATCCAAATAGTCAGCCCCGCCAGTGCCGTGGCAGCCAACGTGCATTGCGCCCAAACATGAACTCCACCAAAGAGCCAGGGTAGGACCGCGATCGCAAGCAGCAGGGAGACCCTGCACGCAACATGCATCTCTTAATTACCCATGGGGATGCGAATCAAATGAAGGAGCAGATCGAGCCAAAGTCAAATTGGCCAGAAAACACAAGCATACGTTATTCAGGGAACAACGGGGTTATGGATAGAGAATGACGGATCGATAATCTGGAGAAAGCGCGGTCCGTGCCAATAACGCTTGAATGCGTTGATCCTTAGGTTTGGAACCCCATACATCGGGTAGTTCCTTACTATAACAAGTCACGTTCGACTCAGGTGTTAAAATATAACTATTAGAGCAAAACAGTCAGTCAGGAAGAATGAGAATAACGGCGATAATAGGCAGAGCAGTTAGAAAAGGTAAAAGTACTCTGGGAAACTGAAAATCCCCGGTTCGACCGGTCCTCGGCGTTCTGGGGCAGTTTATGACGTGCCCCCGACCAAAGCTGCGCTTCGGTGCCCGCCTAACCTCCCCCCGTCGGGACTGGTTATATAGTGTCGTTGATGCAAGTCATGCGACGACGTTTACCGTGTTGCGTCAATCAGATTCGTCGTAAGTTGTTATTGATCGTCGTCGACATCACCGAATGGGGACTAAAACAACAGTCCCAACGGGGGGAATAAACTGTGTTCGCGGGTTTCATGGTCGATTCTGTGATGTGTAGACACCATTGCCCAAAGTGAGAGTTTGGATGTTCGCAAATCAGCCAAGTTACAACACTCAAAAGCTGCACGTCCTCCGAGGAGATGTCGGACGCTTACCTGCCCGGTGGGCCAATCTTGCGATTGACCTTCTGTGACTTGAAACTCCAGCGACTCTAATGCGAGACTTCACTTCCAACACTAACGCCAATCGCCGATCAGCACAAATCCGGCCCAGTACTGTGCTGCGAGGAAAGCCTGCTCGTCCGCAGTGTTTGCAAGTCGTGCCGGCGCCGGAGCGTTTTTCTTGCGTTGCCGGACTGTGCCGCGCATGGCACTATCACCATCGTGCAGCTCGCCCACGCCGGTCGAGCAGGATGACAGCACGACCAGTTCTGTATTGAGATCCAAGTCGAAGATCTCGAACGCTTGCAAGAAACCGTCATCCGGCGTACCCGCGGGAATTGTCACGTGGCGAGAGAATTCCTGTTTTTCTGTTTCGTTACCTGACTTCGTCGAGGGAACACTAAACACCAACGAGGAGAACAACGACTGCCGTTGGTCCACCAGCCCACACGCCGCTTGCCGCGCCAATTCACATGCGTCGTTAATCGGCAATGGTCCTTGCCGCTTAATTAGATCCGCCAACCCAATGCCTTCCGCTAACTCCATCACGAGGTAGGGAATCCCATCCGCGTCACCGGCGTCCGTTGCCAGAATCACGTGGGGATGACTGGGCAACTGGCCTACCGCCTGCATTTCGCGGTGGAATCTCTTCACGGACTCTTCGTCGGCGAGATTGTACACAAACTTAATCGCGACCAGACGGTTCAGATGTTCGTGCCGGGCCTTATAGACTTCGCCCATTCCGCCAATACCGACGCGTTCGATCAGCAGATAGGATCCGATGCGCCGACCAATCGCAATGGATCTGCGGCTCAGATCCAAAGTCTGGGATAGGTCTGGCTGGCTGATTCGCTCGCTGTGATCCGGCGGCCCATCACTTCCGGTTGCTTCCGGTCTGGGTCATGCCATCATGCTCACACAACGTGACAGTCGCCCCTCAAAAGTACCACTCAGTTTAGCTGGTGTGGTTGGGAACCACAACATTAGGGGTTG
>MPMF02011796.1_pt1 | contig 10475 bp, 8 predicted proteins | sample 1617271 | NCBI WGS metagenome assembly MPMF02 (sample SAMN05944812, study PRJNA350692) | marine metagenome | biome: marine; feature: ODZ; material: water; isolation source: 120 m water sample prefiltered with 30 um filter, filtered on to 0.2 um... | place: Pacific Ocean | collected 2012-04-09... | reverse complement strand
TGTGCCGACCCAGCGGATGCGGGATATCTATCAGGTAGTCCGTGATGCGGGCGACGCCTGCATGGCTCAAATGCGTGCCGGCGTTTCTGCCGCGCAGCCGCACGAGGCCGCAAAAAATATAATTGACGATGCCGGTTTGGACGCTTACCGGTTACACATGACGGGCTATGCTGTTGGTGCTGCGTTTCCACCATCCTGGGTAGAGCCGCTGATTATGGATAGCGGCTCCAGCTATACACTGGCAGCAGGCATGGTGATCGCTGTCGAACCGCCAGTATTCGGGCTTGCCGATGGGCTCGGCGTTCGCTTGATCGACAACGTTCTGATCACGGACACGGGATATGAACCGCTTAGCAGCACAACGCGCGATCTTATCGTCATCTGAAAGAGCCTTCCCAATGGCCTCTCAAGAATCGAAGATCAGCGCTAGCGCTTGGTGGTCCGATAAGGACTCGAACTTTCGACCAATGGATCATGAGTCCAGGCCAAAGCCTACAAGGCTCCACTGAAATCCTTTATTAGTAGCAATCCTCTCACCCCGACTCTACGCAATCGGACTCAAATGGGGTGAAAAGGACACAAAAGAACTCAGTTTCAGCGCATGAAGATTTGCTCTTGGACCAAGACTAAATCAATCCACACCGAATTCTGACTATGTCTCGCAGGGGTCGAAAAGGAACCCCTATGACGCTTTACCAACCTCGGCCCAGATGGAAATCGACTGCAAGATGGACGATTCTGCTCAGTAACGCCGGTCAACTTAACTAACCGACTATCCCAACTAGGACATAGTTCGGGAGCACAGGCCCCGGTACCATGAAATGAGTACGGATCTAAAGTCTAGCCAAATTGAGGAAAGTCATATGAAACACCAAATCGGGCGTCGGCAGTTTAACAAATTACTTGCATCCTTAGGGATCGCGACCGTTTCCATTCCTTTGGTTGGTAATCGAGCTCAAGCCGCTAGCGGCGAGGATCTTCATGTTTTCACCTTTGATATTTACATGGAGCCTGAACTTCATACAGGTTTTGTCGAATCGCACGGCGCACTTCCTCGTTTCTCGATCTTTGGCGATCTGCAGGAAGCATTCCTGAAGCTTGCCGGAGGTTTCAAACCGGACGTGACGATGACCGGATTCGAGTCGATACAGCGTTGGCGGGATGCCGGCCTGATTGTTCCGATCGATACTGGGAAATTGACGGAATGGGGCAATGTCTTCGACAAGCTGAAGCACAGCGGCATGCTCGACGATGGCATCCAATGGGCGGTACCCTTTATTTGGGGTAGCACGTCTATCGTCTACCGAACAGATTTGGCCCCGGAATACGCGAATAATCATACCTGGGAGATTCTCTGGGATCCAAAATACAAGGGTAAGCTCGCGATGCGAGACTCCGCGGATGAGGCCTCTATTCCAGCCGCCTTGGTGTCGGGTATTGCAAACCCATTCGACATGAACGACGAGCAGATCGAGCAGGTCAGATCACGCCTCAAAGAGCAACGCGATCTCTTGCGCTTCTACTATGGGGACAATACGACCTTGGCCCAATCCATTGCCTCGGGCGAGGTCGTAGCAGCCTATGCATGGAGTGACGTCTACACTGAACTGAAGGCGCAGGGACATCCTGTCGGGTTCATGACACCCAAGGAAGGAATCATTACTTGGATCGACCTTGCCGCGATCGTCAAAGACTCGACCGCATCCGAAGAGCTAAAGTACGCATACCTCAATGCAATTTTGGCACCAGAGAGCGGTGCCTACGCGATCGAAGAGTTCGGCTATGGTCATTCCAACCAAAAGGCTTTTGAAGTCGCCGATCTGAAGGTGGTTGAGGAGCTGGGATGGACCAACCCTGATGTCGTGATCGACTCCGGTTTATTGCTGGAGCCATTCGAGCCTGATACGCAACAGAAGTTGAACCTCATGTTCGATGAGGTGAAAGCAGGACTTTAGACCCTCCAGGGTCCGAACTTGGCCGGTCGGGATCTCCAACCCGGAGACCCTCCGGCCCGAGTTTGGCCAGTCGGGATCTCCAACCCGCTTCGGCTGATACTCAATACCTGACTTTGAGTCTGTCACCTGACCGACGTGTTGTTAGGGAAAAACCCGCTATTCGAAGAACATTGCGGCAATATTCTGTGGAAGCGATCGAAAGCCATGACTGATGCAGATAAGACAGAGGCAAACTGCCGTCCAGAAGCCGAGAGTCTTTCCACTAGGCAGCTTTCTGGGCTAGACGGACTCGAAAAATTGCTGGCGCGTGAGACCGAGTTATTCAAGAGGCGTACTGCCAATTCGGCGCGTCTCTCAGAACAATCCAAGAGCGATGGTCTCCCTAACGGTGTGCCAATGCCGTGGATGACGGAATGGCACACGCCTTATGCGATGTACGTGGCGTCGGGCTCCGGAGCAACCATCATCGACGTAGACGGTAATGAATACCAGGATTTCTGCCTTGGCGACACTGGCACGATGTTCGGCCACTCACCCCCAGCGATGAGCCAAGCTGTGATCGAGCAGATCCGCGAGGGCGTCACAACTATGCTGCCCACCAAAGACGCAGGTGTGGTTGCTAGAGAATTGGCACGCCGGTTTGGCTTAACGCATTGGCAATTTGCGATCAGCGCCACTGATGCAAACCGTTTCGTTGTACGAATCTGCCGCGTTCTGACCGGTCGCCCGAAGGTGCTCATTTTCGATCAGTGCTACCACGGTAGTCTCGACGAGACACTCGGGCATATTGAGAATGGCCAGATCGCAAGACGGGCAAATTATGACACTAATCCGGCAGTGCCCCCATCCAGAATCACGAGAATCGTAGAGTTCAATGATGTCGAATCGCTTGAACGCGAACTTGCCCACGGAGACGTCGCTTGTGTGCTGGCAGAGCCTGTGATGACCAACTGTGGGATGGTTCTACCAGAGCCGGGATTTCACGAGCGCCTACGTGACCTGACACGCCAGCACAATGTTTATCTCGTCATTGACGAGACCCACACTTTCTCTTCCGGTCCTGGCGGCTATACGGCAGCGCACGGTCTGGAGCCGGATTTCATAACCTTAGGCAAGGCGATTGCTGGTGGTGTGCCGGCAGCTGTCTACGGCTTTTCGTCAGAAATTGCTGAAAAGATAGCCAATGGCTTTGCGGGTGAGCGGGACACAGCCCCCATGGGCATTGGGGGGACCCTGGCGGGGAATGCCCTTTCCATTCGTGCCATTCGCGCGACGCTGGAGAATGTGGCCACCGAGGAAGCCTTTGAGCGTATGATTCAAGGCGCCAACAGATTGGCGGATGGCATTGAAGACGAGATCGCTGCCATTGGACTACCTTGGAGTGTGACTCGATGCGGTGCGCGGGTCGAATTGCAGTTTGCGCTAAATCCGCCGCGCACCGGCGCTGAAGCAACATTGCAGATCGACTGGGATCTGTTGGGCTTCATTCACCTTTATCTAGTAAATCGTGGTGTTCTGCTAACACCTTTTCACAACATGATGCTAATTTCGCCGGTTACAGATGTCGCAGCGATCGACCTACTAGTATCACAACTGACGTCTTGTATGGAGGAGCTGATGGAACTTAATGATCGTGGTATCAATCGGGAATCAAAGCGGCAAATTCAGTCGCTTTGTGCGACCGGCGAGAAAGCTGAGCTATGAGCAAAGGTACGATCCTTGTGACAGGTGCCTCTCGTGGCATTGGGAAGGCAATTTCACAGCGACTCTACCAAGATGGTTACCACATCATAGGCACCTATAATTCGACCAAGCCGGCGGCCAACTCAGCTGAGAACCACAACTTTGTTCAGCTCGACTGCGGGAACGATGACTCGATCGAAGCGATAGCGCGAGCCTTGTCAGATCGTGAGCTGCAGGGCATCGTCAATAACGCGGGTACGATTGAGTTCGAGGACTTCCAGAATTTTGACCTAAAAAGTTGGCGCAGGACCTTTGCCGTCAATCTCGACGGTGTATTGAAGTTGACCTTGGCCCTTAAAGACCAGCTCGGCGCCAACGGTTCCGTTGTCAATATCGCAAGCACAGATGGGTTCATTGGCGGTTTCGATACGATGGGATACGCGGCCAGCAAGGCCGCCGTGATAAACCTCACGAAGAGCCTAGCGATCAATTTTGGCCCACAGAATATTCGGGTTAATGCTGTAGCGCCAGGGTGGATTCAAACAGATATGGGAACCAAGATGCCGGAGGTTGCGATCGATCACACAGCTCTTGGGCGCCTCGGACTTCCCGAAGAGATCGCCGGTGTCGTGTCATTTCTGATTTCAAGTGACTCCAGCTACGTAACAGGCGAGACTATCGTAGTTGATGGCGGATACTATTGTATCGATCCCGTGATGAAACTTGAGGCGAATGACGGTTAGATTGAGGCTGCCATCATGGGGCTCGTAAATGGTTGAGCGTGCCAAAGTGGCGCCAGCGCGGCTGGAGGCACCGCGTCTTGGATTGATTGCCCGCGTCCGTGCGGCGGGTATGCGTCACGAACCGCTTCGCGGCTACGCGCTGCTGTCGCCGACCATGGCCTGGATGCTCGTCGCCTTGGCGATCCCGCTCGCGATCCTGGTAACGCTCAGTTTCTGGACCCAGGTTTATCTCGACTTCGACCGCAGTTTCAGCCTCAACAACTATATTGTTTTCTTCGAGAAGCCGATCTACCTCAAGCTGTTGTTGAAGTCGGTCAAGATCTCCGGCGCGGTAACCCTGGCGACCGTCCTGCTGGCCTATCCGACGGCCTACTTCATCGCCTTCAAGGTGAAGACGAATAAGCTGGTCTGGCTGATTCTGATCACCGTCCCATTCTGGACCAGCTACCTGCTTCGAGTCTTTGCCTGGAAGGTGGTGCTCGGCTTCAACGGCGTCATCAACTCCGGCCTGATGACGCTGGGAATCATCGAAGCACCGCTCGACTTCATCCTCTACAACCCGACGGCCGTGGTCATCACCCTGGCGCACGCCTGGGCGGCGTTTGCCATTCTGCCGATTTACGTATCGCTCGAGAAGATCGACCGCTCACTCCTGGAGGCTGCGGCCGACCTGGGCGAGGGGCCGGTTATGAGTTTCCTGCGGGTGACGCTGCCGCTCTCGATGCCGGGTGTGATCGTCTCCAGCCTGCTGGTCTTCATTCCCACCACGGGCGACTATGTGACGCCGAACCTGGTGGGTGGCCCGACGGGGATCATGATCGGCAATATCGTCGTATCGCTTTTCGGCAACGCGAACAATTGGCCCTTGGGGGCGGCGACGGCCGTCATGTCGATGCTGTTCATCGCGTTCCTCGTCTGCATCTTCCTCTGGTTAACCAAGTTGTTTAGGGGGCGCGTGGCATGAGCGCCTCCTGGACCCAGAAAAGGGAACGGTTCGGCGGGCTTGGCGTCTACACGATCATCTATCTCGTGTTCATCTATGGGCCGGTCCTCGTGTTGCCCGTCTTCTCCTTCAACGATTCCATCTATGTCGCCTTCCCACTGAAGGGCTTCACGCTTCAGTGGTACGAGGACATGATCAATAATCCTCGCATGCTGGAGGCCCTGATGAACAGCCTCAAGGTTGGCGGAACTGTCGCCGTTTTGAGCACCATCTTCGGCACCTTGGCGGCGAAAGCGGTGACCCGCTACCGCATGCCCGGCCGGGGTCCGGTCGTAGGCTTCATCATGCTGCCGCTGGTCATCCCCGAGATCATCATGGGGCTCGCCTTGCTGGTAATGGCCAACACCGGTGGCATCGAATTGTCGCTGTTCACCATCGGTATCGGACACATGCTACTGTGTGTGCCCTTCTCCATGGTGGTGATGATCTCGCGCCTCGAGGGTTTTGATAAGAACTTGGAGGAGGCCGCCCTCGATCTCGGCGAGAATCCTTGGTGGACCTTTTGGCGGGTGACTTTCCCGCTTGTTATGCCGGGTTTGATCGCCAGCCTGCTGCTGACCTTCACGATCTCATTCGACGAGTTCATTCTGGCCTTCTTCCTGGCCGGCACGGACGTGACCCTGCCGGTCTTTATTTGGAGCCAGTTGCGCTTTCCGGCGAAGCTGCCGGGCGTGTTGGCGCTGGGAGCCACGATCCTGACCGTGACCTTCTTCATGGTCACCTTTGCCGAATGGTTCAGACGGCGAGGTGATCAGTTACGTCAAGGCAGTTACGGGGAGTTGTAGGGGTGAGTGACGAACACATCATTTCGATCCGAAATGTTTCCAAGGAATTTGGTGGCGTCAAGGCAGTGAACGACGTGAACCTCGATATCCGCCGCGGCGAGTTCTTCTCGCTCCTAGGGCCCTCGGGCTGCGGCAAGACCACCTTGTTGCGGATGCTCGCTGGCTTCGAGGCGCCAACCCGCGGTGAAGTCTTCATCGATGAGCAGGCCATGTCGGCGATTCCACCGCACCAACGTCCGGTCAACATGGTGTTCCAGAACTATGCCATCTTTCCCCACTTGGACGTGCGCGGGAACATCGCCTTCGGCATGCGCAAATCCGGTCTTCCAAAATCGGAAATCAACGCTCGGGTCGAGGAGATATTGGCGATGATCAAGTTGCCCGGCTATGCGGGGCGCGGCGCCACGCAGCTTTCTGGCGGTGAACGCCAGCGCGTGGCGCTGGCCCGCGCTCTCATCAAAAAACCGAAGGTCTTGTTGTTGGATGAGCCACTCGGCGCCTTGGACAAGAAACTTAGGGAGCAGATGCAACTGGAGCTCAGGGCGTTACAGAAGAACGTGGGCATCACCTTCGTGTTTGTGACTCACGACCAGGAAGAAGCGCTCACCATGTCGGACCGCGTGGCCGTCATGTTGAAGGGCCGGGTGCTTCAGGTCGACGGGCCGATGGGCCTCTACGAGCGGCCGACGACGCGCTTCGCCGCGGACTTTATCGGCACTATGAACTTTTTCGATGGCACCATCCTAGGTGCTGGCAAAGGCGCGACAAGCATCGATGCAGGGCCTTTGGGCGAGGTACGGGCCGAGACGAAAGACGAAACCTTCGAGGTCGGATCAGAGATCATCGTCGCCATTCGGCCCGAGAAACTGCGCCTTTCCTTCGAAGCGCCCGGCGAAGGTGTGAACGTCGCCCGGGGACGTATGGGTCCCGCTGCCTATCTCGGCGACCGTAGCCACCTCTACGTTTATCTATCCGGCCGAGAGCAACCGGTGGCCGTTGCCATGCAGAACGCCGGCCGCTTGGCCGTCGGTATCGATCAGACCGATCAACCGGTCTGGCTCAGTTGGGCCGAAGACGCGATCGTGCTGTTGTCTGGCAATTGACGTCTCTATTACAGCGCTGATATGTTGGGAAAAAAGTCACAAGATATACGACCATCACTCAGTTGAGTGCACCTAGCGAAAGCATGTGATCGCTTTCACGTTTACTGACAGATGGCTCCAGTAATGGAGGGGCATCCTGGGTACAAGGAGAGGAAATGACCAATCAATATCGCGATTGAAGGTATCATCGCTGTGCTGTTCGCACTTTGGCGGTGGCCAAATTTGTTATATACCCAACCTGTAGAGTGACACCCCTGATAGAGCCGAATCTTGGTCAGATCAGGAAAGGAGAAAACGAGACATGAGCGACTTCAATCAGCCCCTGTCCGGCAACGATATGCCGCGCTTTGGTGGCACGCCCACAATGTTTCGCCTGCCCTTCGCTGCTCCCGAGACAGCAATAGATGTGGCGATCGTCGGGGTGCCACTGGATATCGGCACCAGCAATCGCGTCGGCACACGTTATGGACCGCGTCAAATCCGCTTTGAATCCGTGCTTGTGCGTCCCTACGGCATGGCCACCGGGGCAGCCCCGTTCGATTCCTTTCAAATTGCGGACACTGGCGATGTTGCAGTGAACCCATACAACCTTTTGAAATCAGTAGACATTATCGAGGACCACTTTCGCAGGCTGATCACTCAGGCGAGTGTTACCGTCGCCCTGGGTGGAGATCACACTGTCACGCTGCCCATTCTAAGAGCCCTGGCTGCGCACCACGGCCCAATTGCGTTGATACACGTTGATGCGCATGCCGACATTAACGATGAAATGTTCGGTGAGCGCATTACCCATGGCACAATTTTTCGCCGTGCCATAGAAGAAGGCCTGATCGCAGCAAAGAAAATGTATCAAATCGGTTTGAGAGCAACCGGCTACAGCGCGGAAGATTTTGACTGGGGACGCGCGCAAGGGGTGACCGTCATTTCAGCCGAACAGTGCTGGTATAACTCCCTCGCCCCGATCATGGACCGCATCCGTAACGCCTTGGGCAGTGAATATCCCGTTTATCTTTCATTCGACATTGATGGCCTCGACCCGTCAGCCGCACCAGGTACCGGCACACCAGAACCAGGTGGTCTCACCAGTAGTCAGGGCCTCGAGATTATTCGCGGGTGTTTCGGGCTCAATCTCATCGGCTGCGACCTGGTCGAAGTCTCGCCACCCTACGACCCGACCGGCAACACCGCGCTCCTGGCAAGCAATCTGGTATTTGAAATGCTCTGTGCGTTGCCAGGTTGCAAAAGGCGTTAACGTTCTTTGATCGCCCGCAGTGCAAGGCCGTATCCCGCGTAGCCAAAACCGCTGATCCCGCCCTTGCACACCGGCAGGATAGTCGAGCGAATATCTCGCGATCAAGGGTTGGAAGCATGCACCTCGAACCTACCTGGGTAATGCAAACCATCTCTTCAAGTTCGACGCCCTCGCGACCGGCCGGATTCCCGATATAGCTTTCAACTGAGACGGCCATGGGTCGTCGACCCAGCGAGCCAACGATGTCCACCTGAAAAATGGACGAAGTTCTCGTATTTCGTTACTCTTCGAAGTCAGACATAATGGTCCATTCCCGCGGCTTATGTCGATTGAGGTGACCTGAGTACGAAGGGCATCAGATGTCAGACCTTGGAAAGAATGCCGGAGCGTCTGGTAGGGGTAGGAGCCACCCAATTGCCCAGAACAGAAGCCCAAAATCTCTCAGCCCTCGGGCAATTAGCGCGCTCGCCGAATGGAATACCGCGGTTGGTGATGTACTTCGCAACTTTGATAGCGAAGACTTATTGGGCACGTTAATTGATGCTTTGTCGTACCGTACACGGTTCGATTCCTGGCTAGTCGCAATCTTCCATGCGGACGCCCAGCCGACACTTATCGATTACAAAGAATCCAAAGACATGGAAGACCAATATGCAACGGGACCCTATCTGCTTGACCCGTATTACAACGTCTTCCTAAGCAGGCAAAGCTCAGGCTGTTACCTTCTTAGGGACATTGCACCAGATCATTTCACTAAATCCGAGTTCTTTCGAAACTACTATAGTCGAATTGGATTAAGCGATGAGATTGGCTATATCCTGTGGAAAGATAAAACTACGGCAGTGCATCTATCCATTGGACGCGCACGAGGCTCACCACGCTTTTTGAAGACGGATTTGGTCTGGTTTAGAGTCGTGCAACCCATCGTCGATGCCGCCGCTCAGCGACTATGGCAACGCAGTGAGACAGCGATCCTGACAACGGCGAGACAACGCTCAGAGTTTCATTCCTATCTGAGAGACGCTTTCCGGAACTTCGGTATGTCGACCCTCACTCCACGAGAGCAGGAGATCACCAAACTATTGCTCAAGGGTTTCTCTGCCAAGTCGATCGCGCGCACGCTTGGAATATCTCCCGGGACCGTACGAAATCATATGAAACAAGTCTATTCCAAGTTGGAGGTCAACTCCCAGGTTGGGCTCGTCGGTTTGTTTTTTGAAACGTTGGGGGTGGAGAGGCTGGGTTAGTTTTCAATCGGTGAATATTTTTCAATTTCTATGCGGGGACTACTTCCAAGAATCTCCACCCCATTAGTTGTTTCAATATATCAGGTAGAGTCGACGTACAGATACTTGCCGTGTGAAGGCTAAGGCCTGCGAAAATTAGTTCAGAAAACCCTTTATTAATCAGGCTTCAACTCCACGCAAGTTGACCTGAATGGACTGGAGAGGACTGGAACGGACCCAGTTTCAGCACGTTTTCAGCACACTAAAGTTTGCCTCAGCGAAGCCTCGTGCCTCGCCACGTTATACTAACCAGACACACAAATGTTAATAGAAGGTTAATTATGTCAACGCTAGAAAAAAAATCATGGTCAAACCCTGATGGGACGCTAACTCCAGACAAAACGCATGCTGCCAATATTAAATTTGGTGCCGTGACGCTTACTAAAGCGAACATGCAACCAGGATGGAAATGGTCGGAGTGCATCAAGCCTCTTGTTGAAACAGAAAGCTGCCAAGCGGGGCATATTGGTCTACTGCTTCAAGGCCAAATTCATGTGGTTTCCGATGATGGTTCTGAATTGACTATTAATGCGGGAGACGCCTATCGTTTCGCTCCAGGCCATGATGCGTGGGTTGTTGGAGATGAACCTGCTGTTGGAGTTGAGTTCTCAACAGACAACAAAGAGTTCGCAGCTTGGACGCGTGGCGAGGGTTAATTTGTAATC
>MPMF02096204.1_pt1 | contig 10483 bp, 7 predicted proteins | sample 1617271 | NCBI WGS metagenome assembly MPMF02 (sample SAMN05944812, study PRJNA350692) | marine metagenome | biome: marine; feature: ODZ; material: water; isolation source: 120 m water sample prefiltered with 30 um filter, filtered on to 0.2 um... | place: Pacific Ocean | collected 2012-04-09... | reverse complement strand
GTTACACGCTGTCAGCCAAACCGTTCCAATGGACCTTCACGCGGCGCGACCTCACGGCGCTCCTCGCTCGGCTCCAACGCGGCGAGCACCAGTGGGCCGCCTGAGAATACGTCACCGTAATTACGAAACGCAGTACTAAGTGCCTCAAATGTACCCGATCGGGCCGTAGCTGGAGCAACCGGCCCGCGCCGGAGACCCGACAACTCGACGATGGCCAGATCTTCGAGAAGTTCCCTCGTAGCGAGCAGTGGTAGAAACTGCGATCGTTGTCGGTCCGAAACTATGAGGGTTCTGCCACGTCGACGCCAAACCAAGACGCTGTCAGCCCGTGTTTGTTGTGTTGACCGCAGTGCCCCGTGGTGGCACGGTCATGGCAAGACCAGATCGCGGAGGGAATGCCGTGAAACCACTTCGCGTGCCGACCGCCTTGCGAGATAAACTGGGACCAGACGCCTCAGAGGCACTGGTCGAAATGCTTCACGACAGCGCGAGACAGTCGGCTGACGACACGATCGATCGAGCAACCGAACGCTTCGAGCGCCGCTTGGCCGAGGAGCTCGCGAAGATGCGAGTCGAGCTGGCGCAAGGTCTTGCATCACTGAGACAGGAGATCGCTGAAGGCAACGGCGCGCTCCGCAAGGAATTCCACGAATCGCTGAGCGCTACCCACACCGCCCTGTTGCGATGGTCGCTGGTGTTCTGGACCGGCCAGGTTGTGGTACTGGTGGCCCTTCTGCGCTTTCTTCGCTGAGCAGCCCTGAAGGGACTTGTTGCCGAGACATCTGAATCCGATGCAGCTGGTTCTTCGGCGCCGCGCGCCGCGGCTATCGTGGATCGCCATCTCGTGTGTTGTCCTCGCGGCAGGGGCCTGCGCGCCGGCTGACACGGAGCGCCTCGACGACGCCTCGACGGCATTCACCATCGAACTCCCCTACGAACATTACACGCTGGACAACGGGCTCGAGGTGTTGCTGCACGAGGACCACTCGGACCCGATCGTCGCCGTGGCGACCATCATGCACGTCGGGTCGAGCCGCGAGCGACCGGGCAAGACCGGGTTCGCGCACTTCTTCGAGCACATGTCGTTCAACGACTCGGAGAACGTCCCGGTCGGCTCCAACCGCAAGCTGATCCCGGAGCTGGGTGGCACCCGCAACGGCGGGACCAGTTCTGACATGACTATCTATTACGAGGTGGTGCCGAAGGACGCCTTCGAGAAGATCCTGTGGATCGACTCCGACCGGCTGGGCTACATGATCAACACCGTGACCGAGGCGGCGCTCGAGCGCGAGAAGCAGGTCGTCAAGAACGAGAAGCGCCAGCGGGTCGACAACGCCCCCTACGGGCACACGCAGACGGTGCAACGGGCAGCACTCTACCCCGAGGAGCACCCCTATCACTGGACCGTGATCGGCTCGCTCGACGACCTCCAGAGCGCCACGCTCGAGGACGTGAGCTCGTTCTATACCCGTCTCTACGGCGCCAACAACGCCACGCTGGTCATCGCGGGCGATATCGACATCGGTGAGACGAAGCGACTGGTCGACTACTGGTTCGGCGAGATTCGCCGCGGCCCCGAGGTGAGGGCACCCTACCCGCAACCGGTGTATCTGGAGGCGTCCCGGTCGCTGATGTACGAGGACAACTTCGCGACGCTGCCAGAGTTGCAGATTGTCTTCCCGTCGGTCGAGCAGTTTCACGAAGACCAGTACGCGCTGGACATCCTGACCGAGCTGCTGGCTGGCAACAAGCAGACGCCACTCTACGAGGTAATCGTCGAGGAGCGGCAACTCGCGCCAAACGTGGTCGTCGGACAGAGAGTGTCTGAAATCGCCGGCGAGCTGGTCATCCTCGTGCGCGCAAACGCAGGGACCGATCTTGACGCGGTGAAGGCTGCGGTCGACGAGGGGCTGGCGCAGTTCGAAGCCGAGGGTGTGGACGCCACCGCGCTGCGCCGCGTGAAAGTACAGGCCGAGCGAGCCATTCACGAGCGAGTGGGCAGCGTGCTGGACAAGGCGTTCGAGCTGGCCGAGGGCAACGAATTCACCGGCGACCCGAACCACATCGCCACCGTGGCGCGCGAAACGCAGCAGGTGACGGCCGAGGACGTGATGGCGGTCTACGACCGCTACATCAAGGACCGCACCTACGTGATGACGAGCTTCGTCCCGCGCGGGCAGCCGGAGCTTGCGGTCGAGGGCGCCGAGCCGGCGGATGTCGTCGAGGAGAAGATCATCCAGGGCGCCGAGGCGGAGGTCTCTCAGGGAGAGGAAGCAGTTTACAAGAAGACAGCTTCCGAGGCGGATCGGTCGGAGCCACCACTCGGAGACCCGCCGCTCGTCAGCTCCCCCGAGGTCTGGACGGCACGCCAGGAGAACGGACTGGAGCTGCTCGGCATCGAGAACGACGAGAGCGCACTGGTCGCCTTCGACCTCACCCTGCCTGGTGGCCAGCTGCTCGACCCACCCGAGAAAACCGGCGTGGCGGGGCTGCTGGCGTCACTGATGATGGAGGGCACGTCCGGCCGCACCCCGGCCGAGCTCGAGGAGGCGCTCGATCTACTGGGCGCCCGTGTCAACATCTTCGCCGGTCGGGAGGCGATCCGAATTTCGGGCAGCACGCTCGCGCGAACATTCGAACCCACGATGGCGCTGGTCGAAGAGCTGCTGCTCGAACCGCGGTGGGACAGAGACGAGTTCGACCGGCTTCGCCGCGAGCTGGCAACTCGGCTACGCGACCAGGCTGCAAGCCCGACCGCCATCGCCAATAACGTGTTCGGCCGGGTGCTCTACGGCGATGACCACGCGTTCGGAAACCCCGTGCTCGGCACACCGGAAACGGTCGCCGATATCGAGATCGACGACCTGAAGCGCTACTTCGCGGAGTATGTCTCACCAAGTCGGGCGAGCTTTCATGTTGCCGGTGCGGTATCACAGGGCCAGGTCCAGTCGGCGCTGGCGGGACTGAGCGCACGCTGGCCGGCCGCGCCATTCGACATCCCGCAGCAACCGGTGCCACCCGACGTAGCGGGCCGGACGGTCTACTTCGTCGACGTGCCGGACGCGAAGCAGTCCGTCCTTCAGGTCGGCCGACTGGCGCTGTCGGCGACCGACCCCGACTACACCCGACTCGACTTCGCCAACGAGCGGATTGGCGGCAGCTCGAGCGGGCGACTGTTCCAGTTGCTACGGATCGAGAAGGGCTACACCTACGGCGCCACGTCCGGTCTGGTCGATACGGTCGAAGTTGGCCCCTGGATGGCGCGGACCAGCGTGCGGGCGAACGTCACGCTCGAGTCGCTCGAGCTGATACGCGACCAGATTCAGACCTACGCGGAGACGTTCACCGAGGAAGACGTCGAGGTCACCAAGAACCAGATCATCAAGGGCAACACCCGGGCGTTCGAGTCACTCAACGCCAAGCTCGGTCTGCTGCGTCGGATGAGCCGTTACGACCTGCCGCCCGACTTCGTCGAGCGGGATCAGGAGCTCCTGCTCGGGATGACGCAGGACGACTTCCGCGACGTCATCACCACGCATCTCGACGAGAGCCGAATGATCTACGTCGTGGTGGGCGACGCCGAGACCCAGCTCGGCCGAATGGCCGGGCTGGGCTACGGTGAGCCGGTAGTGCTGGATATCTACGGGCGATCGCAATAGACGGCGGGCCTGGTCGGTCTTCCGGCACCCAGACCCGCTGTTACATCAAGCATGAACGAAGGCACGGCCGTGCGACGCCCACGATCGATAGCACTCAGGTGCTGATGATGAACCGGGGATCGTACGAGAAGCTCTCCCCGACGGTGCCGAAGGTGGCCGCGACGCTGTACTTGTAAGTTCCGGACGCCCCATTGATAATCGTCCTTGACACCGAAGCGCCGACCGCAAGGTCGGTTATGGGTGAGTTATCGGTAAATGGGCCATCTCCGATCACAATCGTGACCGGAAAATCACTACCGTTGCTATTCTTGAACTCCACCGTATCAGACTCGTCCTTCGCCGCGTTCGTCGCCCAATCCGTGATCTTGAGGCTCACTGTCGAGGCGACACCGCCGGTCTGCTTGACCTGATAGGTCACGGGGCGATTCGTGGGTGGCATGTAGGCATCCTCCGTCGGTTCGGGGTGGGGTGACAGTGCCACAATTTGAGGTAACGGTTGCTTGCTCTAGTTGTGGCAGGTTGTAGCAACAATTCGCTGTTGACGATCTCTCTCACGGTTCCGGCATAAGCGCCCGCAATGCTTCGGTATCCTGGATCGAATCGAACCACGGATTCAGGCGAACCAGTGCCGGCGCAAGGCCGCCGTCGATCCCTTCGCCGAGCCATCGCAGGGCGTCGTCGGTCTGTCCCAGCTGCTGGTAGGTCTGGGCAGCTTGCAGACTGAGGTCGGGATCGTCGGGCGCCAGCTCCAAAGCTTCCTGAAGAATTTCGAGCGCCGGTTCCGGTCGTTCGAGCATAGCGTTGTAAAATGCAATTTCGCCTAAGAGCATGGCGTCCTGTGGCGTCGTCATTCGCAGCTCCTCGGCACGCGATAGCGCCCGCTCGTACGCGACCGCCGCTGCCTCTGGTCGCCGTCCCAGTAACGCGCGTCGCCCAGGAATCCCCACGTGACATAGTTCAGTTCGTCTAGTTCCGCCGCTTCCTCAAACAACTGCGCCGCCCTGAAGTACCGACGTTCCTGAAAGAAGTACGCCGACGCCAAGTTGCTAAAACCCGCGACACTCGGCTTGATTTCCACAGAGCGCTCCATCGCGCCGATGGCTTCTGGCCAGCGGTCTTGATACGCGTAGGCGACGCCAAGATTCGAGTGCCCCTTGTAGCTGTCCGGTGTTCGATCGATGACCCGCTCGAATGCGTCGGAGGCCTCAGCATAACGAGACTGGGAGATGTAGAACGCCCCAAGCCAGGTATATCCGGCCCAGTGATTCGGAATTGTCTCGATCACCTTCAGGTATGCCTGCTCTGCCTCCTCGTCGCCCCCCGTCTGTTCGTAGAAAAGCGCCAGACGGCGCAAGGCCTCCGGGTTCGTGGGCTCGAGATCGATTGCCCGCCCGAACTCGGCAATGGCGTCGTCCTGACGCCCCAGGCTGCCATACGCGGTACCGAGACAGACGTGACCTGCGGCCCTGCTGGTCGTCGAGCTCGACCGCCGTCTGACACGCTGTCGCCGCCTGTAGCACCTGATCGGGCTGGTTCGTCTGATCGTATTTCTGCCAGTAGGCGGAGCCGAGGCCAGCATGCGCCAGCGCATAGTCGGGGTCGAGGTCCAGGACGCGATTGAACGTCGAGATCGCTCGGTCAATATCGCGATCTCGGTCCAGCCGCTCGAGGTAGCCGCGCCCCTGCAGGTAGAGATAGTAGGCCTCTGGCACCTCCGTGCCATACGTGCGCATCGCGTCGAGCTCGCGCGGCTCGAGCTCGATGTCGAGCAAGCCTGTCGCCGCGACAAGGACGTGATCCAGCAACAGAAACGGGTCGTCTTGAGCGACGGTCACGGTGTCTGTGCTGATCTCGCGACCGCCTGGCGCCTCCACGAGAGTCAACTCCACGCTTAGTTGCTGCCCGTCGCGGTGAACGCCACATAGCACCGCGCGCGTGACACCGAGCTCTGTACCGACTCCGCTGACACTCGCCTGATCGAGCTCACGCACCATGCTCGTCGACGCAACCTGCAGGCCGTGCGACCGGGACAGCTGAGACAGCTTCGACGTCAATGCATCGGTCAGCCCTTCGCTCAGAGCCTGGTCTTCCAGCGCCGCCGCGTCCAGCGGCATCACGACCAGGCATCGCTGCTCGGTTTCCGACCCTGCGACCGCTTGACGCAACGCCGCCTGTTCGGTTCCCGTGGGCTCGGTGCTCGACCACGGCTGCCACCAGGACATGACCAGGACGAGCGCCGCGAGCGCGCCGAGCGCGCCGAGTGACTGCGGCCGGAGGACGCGCCCCATCGTCCAACCGAGCGCCGGTACAGGTTCCGACGACCACTGCCCCGGGGTCACCGTGCCGGTCTGCCGGGCCATGTCCAGCAGCCGGATCGCCTCTTCACCGGTCTGGACTCGCCGCTCCGGGTCCTTGGTCAGCAACTGCCGGCAGAGCTCGTCGTGCGCCGGTCCGAGTTGGTCGTTGATAGAGGACGGGGCGGGCGGATCGACGTGCAGCACCTGCCCGCAAATCTCGAGCGAGGTCTTTCCCGAGAACGCCCTGCGTCCGGTCAGGCACTCGTAGTAGGTGGCGCCCAAGGCGAAGAGGTCACTGCGCCCGTCAACCGGCTCCTGTTTCACCTGCTCGGGAGACATATAGGGTGCGGTGCCCGCCACGGCGCCGCCCTGCCCGGCGGTCGACTGGGTCATCTCCTCGCTTGCCGGTCCGACCTGCGCTCGCTTCGCAAGTCCGAAGTCGAGCACCTTCAGCCCCCCGCGGGGCGTCAGCATGATGTTCTGTGGCTTGATGTCCCGATGCACCACGCTCTTCCGGTGCGCGGCGGCGAGTGCATCGGCCACCTGGCTGGCGATGTCGAGTGCTTCGTCAGGAGTGGGTCGACTCCGTTCGAGACGGGCCAACAGCGTTTCGCCCTCGACATACTGCATGACGATGAAGCTGAGGTCGCCGTCGGTACCCACCTCGAACACAGAGCAGATGTTGGGGTGGTCGAGCGAGGCGGCCGCCTGCGCCTCACGCAAGAGGTTCTTGCGGACCTGGTCGTCAGAGAGGTCCTTGGAGGTCAGTAGCTTGATGGCGACCTGGCGCTTCAGGGTGAGGTCGTCCGCCAGATACACTTCCCCCCATGCCGCCGGCACCGAGCCGGCGCTTGATTCGATAGTGGGAGACGACCTCTGGTAGCATCGTGTAGCTCGACGCCAACAAGGAGGCTACCGCCGATCTCGGGCGCGCCGAATATAGAGCGCCGGATCGCTTCGCCCCGGGTGATATAACTTGACGAGGCCCTAGTGTATATCCTGGTCGCGCGAGACAGAGAAGAAATCTGTGGCACTTCCTGCCGCTTCGCAATACTGCGTTACAGTCCCGAAGGAGACCTCTCCATGCGAACCAAGCTGACTTCGACGATCGGATGGACGGCGGCGGCGTTGCTGCTGACGGCGACCATGGTCTGGCTGAGCGGCACGAGCACCAGCGCGGCCGAGGGCGACATTGCGGGCGTGGTGAACGGCCCGAACGGGCCGGAGGCGGGTGTCTGGGTCATCGCCGAAACCGACGATCTCGAGACGCATCTCATCAAGATTGTCGTGACGAATGACGACGGCCGGTTCCTCGTGCCCGGGCTGCCGGATGCCGGCTACCGCGTCTGGGTACGTGGCTACGGGCTGGCCGACTCGACGCCGGTCGAGGCGCAGCCGGGCGCCAACCTCACCCTGACTGCCGCGGCAGCCGCGACGCCGCAGGACGCCGCCGCCATCTACCCGGCGAACTACTGGTACTCGCTGGTCGAGGTGCCACCGGCGAACGAGTTTCCCGGCACGGGTGACGGCGGCAACGGACTTGGTGAGCGGATGACCAGCCAGGCGGCATTTGTCGACCAGATGAAGCAGGGCTGCCAACTGTGTCACCAGATGGGCAACCAGATCACGCGTGAAATCACGCACATCCGCGACCGGTTCGACTCGACCGCGCACGCCTGGGAGAACCGGATCCGGTTCGGTCAGCGCGGCGTTCGGATGATCGACATCATCGGCAGCATGGGTCGCGACCGGACGGTGGGGATGTTCGCCAGCTGGACCGACCGGATCGCCGCGGGCGAAGTGCCGGCGGCGCCGCCGCGGCCCGCTGGGCGCGAGCGCGACCTCGTGGTGACGATGTGGGACTGGGGGCACGACTATTCGTTCGTGCACGACGAGGTGACCAGCGACAAGCGGAACCCGCGGGTGAACGCGAACGGGCCGGTCTACGGGGTGTCGATGTCTGACGATATGCTGGTCATCACCGACCCGGTCAGTCACCGGTCGACGTCGCTGCAGGTACCGGTGCGTGACCCGGACACGCCATCGTATTTCCCGGTGGACAATTTCGAGCCCTCGCCGTTCTGGGGCGACGAGCCGATCATGAACGCACCGGCCAACATCCACAACCCGATGATGGACGGCCAGGGGCGCGTCTGGCTCACCTCGAGCGTCCGACCGTCTCCCAACCCCGACTGGTGCGGCGAAAGCTCGGACCATCCGTCGGCACGCTATTTCCCGGTCGGCTTCAGTGGCCGGCAGGCGTCCTACTTCGACCCTGCGACCCAGAAGTTCGTGCTGGTCGACACCTGCTACGGCACGCACCATCTGCAGTTCGCCGAGGACGCCGACGACACACTCTGGTTCAGCGGCGACACCAACGTCGTCGGCTGGCTGAAGACGCGGGTGCTCGATGAAACCGGCGACGAGCGCACCTCGCAGGGGTGGTGCCCAACGGTCATCGACACCAATGGCGACGGCGTCATCACCAAGCCATGGAACGAGCCGCGGCGGGGCGGCGGAGCCTCGGACCCGAGCCTCGACACCCGGCTTGCCGGCTTCGCCTACGGCATCATTCCGAACCCGGCCGACGGCTCGGTCTGGATTGCACGAACGCAACCGGTGCCAGGGCAACTGCTTCGACTCGAGCTGGGCAACGACCCGCCGGAGACCTGCAAGACAGAGGTCTACGAGCCGCCGTTCGAAAACGACGCGGTGCCTGCCGACCGGTGGGGCTTTGCGCCTCGAGGTATCGACGTCGCACGGGACGGGGTCATCTGGACCGCGCTTTCGGGTAGCGGACACCTGGCCAGCTTCGACCGCAGTAGATGCGCGACACTGAATGGCCCGACCGCCACCGGCCAGCACTGCCCTGAGGGCTGGACGCTCTATCCGTCGCCCGGACCTCAGATGAAGAATGTCGAGGGACCAGGCAGCGCCGACTTCCATTACTACGCCTGGGTCGACCAGTTCGACACGCTCGGACTAGGAGCGAACACGCCGATAGCCGCCGGCACGACGTCGGACGCATTGCTGGCGCTCGACGCCGACTCGGGAGAATGGATCGTCATGCGGGTGCCCTATCCGCTCGGCTTCTACACCCGCGGCATGGATGGTCGCGTCGACGACCCGAATGCCGGTTGGAAGGGCCGCGGCGTCTGGGCCGACTTCGGCGGCCAGAACAACTGGCACATCGAGGGTGGCAAAGGCACGAAGAGCAAGATGGTGCAGTTCCAGATACGGCCGCACCCGCTGGCGAACTAAGTACTTCGTTTCAGAAATACAGTGACGTATTTTAGTGACAGATCATCGACGGCTCAGTTACCCTTGCATAGGCGAGGGAGGGCCTTGAGTTGCCACGAACTAGCCCATTCACAGTTGTTCTTACCGCTGGCGAGCGCCGTGAACTCGAAGCGCGCGCACGTCGGTATACGTCACCGTATCGAGATGTCATCCGCGCCAAGATCGTGCTCCTCGCGGCGAGTGGCCTGCGCAACGACGAGATCGCGGCACGGCTCGATACCCCGCGGCAGATCGTCAGCAAATGGCGCCATCGCTTCTTCCAGGACCGCCTCGCGGGGCTGGAGGAAGAGCCCCGAGGCGGGCGTACGGCCCGCTTTTCCCCCCAGCGTCGTCGTCGCGATCAAGCGGATGGCCTGTGAAGCCCCCACCGCCACCGGGGTCCCGCTGGCGCGGTGGTCCATCGCGGAGTTGCAACGAGAGGCCATCGAGCGTGGACTCGTCGCCACCATTGGGGGCACCACGCTCTGGCGCTGGCTGCAGCGGGACGCGATTCGGCCGTGGTGCCACCGCAGTTGGTTGTTCCCGCGCGACCCCAACTTTCGCGCCAAGGCCAGTCCGATCCTGGACTTGTACGCCGGCCGCTGGCGGGGAAAGCCGCTCGATTCGCACGACTGCGTGCTCTCGGCCGACGAGAAAACCAGCATTCAGGCCCGGCGGCGCGCTCATCCGTCGCTGCCGCCCCAGCGTGGGCGCCCAGGGCGGGTGGAGCATGAGTACGAGCGGCTCGGTGCTTGGGCCTATCTGGCGGCGTGGGACGTGCGACGAGCGCGCGTATTCGGCCGGTGCGAGGCGACCACGGGGATTGCCCCGTTCGACCGCCTCGTCGCGCAGGTCATGGCTCAAACCCCGTATCGCACCGCGCGCCGCGTGTTCTGGATCATGGACAACGGGTCGAGTCATCGCGGCGCCCGGGCCGCCGAACGCCTGCGGCGACGATGGCCCACGATCATTCCGGTGTTCACGCCGACGCATGCCAGCTGGCTCAACCAAATCGAAATCTACTTCTCCATCGTGCAACGCAAGGTGCTCACGCCAAATGACTTTGCCAGCCTCCACGACCTCGAAGCCCGCTTGCTCGAGTTCCAGGCCCGTTACACGCTGTCAGCCAAACCGTTCCAATGGACCTTCACGCGGCGCGACCTCACGGCGCTCCTCGCTCGGCTCCAACGCGGCGAGCACCAGTGGGCCGCCTGAGAATACGTCACCGTAATTACGAAACGCAGTACT
>MPMF02295161.1_pt1 | contig 10493 bp, 18 predicted proteins | sample 1617271 | NCBI WGS metagenome assembly MPMF02 (sample SAMN05944812, study PRJNA350692) | marine metagenome | biome: marine; feature: ODZ; material: water; isolation source: 120 m water sample prefiltered with 30 um filter, filtered on to 0.2 um... | place: Pacific Ocean | collected 2012-04-09... | reverse complement strand
TTTAATCGTTTGTTAAAGTTGGTTTACCTCTATCGTAATATTTAAAAGGTTTTCCATTTTTACAACCACCCGCAGTTTTTCTTTTAATATATTCTCTATCCACAAACACTTTTCCTTCATACTCACATTCTGCAAAAAAAGAAGTCATAGGATATGGCCATTGGTCTTTTACCGTTGGACCACAACTACTCACCAATAACATAATAACATATAACGCAATGAATTCACCTAACAACATTACTATACCTTGTAATGTTTTTTTAGCCATAGGGCCTCTTTTCTAAATTCTTATGTGGAGCATCTTTTTCCACACATTGTCTATAGGGCCTCTTATAGTCAGCATTTTTCCATGAAATTGTTCCCCTTTTCATGCCCCATTGATTATATTCCCAATAACCATAACATCCTGTTCCTGTAGTTGTACAACCAACAACCATCCATGTCGCCATCATTATAAAAATTAATAATAGCCTTTTCATGTGCCTCTCTATTCTCCTTGATTCTTTTGTTGCGTATTAGATTTGTATTCCCATTCATAAAAACTAATATCACCTCCAAGGGTATACCCATCGGCTGATTCTTTTTTTCCTTCTTTTCCTTCTCCATCTTCATTTTCACGCAAAACCATAAATTTTCCCTCTGTCTCAGCTTTCATTTTTACACCCTCTAGTGCTTTATGGGTCTTTTTTGTATACACCAACTGATAAGATATGGGAATTTTTTCTTTGTCTACAACCCACAAATAAATCCAATTCGGTTCATCAATAAAATGTTTAAGATATAGTCCTGCCTTCGGGTTTGCAACTTTTGGATATCCCAATATTGAAGTATATGTAACATAAGTCGATGAAACCAATACAAGAAGAAGGGGAATAAACCAAATTAAAAATTTTGGGCTTTTTCTTCCTTCTATCAATAACCAAAGACATATTACCGAAAGAACCACCAATCCAAAAACTAAACTCTCTATCATCTTGCAGGACCTCCATTTTCCTCTTCATAAGCTTCTGCACCCCCACCTTGATAATTGCCCATGGCCATCAATGGAGTTACAAATTTCTTCTCTTCAAATGTAAATGGCGGGATGACATTTCCATCCTTATCTAATCGAAATCGGACAAATGTTTCTTCCTGTCCTTTGTAACTAAATGTTTTCTCTCCTGCCCATAATATTGAATATGGATTGACCTTATGCAATTCCACCTTTATTGTTAAATTTCGTCTATTTTTCACTTCAAGTTGTGTATAGGTTCTTTCAGAATAATAATGGGAATTAATAATATATTCTCCTTCAATAATTCCACGAATAGTTACAACTTCCCTATTGATTTTAACGGTTGATGTAGTTCCATCTGCATTAACTATAGTATCATTCATTGATCCTAAATCATCTTTATCAAGATGCATATAGTTTAAATTCTGATGTCTAAAACTAACCTGTTTACCTGTGGGATCTTCAACATAAAGATCTATATCTCCATTGGCATCATGATCCCATTCCATAACAACAACGAATTCTGCTCTCCGTTCAAAATCTTCTTTTTTCGATTCCGGCTTTATTAAAAGGAACGCTACTATGAAGAGAAATGCAAAACCGACCAAAATATTGAAAAGGATGTCAATGAAACCGATAGTAGATTTATATTTTTCATTCGATTGCATTTTTGTCCTGCAGTTGAGTTTCCGTTGTTTCGTAATTAACCAACTGCACTTTTATAATTAACGAACTCATTAAACCTATCAAGGTTGTATACAAAGCCGTGGACATTCCTCTTGCCATTGCGGCGAGGGCATCTTGTAGGGTCCGGGTATTTGTAACATCTATATTTTCAAATGCGGTTCCAAGCATAAATAAAAATCCAGTTACGGTACCTACCATTCCCAAAGCTAAGCAACTTTCAGCAATAAACCACCCAACATCCAACTTTTTACGATTTTTATTGATATCTAAATCGTAAGTATTTCTTCCAACCCAAATTGATGTGAAGACAAAAATTAACAAAATTAAAAAGCTTAATTTAGTAATGTCAGCTTGATATAATATAGTATGCATATCAAAATAACTTGCTACAGCAAATCCCAATGTGGTTAAACAAAATATTAACCACCATTTTAATAATTTGATTGGTCTTGCCATTAAGATTTCCCCCTATTTTAAGTTTTCCTTATCTGTATATTTATCTTCCTCATCGACTTCGTCCCACTCTTCTGCCTCTTCAATGGATCTAATTTGTTTAGCATCTTGGTTTACCCGTCTTTCTTTCTTCTTGTTTTTTTTGGTTTTTCTTACTTTGAAAAACTCTTCGAATGATTTAGCCGCTGCTACTGCCATTTTTATTTTTCTTTCTATTCCATAGTTTTTGTTTTCGCCTAGCATTTCTTAATATGTAATTACTAGCATATTCAAGATATAATTTTCCCAACATGTGGTCATATTCATGCTGAAATACTTTTGCGGATACTTCAGTAAAAGATGCATTCATAACTTCCCCCTCAAACGTAGCATAGGTGCAATTTATTCCATATGCCCTCGTTACTGGAAAAAATAATCCAGGGAAAGATAAACATCCTTCTGAAATATAAGTTGTCTGTTCTGTACTGTGTGTTATTCGGGGATTAAAACATGCAATTGCATTCCCGTTAAATCTCATCACAAATACTTTTAAATTTACTCCTATTTGACATGCAGATATTCCCATACCCTCATATTTTACCAATGCATCTAATAATTCTTCTTTTAACTTTTTAGGGTCTTCCTGGGGATTATCAAAATCAAATGACTTTGCCCGTTTTTCCAAAAGAGGATCACCTTCTAATATTAATTCCATTTTATATTATCCTTGAAAAATTCTTCACCTTCTCGAATTTAATTGTATTATTAAATTTGTCATTCATTGTATCGCCCTTGTGACTAATAATGAATACGTTTTGTTTTCCTTGAAGATTATTAATTATTGTTAAAAATTCTTCTGTTCCGTTTGCGTCCAATGAACTATCAAATACCTCATCCAGAATTAGAAGATTAGTATTTACGCTATTTTTCATCTTTGCGATAGTTCTCCAAGTGAAAAGAAGAGCTAAATCGATTCTCATTTTTTCACCCTCACTAAACGAATCATACGTAAATTCATCCCTGTGTCGTGACTTAATCGTTTCATTAAAGTTTTCATCTAAATTGAAAGATGCATAAAAATCCATTGAAGCGAGATACTTATTAATCAATTTATTCATTATGGGCAAATATTGTTTAATAATGCGTGTCTTAATTCCTGTATCTTTCAATAATACATAAGCAGTTTCATATAGTTGTTTTGTAAATGATAATTGTTCTAATCTTTTATTGGAGATTTTTAGTTCTTCGTTAAGTTCTTTTAACTTACTGGATTTCTCCTCAACATCATCTTCTCTATTTTCTATTTCTTTAATTTGTCCCTGTAGTTTTGAAATATAACTATTGATTGCTTGAATTTGATTTTGTTGGTGAGCAATTGTGGTTTGTATTTTGGTAATCTTGTCTAATTGAGATTTTGCATCATCAATTTTATGACCGATTGACAACAATGCAGTGCCAGATTCGTGCATTTTTCCATGATGTTCTGATATCATCTTGGTTTTATGTTCTTCACTTAATTCTTGATTACAGGTTGAACACGTATCATTCTGTTCGTAAAATTCAATTTCATCTTCACACTTCATCATTGTCCGTTCAATACCGGACTGAAACTTCTCCAAAGTGTTTAATCTTTTTTGTGATTCATCATTCTCTATTGTTTTTATTAATTCATTGTTCAACTTATTTAATTTAGCAATCTCCTCTTCATTCTTTTTAATATCTTCCTGGTTGTTCTCTATCTGGTCTTTTTTAGTTTTCTTCAGGCCATCAATTAATTCTTGGGTAGATTTAATATGACCATCTGCCAGTTCAATTTTGATATTAGTATTTGATGATTCTTCTTTATTTTCAGATATTCGGTTTTTCAGCAATCCGTTCATTACAGAAAAAATCTGAATATCTAAAAGGTCCTCAATGATTGCTCGTCTGTCAGTTAATTTCAACTGCATGAATGGAGTAAACGAGGCCGAACCAAGAACAACGATTTGGGTAAAGGATTTATAATTTAATTTGAGAATTGTATTCTCTAAATATTCTTGTTGATCCGCTATCTTCGCATCTTGGTTCAGCCGTTTGCCGTCTACATAGATTTCGAAAAAGTTCTTTTTAATCCCTCTACAAATTCTATATTCTTTACTGCCAATAGTAAATTCAATTTCAGCAGCAGTTCCCCCATTGTTGACAGAATTTATCAACTGGGGTTTATTTACTTTCCTGAATGGTTTCCCAAACAAAGCAAATGTAAGTGCGTCTAATATCGTTGATTTACCAGATCCGTTTTCACCGATAATCAACGTTGTCGGGTTTTTATCGAGTTGAATTTCTGTAAACTGATTCCCGGTACTCAGTAGATTTTTCCACCGAATGCTATTAAAATGTATCAAAACTTAATCGCTGCCTCACTTAAATAATATATAAATTCTTTAGATGTTTCCACTACTTTCTTTTCTGCTTGGTATACTCTTGCTCCTAGAATATCTAACTCTCTTCTCATTTTCGCATTTTTTTTTGCATTATCAGCATCAGTTTTTTTCTCTTCAAGAATTGCAATAGCATTTCGCAGTTCATTATGAGCCTGTGCTATGGTTTTCATTAGTACTCTTTTAATACTTGGGGTTTTGGGGGGTGTTCATATTTAAATCCCATGTTCTTCAAACCATGCTTTAAAACAATACCACACATTTTATTCAATGTGATATCTTTTTCATGGGCTTGTAGTGCTAATTTTAACACTATACTGTCTGGAAGTTCTATGGTTACTGCCGCTTCTGGTTCTTCTGAATTTTTCATAACTTTTTTCCTATGTTCTTCTTGCTCAATTCGTATTGCTTCTTCTTCTTCTGCATAATGGCTTGGCATTTCTTTCTCCTTTATGATGTTTCTACCGTAAGCGCTTCATTATATAATGATCTCATTAATCCATCTAATTCTACTTTATTTTCCACATTTAAGGATTCTACATATCCACTTAAAATCGTAAGTGTGTCCTCTGCTTGGTCTACAATATCATCATCACTGATATCAAAATCAGAAAAATTTTCAACTACAACTAAATCTGCGACATTAACTTCTTCTAATTTATCCAATACGGAATCAAACCAAAATGGATTGGTTTTCTTTTCCACTACTACCTTGACATAAGTTCCTTCATATTCACTATAATCTTTTTCTGATAATGACTCAAACGTTTCTGCAGAATCATCATAAAAGAGTTTGTGAAACATTCTATACGGATTCACGATAAAATTTAATTCTCGCGTTTCTGTATCAAAAATGTGAAATCCTCTGGGGTCTTTATAATCACTCCATGTTATTTCATAAGGATTCCCCAAATAGTAAACCGTTCCATTATTTGACCTATGATGAAAATGACCACTCATCACCATATCAAACTTGTCGAAAATATGTGATTCCAGCCCTTCATTATTCCATGAACCAATATGTTGCTCGAATCCACTGACTTGAAGATGTCCCATAAGAATTTGACATTGTGTATTTTGAATCATTTTCATACACTCGCCATAATTTTCTTCACACACCCAAGGAATCATTGCTATACCAAGTCCACCAAAATCTACTTCTTTTGGACTTGAATACATCCAAGGTTCTACTTTTCCTTCAGAGGATGTAAATATTTCTTCTATGGAATTTAATTCATTGGTGTTCTTGTGAAAAGTATCATGATTGCCGATAATAATATGCGTATCAACTCCCATTTTCCACAAACGTTCAATAAAGTTCGTCCGTAAATCATTCAATATCTTAAAGTTAATATATTTTCTCCGGTCCACTACATCACCCAGATGAATACACGTTTTAATGTTGTGTTTTTCTAGATAAGGGAAAAATACATTATCATAAAATTTTCTAAAATATTTAAGAAAAGTTGACGAATCTCCACGTGCACCCCAGTGAGTGTCCGTTATAAGTGCTATCTTCATGTAGTAACACCCATAAAAAGTTCTAAAGTAGTTGGTTCTGTTTTCTTTGCAGCTTTCTTTTTCTTGCTTTTTTCAAAATTGTCTACAAATTCATCTACCACTACTCTAAAATCAGAATTCTTAAAATCGGTTGATGTTTTGAAATCCTCATCATAATTCATGTATTCTACATATTCTGGGCTGATTTCATAATTCTGCATACTTTTATATTTTATATATAATTGTTTCTTCTCTTTTTGAATTCTTCGAATGAAGGCATAATAAATGATCTGAGTAAAATATGCAAATGGGTTGGATGATTTCTCTGGATTAAAATTGTGAATATAATGTAAACAATTTTCTATTCCATCTGATATCATATCATTTTTAAATGCATAATTTATAAAATTGGGGCGGAAGGATAGTCGTTGAGCTATTTTTAAAAATACAGACCCCAAATATTCTGAAATAATCGGCAGTTCTTCATCATTATCTTTCGATATCTGCCATTGCTTTTTGTATTCAATCATTGCTTCCAAAAACAATGCATTATCTACATAATGAGCTTTCGCTACCTTTTTTCGTTTTGCCATGATAATTTCCTTTAGTTATTAACGTGATACTCTTATTATATCACATAATACCTGTTTGTCAAGGTATCTTGACATTTTGAAATAGTATGTTATAATGAGGTGTGGAGCCGAAAAGTGAATGAGTTAGTTCATTAGGCCAGTAGGATTAAAATCCGATAATATTTTAGACATTTTATTCATTTCCTCTTCCATTGATTCTGTACTAGATTCCTTTATTGTTTCTATATAGAATTTCTTGTAATCTCTTCCTAATTCTGAAACAGACATTATGCATCGAGCTGCTAATGGTACAGATGTTACATCCGTAAATGGCAACCATTTTAATAATGCAACATGAGTGGATTTCTGTTCATCATCATATCTAACTAATACTTTCATTGGCCAATGTAATTCTAAATATCCACTATTTTTAGATTTATCAGACACTACCACTTTTGAAAAGAGAATTTCCCCATTATCCAATCTTATTACTTTTAAATCTTCTTCATTGAGAACCGGTTCCATTTATTCCTTGAGTGCAATGTGATATTTTTTATATGGAAATCTTTCTTCATCATATATTTTAATTCTTTCTTCATGATGTTGAAAAGCATAGTTTTTTCTATTTCTCCAACATAAATCATCGGTAATATCGTATAATATGGTTTCTTCTTTTGTTTCAGATAACCGTAATCCTCTACCTATCGATTGAAGATTTCTGATACGTGATTTAGAAGGAGAAGCGAACACAATGTTATGAAGATTCCTAATGTTGATGCCGGTACTGAATACCCCATAACTTGCCACGATGATGGCATCTTGTTCTGTTTCTGTAATTGCTCGGATCTGTTCTCTGGTTTCAGTATCAGTTCCACCAAAGACGAAAAAAACTTTTCTATTGTTAACATCTGCCTGCTCCTTTATCATGTCATATAAAATGCGTCCATGCTTTTTCACTAATCGAAAAAGTAACAGCGTATTTGTCTCTAAAGACAATACTAGGTTTCTAATATATTTATTCCTTTTATCATGTGATACCAAATATTCTAATTCATCTGCATATTTGTAATTTTTTATTGCATGACATATTTCATCTGGATATTTTAATATTAATATTTTCACACTAAATGGAGATAATTGTTTTCTATCAATTAATTTTTTAGTTGTTGTAGCTTTGTAGATTTTCCCAAATAATCCCTCTAGTACTAATTTATGAGTCTGAGTTCCATCTAGTGTTCCTGTAGTGCCTATTCTATATTCAGCATTTACACATTTAGTCATTAATGTGGTGAGGGATTTGGATTTGAACCCGTGAGCTTCATCACCAATTACCAATTTATATGGTTCAAAAGTTTTCTTGCTGAGTTTGTATATCGATTGCCAAGTTGAAATAACCACCTGTTTATCTGAAATTTTATCTTGACCAGCATAAACTTGATGGCAATGTTTGTCAGAATCCCATCCGTATTCTCTAAAATCTCCAAACATTTGTGAAACTAGTGAAGTAGTAGGCACAATTATTAGAGTCTTTACGTTCAATGCTCTTACAATTAAATAAATTATTAAGGATTTACCACTAGCAGTAGGAGATACTACTAAACTTTTTTTGTATGAGAGGGCATGATAAAATGTCGCAAGTTGATAATCTCTAGGAACGAATGGGAGTTTTAGATCTTTAATAAAGGATTCATTATGTTCAATTTTGACAGGTTTCCACCAATCGCCATCGAGAACCATTTTATAGTTTCTATTTTTTGCAAATTTAAAAACATATGCTATCAATCCACCATATAAGAGTTTATTGTAAATATTGAATAATCTAATTTTGCCGTCCCATAACTTCATTCGGTATGAGGGCATAAATGTGTATCCAGGTACTGTGAATGTAAAATAATCGCACAATTCCTGAGTTATAGAAGGTTCACAATTGATTTTTAAATATACTTCATCTATCTTGGAAAGATAAATTGAATCAGTGTCCTTCAGTGAATCTTTTCCAATCGATTGCATTTTTAATTAAATATCCCCTTGTAGTTAGACTTTTTACTATGGCTTCAAGGTAATCTACTTTTTCTTCGTGTAATGCCATTTTCTGTTTGGATTCTATTACATCTTCATCCGCATCAATATAGGCATCAATATCTTGTTTAAGTAATCTGTGCTGAAAAGGTTCCCAATCCAGGGCTTCCAGTTCTTCACCACTCAACTTCCCCCCATAATATTCTTTTTTCAGTTTCACAAGTTTACTATATTCATAACGCATAGTTTTGAGTCTTAACTTTTCATTAGAATAGAGAATTAAGTACTTGTTGTGTAACTGGGGAATTTTAACAGATTCTTTTGCTAATTCAGTATCATCAATACTGCAATCACCTGTCCATGATTTCTGTATGTCTTCAAACTTCATAATTTTTCAATTTTTTAAGGGCAACCATCGTTTGCACTTGTTCTATTATTTCGGCATAACCTTCTTCGACCCATTCATCTATAAATTTGGTTACTCCTTCACAGGTTGGATCAGTATAATCATGAGCTAAACAAGGACCATTCAAATAATTCCAATGATGAATAAAATCTTTTTTAACTCCTTCGTATGAATGATCACCATCAACAAATAGCATAGACAATGGTACATTTTCCATTGCATGGGAATTACCTACTTTAATATCTATTCGTTCTTTTTCTTCGTAATCATTTAACCAATCATCTACATCTGGATCATGACATCCTTCAATTCCATCAATAGAAATAATTTTTACTTTAGAATCATGAGTCGCGATTGCAAGTAACATTAATGTTCCTGCCCAATATCGACCAATTTCTAATATAATATTACCCGATTGTTGCGAAGCATATTTGTATAATAATCCAGCTTCATGTAAATTTAATCGTATAATATCTCTTGTTTCACGCGGAGAAGCAAACATCCATAACAAGAGAGAAAAATCTCTTTTCATTAATCATTTATCAAACTATTAATTGTATAATTTCGGTAACTCATTGTCAAATTAGCTACCTTATATTCTGGTTCTACTGAAGTGGAATCAAATAAAAGTTCCGATAGACCAATCGGGAAAACAGCATTAAAATTTATTTCTAGAAAAGGATTCATTTGACTAGATAAAAGAGTTAATACTGCACTTGTATCAGATGCATCCTTATTCATCATCCATTACCAAATTGTTATATAATTTTTTAAATACTCATCAACAAGAAATTGTATACTGAGCATTTCAAATTCTATAACACCCAGATTCTTTTGAATTCCGGGTTGTCGAGGGAAAGGCATTTGTGCCGCTTGCATCGATAGCCCAGGTAAATTAACACCCTGAATAAAAAAATTAAGTTCTGGGTACCCTACAAGTTCAAATTTAAACTGTACACTTGATAGATAATTTATATTTTTTGGTTGTTCTGCTAAACTCGCCATATCTCCGTTTCATCTTTTGAAAATAAATTTGGTAGTTTTGGAAAATCATCTCCACGATAATTAACCCATATAAACTGTATACAGGGATGATTGTGAATAGTATTGATAATTTGTTTATTCCATTTATAATATTCATCCCGCATTTCTCTATCTTTACTGAAATAATGGTCTGTATCAGCATAGATATTATCATAATGGTCATTATCGTGGTCAAACCCTAATAAGTAGACCTTTTCATAATCATCCCAAGTATAATCTCTACATGCAATATGTAATGCGGAAGTTCCTGTTGACCACCCATAAACTTCTTTACCTATATTTTTTATCTTATCTTCCATACTTGGAGAAACCCAGAAAATATAGCTTTGAGGATTTTCTACATTACTATCAAGTCCAGAAATATATACAAAATATTTTGCATCAAATCTTCGATATGTTTCACGTTCTTTACCCGTCTT
>MPMF02071675.1_pt1 | contig 10493 bp, 13 predicted proteins | sample 1617271 | NCBI WGS metagenome assembly MPMF02 (sample SAMN05944812, study PRJNA350692) | marine metagenome | biome: marine; feature: ODZ; material: water; isolation source: 120 m water sample prefiltered with 30 um filter, filtered on to 0.2 um... | place: Pacific Ocean | collected 2012-04-09... | reverse complement strand
GATAAACGAGAAATATCCAGGAGGAATATTCTTGCAAAAAAGAAAACTTAGTAATGAAAATCATAAAATTGTATTAAGAGGAAAAAATTATTTTGTGAAAGATTTTGAAAATAAACTGACTAAATTGTAATGAAAAAATTATCTTTAAAAGCAAGTTGCCTGTGTGGTGGTATACAACTGAGAACACATGGGCATCATCGAGATGTTTATAATTGTCATTGTATTCAGTGCATGAAGACACATGGTCACTATGCGGCGTATACAAATATTCAAGAACAAAATATTAAATTTTTAAAAAAAAGAACATTAAAGTGGTTTAGATCTTCAAAAAGAGCTAAAAGAGGATTTTGCAACAAATGTGGGGCAAGTTTGTTTTTTAAGGTCATAGGTACTAAAAATATTTCAATTGCTGCAGGAATGTTTAATGGACCAACTAAACTAAAAACAAAAATGAATATATTTGTTAAAGGAAAGCTGGATTATTATAAACTCGATAATCGTCTAGCAACGTTTAAACGTTATCCAAAATAGAAAAAATATTTCTACGTGTGTTTTTGGTTATCTAACATATATTAGAACAATTTTTTAAGGAACATGACGTAAAGACACTCCTTCGACTTTAAATCAATTTGAGCTACATAATAACTTTTTACAAATTGATTTATGTCAATAAGGCTATTTTTTTCTTAACTATATTATTAGTATATCAGTTTTATAATGTATGGAAAATAATTAAACAAACCAATGAGCAAACACGATGTGGAAATAAGACGTTATCTGGTATGGAGAAAGAAAGTTAGAGGGAAGCCAATCTCTATTAGATTTTATGAAATAATATATGTAGGGCTTACGATGCTTTGGTCCAAAATGAAAAAACCTCCCTTAAAAACTGCAATTTATAAATTTATTGAACGCAAAGAATATGAGGAAGATCTTATGAGCGGACAATTATTTCGAAAATTAATTAAAGAAATTAAAGAAAATCCCAATGAAGATGAAACTGGATATTATCTTCCAGATTCTAGAGAAGAATTAACTCATGAAGATATTAAACAAATCGAAAAGGAAAAAGATTCAATCACAAAAGAATTATCCACAAATAATATGGTTGAACGATATAAAAAGGTTTTTAAATTATGTAAACTTTATCAATCTTGGGCATTAAAAAAAAAATCACAACAATCCGAAGATATTACCAGACAAGAATCCTTTGAAATTCATCCCTATCTACCATTAAATTTATGATGACTTCTAAAGTTTCCTATATTATTTACTTAGCTTTCTTTCCAATGATATAACTCAACACCAGAAGGGTGACAGGCCAAGTTGCTATAAAAATGCCCCAGTGTTCTGCGTGAGATTCCATCAGAACCGATCTTAATATCGGATCTTCAATATTTTTAAAGACCTGCTTTCCGATTTCAACTTCTGGTCCAAAATGCCACATCATCCACGAAAGTGGAATTGAAACAACTCCTAGCCAAAATAAAATTTGTGATAATGGTTTCATTTTTTACTTCCTTTCTTTATGACATACTATAACCGTAGCCATTCGGGTGCAAATATTTTTACAGTTCCGGATTCACACTGTAAATTTGTATTTAAAAACTTATCAATATTTGGATCTATGAGTTTTACAATTGCAAATGGGTAAGGTTGATCAATAAGAATTCTGCCCACTTCGAAATTTTGAAATTTGATTACTTCATTTTCATTAATCTTACCTTTCGTTAATTTAACTGGTAGCAGTCTTCTTTTTAACTTGCTTCTTAATTTAATCCGGGAAGTATTCTCTTGGCCAACGTAACAACCTTTTTTAAAATCTATGGCATTTAATTCTTCGAGATTATTTTCAATGCCAAAAATTTTTTCTTTTAATTTGCCTAAATTTTTTTCAGGTATGCCAATTTCATAACATTTGTTGTAGTAATTGTCCCTATTTGCAATTTTTAGATTCAATTTTTCAATTGATAGATGTAATTTTTCTAATGAAGAAATTAATCTAGCACCCACAAGTTCATTCCTTGGATCCATAAAAATTGGATTTGTTCTATATTGCATCGTAAAACCTAAGGAATTTTTGCTATTTTCTAAAGATACAAACTTGTCTTTTGAAATTACCGCAGCAACATAATCATTGCTTTTATTATTATAATTTATTTTTGATCTTAATTTGTAATTGGAAAATATTTCAATTAATTGTTCAACATTTGATTTTTCGCAATCAAGCAGATAACCGTCGTTGTGTTTAATAATAAAAAAATCTACAAGATATTTTCCTTGGGGCGTCAAAATTGAAGCAAAAGAGGAATTATTATCTGTAACGGCATTGATATTATTAGTAATAATATTCTGCAAAAAATCTTTAACATCTTCGCCATTTATGAAAACAAAACCTCTATCTTCTAAGATATATATTTCATCTATGTTCATATTTGTAAGTTATTACCTTATAATATAGTTAATAATTCTAAAATGTCAGAATCTTTTGATTTAATTATTAAGAATGGGTTATGCTTTATTGAAGGAAAATTAAAAAAAGTTGATATTGGCATAAAGGATTCATTAATTAAAGAAATTAAAGAATTGCCAGCATTTAAAACAAGTCAAGTTGTTGATGCAAAAAATTTATTGGTATTACCCGGCGCTATAGATACCCAGGTCCATTTTAGAGAACCAGGCGCAACTGATTCAGAAGATTTATATTCCGGAAGTCGTGCCGCTATTATGGGCGGCATAACATCTATATTTGAGATGCCAAATACTAATCCATCAACCTCTAGTAAAAAGGGATTTTTAAAAAATTAATTTGGCAAACAATAGAATGTTTTGCAATTATGCTTTTTATTTTGGTGCAACTCCTAATAATTCTAAGGAATTAAAAGAACTAGATAATTTAGAAGGATGTTGCGGAATCAAATTATTTGTTGGCTCATCAACTGGCGATTTGTTAGTAAAAAATGAATTAGATATTGAAAAAGTTTTTTCTAGTAGTTCAAAGATAATATCTGTTCATTCTGAAGATGAAGAGATATTGAATTTAAGAAAACGATTAATAGAAAAAGGAAAAGTATTATCCCACACAATTTGGAGAAATGAAGAATGTGCTATTTCTTCTACAAGGAGAATCATAAGAATAGCAGAACGGCTAAAAAAAAAAGCACATATATTGCATGTATCTACAAAAGAAGAAATTGACTTTTTATCAAAACATAAAGGAAATATTACATTTGAAATCACTCCTCAGCATTTAAGTTTGGCTTCCCCAAGTTGTTATGAAAAGTTAGGAACCCTAGCACAAATGAATCCTCCGATTCGAACAAAGGAACACCAAGATAAACTTTGGTATGCAATAAAACATAACATAGCAGATATTATTGGATCGGATCATGCTCCGCACCTAAGAAAAAATAAAAAAAAACAATATCCAGATTCTCCATCTGGAATGCCAGGGGTACAAACTTTAGTTCCAATTATGCTTGATTATGTAAATAAAAAAAAATTAACAATTAGACAATTCGTAAGTTACGTAAGCGAAAATCCAGCCAAAATATTCAATATTAAGAACAAAGGATTTATAAAAAAAGGTTTTGGAGCAGATCTAACTATTATTGATATAGATAAAGTTGTAAAAATTGATAATCACAAAATGGAGAGTAAATGTAAATGGTCACCTTTTCATGGTGTTGAAGTTAAAGGATTTCCCGTAATTACAATAGTCAATGGGGAAATTAAAATGAAAAATGGCAAGATAATAGGCAAACCAAGAGGAAAGTTGCTAAAATTTTAAAATTTTTTGTTGAATTATCTTTAAGATTTACTTAATTAATTTGCTTTAAATTTAAACTTAATAACTTAAAAAAATTAACTGACGAGAGGTTTTCATGAACAAGGTAATAATAATTGTATTAGTTTTGATAGCATTGATTGGAGTATCAAGTAGTGCTAATGCAGAAGTAAATTTTTTACAACCTGATGATTTTGTTGGATTTACTTTTTGGCTTATGTCAATGGCTTATTTAGCAACTACAGTATTTCTTTTTCTAGAACGTGGTTCAGTTGCCTCAGGATGGACAGCGTCAATTACTGTTGCGAGTATAATTACCGGTATAGCTTTCGTACATTTTATGTATGTGAGGAACATATGGGTTGCAACTGGCGACTCGCCGATAATTTATAGATATGTTGACTGGTTAATTACCATGCCACTGCTAATTATACAATTTTATTTAGTAATATCTGCAGTTAAAAAAATTCCACCAATATTATTTTGGAAGTTTTTGATTGCCCCATTAGCAATGGTATGTGGTAGTTATGCAGCTGAAGCTGGTTACATTCATTCTGTTTTGGGCTTAGTTATTTGGATGGCAGGATGGATATTTATATTATACGAACTATTTCCGGGCGAAGCTGGAAAAATTGTTAACAAATCTACTAACGAAGATCTAGTTAAAGCATTTGGAGCAATGAGAATGATTGTGTCAATTGGCTGGACTGTATATCCTGTGGGCTATGTATTTGGATATTTAACAGGGGGACTAGATTCAAACACATTAAATGTTATTTATAATTTAGCGGATTTCATTAACAAAATAGCTTTTGGTTTAATCATTTGGGTTGCTGCTCGTAGCCAATATTAATGGATCAAGATAATAAAAATAGGAGTTTTAATTATTAAAAAAAAACAAGTATTCTTAGCTTGCCCTATTTTTTTTTGCGATCTATAAATAAATTTTCATGGCAAAAATAACTTATATAGAACACACAAATAAAGAACATACCGTTGAAGTACCAAATAATATGAGCGTTATGGAAGGAGCGGTACAGAACAATATTCCGGGCATCGATGCAGACTGCGGTGGATCAGTAGCTTGTGCCACATGTCACGTTTATGTCGATAAAAAATGGTTTAATAAGCTTAAAAAAAAAGATGAAAGCGAAGAAGATATGTTGGATATGGCTTATCAACCAAATAAATTTAGTCGATTAAGTTGCCAATTGATAGTATCTGATGAACTCGATGGTTTAATTTTAAAAATGCCACCAAAACAAGGTTAATTAAATGATTACAACCGATGTTTTAATTATTGGCGCAGGGCCCACGGGTTTATTTGCTGTACAACAACTAGGTTTAATAGGTTTAAAAGCAGAAGTTGTCGATAATTTGGATAAAGTGGGAGGTCAATGTAGTGAACTTTATCCTGATAAACCAATATATGATATTCCCGCAATTCCAGAATGTACGGGAGAAACTTTAACAAAAAAATTAGTTAAACAAATAGAACCTTTTAATACTAATTTTCATTTAGGTGAGAGAGTAGAGCAGTTAGCAAAGAAAGAAACTAAATGGATAATTACTACAAATAAAAAAAAGGTATTCATCGCATCTAGTATAATTATAGCCGGAGGGGTTGGCTCTTTTGAGTCTAGAAAATTTCCTTTAAAAGAAGCTGAAAAATTTGAAAACAATGGTGTTTTTTATTCAATTAAAGACAAAAAATATTTTGACAAAAAAAAAATTTGTATTTTTGGCGGAGGAGACTCTGCACTTGATTGGTCAATAGAATTATCCAAAAATTCCAAAATTGTTTTGGTACATAGAAGATTAGAGTTTAGAGGAACACCCAGAAACATTGAAATAATTAAAAAACTTGAAAAAAATGGAAAAATTCAAATTGAAACACCCTATCAAATAAATTCCATCGAAGGAGATGACAAAATTAAAGCTATCACAATAAAAGATGATGAGGGAAAAATAAAAAAGATCGATACGGATTATATCCTTGGTTTTTTTGGCTTGATTATGAAATTAGGACCAATAGCAGAATGGGGATTAAATTTAGATAAAAAGCATATACCCGTTAATACAGAAAGTTTTCAAACTAATAAGGAAGGAATATTTGCTATTGGGGATATTTGTACCTATCCTGGCAAACTTAAATTAATTTTATCAGGTTTTCATGAAGGAGCATTAGCAGCTAGAGAATGTTTTAAATTGGCTAGACCTAATGAAAAATATAAATTTGAATATACAACAACTTCTAAAAATATTCATGAAAGATTAGGTAAAAAATATATATAAATTAATATGATAGAGTTATTTTATTCCCCAACTCCTAATGGAAGAAAAATATCAATTATGTTGGAAGAAATAAATTTTGATTATAAAATAACAAAAATAGATTTTTCCAAAGGAGATCAATTTAGTTCTGATTTTAGAAAAATAAGTCCTCTTAGTAAAATGCCAGCAATAATCGATCATAAAAATAAAGTTAATTTATCTCAATCAGGAGCTATTTTAATTTATCTAGCCGAATTAAGTGGAAAATTTTATGATGAAAATAACAAACTTCTAATTAACCAATGGTTGATGACTCAAGTGGGAGATATTGGTCCAATGCTTGGACAACATCATCAGTTTCATTATTATAATCCTGGAAAAAGTAAATTTGGTGAAGAAAGATATTTCAATATAGCGAAAAGAATTTACAAAGATTTAGATGAACATTTATCAGCAGTGGATTTTTTAGCGGGTGATAGTTATTCAATAGCTGATATCGCAACCTTTCCTTGGATTGCAAGACACAATTGGCATGATATAGGATTAAATAATCACAAACATTTAAGCAGGTGGTATAAATTGATTTCTAATAGACCGGCTGCAAAAAAAGGATATGATTGTTTAAATACTGGAGAAAAAATACCTGAAATAAAATTATAATTCTGCGTAAATTTTTTCTTCTCTTTCGTGTCTTTCTTGTGCAGCAATACTTAAAGTTGCAATAGGTCTTGCGATTAATCTTTTCAATCCAATTGGTTCACCCGTCTCCTCACAAAATCCATAAGTTCCATTTTTCAAGCTCTTCAATGCTGCGTCAATTTTAGAAATAAGTTTTATCTGTCTATTCACTGTTCTCATTTCCACACTTTTCTCCGTGTAAGAACTTGCCTGATCAACGATATCTGGGGAAGAGACGTTATCAACTAAATTACTAGAATACAAAGCCTGTGAATTAGATTTGATTATTTCATTTTTCCATTCGGTTAACTTTTGCTTGAAATAAGCCTTGTGTTTTTCACACATATACTTTTCTTTTTTGTTTGGTACGTATTTCTTTGAAATTCTTACAAGCATAGCAAAATAAATGTGAGGGAGTATATTCAGCATTAATTTACTGTCAAGTTAAGTTGGTTTATATAAATTATATCTATGTTTATTAAACAAGATCAAATTGGTAGATTTTTTGTAATTTTTTTAGTTGTTCACATTTCAGCCTGGACTTTAATTCCTAGCTTAGCAAACTTGAATCTCCCATTAGATACAATAGAAGCTTTAGCTTGGGCTAGCGATATTCAATGGGGTTATGATAAACATCCACCGCTAAGTGCATGGTTCTCTGGATTAGTATTTAAAATATTCTTAAACCAAGATTGGGCATATTACCTCCTTAGTCAGCTATTTGTCATTATAAGCTTTGTAATAGTGTGGAAATTTTCTGAGGATTTCTTTCAAAATAAAATTTATAGCTTGGTATCAGTATTATTATTAGAAGGTATTTATTTTTACAATTTTACTACACCAGAATTTAATGTTTATGTTTGCGAACTACCCTTTTGGGCCTTGACAGTTCTATATTGCTGGAAGGGAATTAAGCAAAATGATTATGCAAGTTGGTTATTATTTGGACTTTTTGCCGGATTAGGAGTTTTGTCACATTACCTATTTTTTTACCTATTAATCGCTTTAGGATTATTCTTTATCTATATGATATTTAAAAAAGAATTTAATTCTAAATGTTTAATTTCTCTAATCACTTTTTTAATAGTTCTTCTGCCCCACTTAATTTGGCTGATGGAAAATAATTTTATTACCATTGCCTACGCATTACATAGAACAGGTTTAGAGGAATCAGGTTTTTTAAACCACCTATATTATTCACTAATTTTTGTAGTAAAACAAATTGGTATACTTGTGCCCTTTTTTATAATGTTATTAATTATTATTTCAAAATTTAAATACAAGATAGAATTTAAGGATAAAAAACTGATATTTCTAATTATAATAAATGTTGCACCATTACTTTTAATTTTTTTAACTTCATTTTTTTTAGGCATAAGAATCAAAACTATGTGGATGACACCTTTTTACCTATTTACTGGAGTATTGTGTGTTTATATATTTCAAAATAATATTAAAGCAGGAAGATTTAGGTATTTTTTAAATGTATTTTTATTTCTGTTTATTTTATCTCCATTAATTTACTTTTTTCATTCAATTTTTAAGAAAGATGAAAGAACAGATTATCCCGGAAAAGAAGTAGCTCAATTTATTCAAACTAAATGGGATAACACTTTCTCAAATAAAATTGAAATAGTGTTCGGGAATATATGGTTTGCAGGAAACTTATCTTATCATCTAAAATCGAGACCAGAATGGACGGGAGGCATGTGGCATGGAATAAAAGAAATACCCGAGAATACGAATGGAGGAACAATTCTGATTGGAGATTATAAGGACGATATAAGTGCACATAAATTTTGCACCTCTTCAAATACGTCAACTCATATAGTTATATTACAACTTAAGTCTTTTAACCATAGCGTCTGCATGATTGGGAAAAAATGAAAAAGTTTATAGTTTTAATACCTGTGTACAATGACTGGAAGTCAGTCTCAAAGCTACTAAAGAAAATAGATTTGCATATTGTTGACTGGGAATCGAAAGTTTCAGTTTTAATAGTTAATGACGCATCAACCGGAACAAAGTCAATCATGGATTCAAATTTAGAAAAAATAAAATCTGTGAAAGTTTTGAATATGAAAAAAAATCAGGGTCACGCAAGATGTTTTGCTACTGGATTAAAGTTTATCATCGAAAGAGAAGAATTTGACCATGTAATACTTATGGATGCAGATGGAGAAGATAGACCAGAAGAGTTAAGCTTGTTATTTAATAAGTCAAAAGAGCATCCTGGAAAAGTTATTACAGCGGATAGATTAAAGAGATCAGAAGGATTGCTATTCAAGTTTTGTTATCTAATTCATAAATATTTAACCTATATATTCACTGGACGTTTAATTAAATTTGGAAATTATGCTTGTTTACCACGAGAGGCAGTTGTTAAAATGATCGAAGAACCCTCAACTTGGAGTAGTTTTGCAGGATCATTGGCAAAATTGTTTCTAGAACGAATTTCTGTACCCACCATCAGAAGCGTGAGATATTATGGCCCATCCAAAATGAGTTTTTTTAGACTCTTAATTCACTCTTTTTCTATAATTGCGACTTTTAAAAGAACCGTTTTTTTACGATCTTTTATTTTTTTATCTGTATATTTATTGTTAATTTTTCAATCTTTATCTTTTATTACTTTGTTACCCGTATTTCTAATTATAATTTTACTTTTCGCAATAATTTGGGTTTCAAACCGTGAAAATTTAGATCAACTCAAAAAATCTTTAGATAACATTTCAAGCATTGATAATTTTAATTAACCTTTACGATCGGCAAACAATCAAAGTTAGCAGTATCAATTTTTGAAGAATATTTTTTTCCTATATTTCTTTTTTTATTTAGGCCTGCGCTAGCTAAACTTAAAGATGAACGTCCATATCTATAATTTGTATAATCAATAGATTTCATTAGATTTTTTATTCTTTTTTCTTTTGATGAGGAAAATAGATTATGAGTTTTTTCTGAATCCAATAATCCTGACAAAACTATTCCCGTTTTTTGATATTTATAACCCTTTTTAAAAATGGATTTTAATCCTTCTAAAGCACTTTTTACTATTTCAATACTGTTGTCGGTAGCGATTGGAAAATCAATTGTTTTTGAATTTGAATAAAATATTTTTTTTTTTTGAAAAAGATTTGTTCTTATAAAAATAGTTATAGTTTTTGCCAATAAAGATTCTGATCTTATTTTTTCTGCAGCATTTAAAGAATGAGAGGCAATAGACTCCACAAGTATTTGAAAATTTTCTACTTTTTCGCTGAATGATCTTGATACACAACAACTTTTTCTTTTTGCTTGATAGGTTTCTAAATCAATACAAGAAATACCTTTTAATTCCATTGCCGTTCTAGAAGCCAAGACATTAGAGTTATTTTTTATCCAATTGTTAGATATGTTTTTTAGTTGCTTTGCATTATTAATACCATGTTTAATATAAAATTTAGACGTTTGTCTTCCGATGCCCCATATATCATTAATTTTTATTTTTTCTAATATTAGGTCAATATTTTCTATACCTATTAAATTTACAATCCCAGATTTTTGTTTTTTAGCTATGTGATTTGCTATTTTGCTGAGAGTTTTAGTTTTTGCTATACCAACGCTTGTTGGTATGCCTGTCCATTGTAATATTGTATCTCTAACTTTTTTACCAAAAGATGAAATCATATTATTTGGTATACTTGATAAATCCAAAAAAGCTTCGTCTATAGAATAAATTTCTATATTTGGGACAAGATATTTCAAAATTCGCATT
>MPMF02235736.1_pt1 | contig 10496 bp, 6 predicted proteins | sample 1617271 | NCBI WGS metagenome assembly MPMF02 (sample SAMN05944812, study PRJNA350692) | marine metagenome | biome: marine; feature: ODZ; material: water; isolation source: 120 m water sample prefiltered with 30 um filter, filtered on to 0.2 um... | place: Pacific Ocean | collected 2012-04-09... | reverse complement strand
TCGCGGAGTTCGATGATCTCGACCAGGTCTTTTTCTGGGTTGATGCCGCTGAGGTCCATACCGGCGGCGGTCATGCGCTCGCGGTAGTCGTTGTTGAACTCCATCCGGTGGCGGTGGCGTTCGTTGATCAGGTCGACCCCGTAGGCGGCGGCGGCGCGGGTGTCGGGAGTGAGCAGGCAGGGCTGTTCGCCCAGGCGCATCGTGCCACCCATGTCGATGGCGCCGTAGTGGTCCGGCATCGGCCAGATGACCGGGTCGGTGGTCTCGGCGTCGAACTCGATGCTATTGGCGCTCTCCAGGTTCAAGACGTTCCGCGCGAATTCGATGACCGCCGTTTGCAGCCCCAGGCAGAGGCCCAGATAGGGGATCTTGTTGGCCCGCGCATAGCGGGCGGCTTCTACCTTGCCTTCGATGCCGCGCGGCCCGAATCCACCGGGGACGACGATGCCGTCGATGCCGTCGAGCACCGCGTCGATGTTGCTGGCATCGAGCCGCTCGGAGTCGATCCAGCGGATGTTGGGGCGGTGGCCGTTGTTGATGCCGGCGTGGCGGATGGCCTGCTCGACGCTGATGTAGGCGTCGGCGGCGTGGACGTATTTGCCCACCAGGGCGATATCGAGCGGACGGGTGGCCCCGGTCATCCGGTCGACCAGGTGCTGCCAGGATCGCAGGTCGACGGGCCGCTCGGGCAGGCTGAGCTTGCGGGTGATGATCCGTCCCAAGCCGGACTCTTCTAGGAACAGCGGGACGGCGTAGATGTTGTCCACCGATTCGAGCGGGATGACGGCCTCGTCTTCGACATCACAGAACAGGGCCAATTTTTCGCGGGTTTCGGGCTGGAAGGGGAAGTCGGTGCGGCAGGCCAGGATGTCGGGGAGGATGCCGATGCCGCGCAGGGTGGCGACGCTGTGCTGGGTGGGTTTGGTCTTCAGTTCGCCGGTGGCGCCGATATGGACCAGGAAGGTGAGGTGGACGTACATGACGTTTTCGGGGCCGATTTCACGGCGCAGCTGGCGCAGCGCCTCAAGGAAGGGCAGGCCCTCGATGTCGCCGACGGTGCCGCCGACTTCCACGATGACGACGTCGGCCTCGCTCTCGTCGCCTAGGCGTTTGACGTGGCGCTTGATTCCGTCGGTGACGTGGGGGATCACCTGGATGGTGCCGCCGAGGAAGTCGCCGCGTCGCTCGCGCTTGATTACCTCTTCGTATACCTGGCCGCTGGTGACGTTGCTGGCGCGGGTGAGCGGGACATCAATGAAGCGCTCGTAGTGGCCGAGGTCGAGATCGGTCTCGGCGCCGTCGATGGTGACAAAGACCTCGCCGTGCTGGGCGGGGCTCATGGTGCCCGGATCGACGTTGATGTACGGGTCGAGCTTCATGATCGACACTTCGAAGCCGCGGGCCTTGAGGATCCGGCCGATTGAGGCGCAGGTGACGCCCTTGCCGATCCCGGAGACGACGCCGCCGGTTACGAAGATGTATTTCGGGGAGGGCTTCAAGACGACCCGCTAACGGGGAGCGGGGAGGATGGGGCGGAGGTTAAACGGGGGCCGGGCAGGAGGACCGGCACTAGGTCTTTTCGCCTACCGGGCGCTTGAGCTTGGCCCGTGATTCGAGCCGCACGACTTCGGTGTTTTCGGATGACAGGGTGCCGCGGCGGATGGTGAGCGTGGCGGCCGGCTCCGGGAGGTCCATGCCAAGTTCGTGTAAGAAGCCGTCGATGGCCTCTTTGTTTTCGGCGGGTTTGGCGGCAGCGTAGCCCATTGGAATTACGTAGGAAGGGGTCATAGCGGAGACCAGGCGGATGGCGTCGCCGCGGCTGAAAGAGCCGCGCCCGCCGGGCGGGACAATTAGCACCTGCGGGGACTCGAACTGGTCGATGACTTCCTGGTCGGGCGGCGCGCTGAGCTGGCCGAGATGACAGATGGAGATGCTGTCGACGGTGTAGCGGTAGACGTAGCCGGCGTCCTGGCCATTGGACTCGGTGCTGGGCCGGTGGGCAGGGAGGCCGCGGACAAAAATGCCGCCGATCTCGTATTCGCCGGGGCCCTGAATGGTGTATACCTCGTGCCGCGACGCCGCCACCAGCTTGCGGGTCTTCGGGCCGATCACGCTCAACGTCGTAACGTCAGCCTTGATCTGGAGGTTCTGGAAACTGGGGTCGGGTAGATAGGGGTCAGTGACGGCGATGGTGTTTCGGTCACGCAGTCGGAAGCATCCGCTCCCGAACCAGGCTATCTCCATCCGGCTCCAATTTAGACGTTAGAGGTCGGCTTCAAGATCTTGTGGACTTTAGCATATCCGCGGCCCCCCGCCGACACGGAGTGCTGCGGGGAACGGTCTGGATTGGATAGACTGGTCGGCGGCAAATTCCGAGGTTATATGCGCGTATTGGCGGAAAAGTCGGAAGCCGGGACAATCGCCGCGATCCTGGGCGCCGCCCGCGAAGTGGCGTCGTTCTCGGAACTACTGCGGACGATGGTGATCCGGGACCTCAAGCTGCGCTATCGCAACTCGGCGCTGGGGTTCCTATGGTCGTTGTTATCGCCGCTGTTGATGATGCTGGTGTTCATACTGGTGTTCAAGGTCCTGACCCAGTCGAACATCGAGAATTATCCGGTGTTCCTGATGACCGGCCTGCTGCCCTGGATCTTCACCCAGGGGGCGATGGTGGGCGGCCTGCACAGCGTGACCGGCAACGCCAACCTCATCAACAAGGTCTACTTCCCGCGCGAGTTGCTGCCGATGTCGGCGGTGCTGGCCGGGTTCGTGCAATTCGTGGTTGGTTATGTGCTGCTGATGGTGGCGCTGCTGGCGTTCGGGGTGCAATTGCATGGGACCATCGCGTTTGTGCCGTTGATTATGCTGCTGAACCTGGCCTTTGCCCTCGGCCTGGCGATGGTGGTGTCGGTGGTGAACGTCTTCTTCCGCGACCTGCAACACCTGGTGGAAATCGGCATACTGGCCTGGTTCTTCCTGACGCCGATCTTCTATACCCTTGATGTGGTGCCGAACACCAGCTTCCTGGGTCTGGACATCCACCGCTGGGTGTTCTCGCTGAACCCGATGGCCACCCTGGTGACCGACTACCGCTACGTGCTGACCGAGGGGTATTGGCCGATCCGGCATACGGTGGTGACGATTGCAATGTCCGGCATTCTGCTGGGGCTGGGGTGGTACCTGATGCGCCGCTTCGCGCATCGTTTCGCGGAGATCGTTTAGCCCCGTGCCGGCCGTGTGCTTCAGCAGAGTCTCCAAACGCTTTGAGTTGACCCACTCGCGCGGCCGGTCGGTGGTTTCGCTGCTGCTGGCGGCCTTCGGTAACGCCGGCATGGACGTGGAGGAGTTCTGGGCGCTGCGCGATGTGAGTTTCGAAGTGGAGCCCGGCGAGACGCTGGGAATCATTGGGCGCAACGGCTCGGGCAAGAGCACCATCCTGAAGCTACTCAGCGGAACCCTGCGCGCGGATACCGGGCGCATCGAGGCCGCCGGCAGCGTGTTTGGCCTGCTGGAACTGGGCGCCGGCTTCCACCCGGACCTCACCGGCCGGGAGAACGTGTTCTTGAACGGCTCCTTCCTGGGCATCCACCGCGAGGAGATGGGGAGCCTGTATCCGGGGATCGTGGAGTTCGCCGAACTGGAACGGTTCATGGACACCCCGATCAAGCATTACTCCTCGGGCATGTACATGCGGTTGGGCTTTGCGATCGCGCTGGCCGTGAATCCGGACATCCTGCTGATCGACGAGGTGCTGGCGGTGGGCGACGCGGCGTTCGCGCGCAAGTGCTACGACGCGCTGGCGGACGTGAAGAAGGCGAAAAGAACGATGCTCTTCGTGTCGCATGATCCGATTCAGGTGCGGCGTTTCTGCGATCGCGTGCTCTGGCTGGAGGAGGGGCGGATTCGCAGCCTCGGACCGACTCGCGAAGTGATCCAGGAATACCTGCAGGATTCGCAGGCGCCGATCGCCGGAATGGAGCATCAGGCGGCCACCGACCCGGCGGAGGAGGGGGCGGGGCCGGTGCAAATCGTGCAGGCGGCGCTGGTGGACGAAAACGGACGCGAGACCTACGCGGCGCTGCCCGGCGAGACGGTGACGCTGCGGGTGCGCTACGCGACCGAGGAATACCAGGACGCGGTGATCTTTGGCGCGGCGCTGCGGCGCAGCGACGGCCTCTACGTGCACGAAACCTCGACCGCCGAAAGCCAGGGGCCGGTTTCGGTGCAATCGGGGACCGGGCTGGTCGAGTGCCGGCTGGGACCGCTGCCGTTGGGTCCGGGGATCTATCACCTCTCGCTTGCGGTCTGGGGCGAGGGCCAGCGCGCGAAGCCGTGGCACCTGCTGCGCAACAACCTGACGCTGTTCATGGGCAAGCCCAGCGGCACTCACCGGGGCACGACGGTGATTCCGCACACCTGGCGGGTGGCCGCGGCCGATGGTGGTGATCTGGCCCAGGTGGACGAAGCGACCGCGCCGCAGCCAGACATGACCACCGCTTCGCTGTCGGTGCCCTGGTCTATGCCGCCCGAGGTGCTGAACATGGGCCGCCGCGAGGAGGAGTACCTGGGCGACGGCTGGCATCCGGTCGAGAACTGGCCCCCGGCGGTACGCTGGATCGGGCGCCGGGCACAGGTGGTGCTGACCCAGGACGTGGCCCTCGGCACGCTAATAGTTTCGGCCTGCCGGCCGATGCACGCCGAGCGGCCGGTGCAGGGCACGGTGACCGTGAACGGCAAACCGATTACGAGCTTCAAGATCAGCGGGATCGATTTCGAAGACGTGGTGATTCCGCTGGAGCCGGTGAACCAGTCCACCCGGCTGGAGATCGGCCTGGAATTGGCGGAGACATTCGTGCCGGCGGTGGCGGGGATTGACCCGGACACCCGCGAGTTGGGGCTGGCGATTCGCGAAATCCGAATCGAATGACGGCGGCGGCCGGCAAAGGGGGGGCGCCGGGGGTGGCGGTGGTGGTGCTGAACTACAACGGCGGCGACTACCTGTTGGCCTGCCTGCAGGCGCTGGCCGCCACCGATTACCCGGTCGAGCGGCTGGAGACGATCGTGGTCGACAACCTGTCCATCGATGGCTCGCCGGAAGCGGTGGAGACCGATTTTCCCGATGTGCGCCTGGTTCGCAGCGGCGGCAACGTGGGCTTCGCCCGCGGCAACAATGCCGGCATCCGCGCGACGACCGCGGAATTCGTGGCGCTCGTCAATCCGGATACCGAGGTCGAGCCGGGCTGGCTGTGGCCGCTGGTGCGGGCGATGGGGGAGGCACCGGACATTGCGGCGGTCTGCCCGAAACTGTTGCTGTTTGAGGACCGGCTATCGATCTGGCTGGAATCCGAGACGTTCGTGCCCCGGGAGGCAGGCCTCGGGAATGACGAGCGAACGCTGGGTCTGCGGGTCTACTCGGCCAGCGCGCGGATCACCGGGGGACGGGACCTGGCGGTGGAATACCGGAGTGGCTTCGGCGGGATCGAATTGGACGAGGCCGGGCGGCAGTTTCGCTGGACATCTGGCAGTGGTGAACTGGGGGTCGCGGGGGGCGACGGACACGTGGTGATTTCAATGGAAATGGCGGCGCCGCGACCGGACGGAGAGCAGGTTTCGTTCGGGATCGGGACGGATGCTGAGACCCTGGATGGTGGAACGGTGGGGGCGAAGCCGATAGGCGAGGTGGTGGCGCTGCCGGGAGGGGCGTGGGGCAGGGCGCGGCCGGTGGTGCAGAACGCCGGCAGCGAATTGCTGGCTGACGGCTCCTCGCGCGATCGTGGCACGCTGATCACCGGCAGCAGTCCCTATGCCGATTGGGACGGCGACCGCTACGAAAAAGCGCAGGACGTGTTCTCGCTGTGCGGCGCCGGCGTGCTGCTGCGGCGGGAACCGCTGCTGGCGGCCGGCGGTTTCGACGGGCGGATGTTTATGTACTACGAGGACACCGACCTGGCCTATCGCCTGCGCCGGCGCGGCGGCCGGGTGCGCTACGAGCCCGGGTCGGTGATCCGCCATCACCACGCGGCCCTGGCCGGCGAATGGTCGCCGTTCTTCCTCGAACAGGTGACCCGCAACCGGATCTATGTACTGCTGAAGCACCGCTCCTGGGGACTGGGTGGGCGGGCGCTGCTGGCGCTCGGGCGCGATACCGCCGTCGCCGGCCTGGGGTGGCTGCGGCAGGCGCTGACGGCCCCACGGGATTCCGGGCCGGCCTTTCGCCAGTTCTGGCCGCGGGTCAAGGCGCTGGCGTGGCTGGCCTGGACCGCGCCGGCGGTTCTGCGGGCGCGGCGGCGGGAGATGGAGTTGGGCGGCCTATCGGAAGAAGAACTGGCGGAGTGGGTGGTGGAGGCATGAAGGTCGGCGTGTATAACCGCTGGCTGCACACCTTCGGCGGCGGCGAGCGGCACTCGTGCATGGCCGCCGCGGTGCTGGCGGAAGAGCACGAGGTGGAACTGATCTCGCATCGCGGCCTGGACAAGGCCGAACTGGGCCGCCGGCTCAACGTGGACCTGGACCGGGTCGGGTTGCGGGTCGTTCCGGCGATGCCGGCCAATCGCTTCCGGGAGTTCACCCGCGAGTACGATCTGTTCGTGAACGCCTCCTTCATGACAGGGCAGCCGGCGGCCGCCGAGCGGCGGATGATGCTGGTGCTGTTCCCGTCGCCGATGGATAAGTCGCTCGGCGGAAGGCTGCGGCGATGGGTCGGCCAGGGGATCATTCGCGAACTGCTGCTGCCGGAGTACATCGACGGCTTCTACGACGTTCAAGAGTTGGGCGAGGGGTGGTTTCGCTACTCGACCGCCGACGCGACCGTGCGGCTGCGAAATCCACGCCGGGGACGCGATGTGCAGGTGGAGGTGATGCTGGGCAACTTCCGGCCGGCGGAACTGGGCGCGGTCGAGGCCGCGGCGATGGTGGAGGGCGAGACGGTCGGGCGGGTCACCCTGGAGCCCGAAAAGGGGACCTATCGCTGGTGGCTGGTCGACGTGCCGGCGCGGCTGACCGGCGGCCGGCTACTGGACCTGACCATCAAAGCGCCGACCTACAACCCGCAGACCGACCGGGGCGAGGACGACAACCGCGAGATCGCCGTGGCGGTCACCGACGCCGCCGTGTTGCACCCCCGGCACGGGCTCTACAAATTGCTGTTCCGCAAGCTCTTCCGCGGACTCGGCCTGCGCCTGGAGGGCGTCACCGAATACGCCTCGCTGGACTACCTGGACAGCTACGACCTGATCTGCCCGATCTCGGAATTCTCGCGCAAGTGGATGCACGAGTACTGGGGTAAGGACGGGCCGATCCTGTATCCGCCGGTGGGGGTGGGTGACTTCGCACCAGGGGAGAAGGCGAAGGTGATTCTGAGCGTTGGCCGGTTCTTTGGGGCCGGCGGGCACTCGAAGCGCCACGACACCCTTATTGAGGCCTTCAAACAGATGGTGGCGAAGAATCCGAAAGACTTGGCCGGCTGGGAATTGCACGTGGCCGGCAACCGCGGCACCCGCCCGGTGGACGCCGAGTACTACGCCGGGCTGGAGCGGGCGGCGGCCGGCGCGCCGGTGGTGCTGCATCCGGATCTGCCGTTCGCCGACCTGCAAGAGCTGTATGCGCGGGCGGCGATCTACTGGCACGCCAGCGGTTACGGGCAGGATGAGCGCAAGAACCCGGTGAAGTTCGAGCACTTCGGCATCACGACCGTCGAGGCAATGGCGGCCGGCTGCGTACCGGTGGTCATCAACCGCGGCGGGCAGCCGGAACTGGTGACCGCTGGGGTGAACGGGGCGCTCTGGGAGACACTGGACGAACTGGCCGAGAGGACCGCGGAGATTATCGCCGATGACGTGACCCGCGAGCGGCTGGCGGCGCGGGCGGTCGTATCGGCCGAGCGGTTCAGCGAGGAGCGTTTTCGGGACCGGCTGCTGGAGTTGGTGGCCACGTTGGCGCCGGCATGAGGCGCCCGGGTGGGCTGCCGGGTCCGGTCGCGGCGCGGGAGTACCTGGACGGCTTCGAGCACGTGCGTGGGTTCGGTCTGGACTACTACCTGAACACTGCCGTCGAGCGAATCCTGGAGACCATGCGGCTGTTCCCGGACATGGGGCCCGATGACCGCATCCTAGAACTGGCGGCGCAGCCGTACTTCATGACCGCGCTGATGCTGAAGCACTTTCCAGCGCGGCTGGAGGTGGCCAACGAGGCCGATTTCACCGAGGGCGAAGACGGGGTGTTCCAACTCAAGCACCGCGACTGGGATGAGGCGCACCGGTTCGAGTACGAGAAGTTCAACATCGAATTCGACGACTTCCCCTACGCCGACGAGATCTACGACGTGGTGGTGCTGTGCGAGACGATCGAGCACCTAGCCTGGGACCCGGTGCACACCCTGCACGAGGTGAACCGCATCCTGAAGCTCGGCGGGCATTTTGTGGTCAGCACCCCCAACGCCTTCCGGCTGGAGAACTTCTGGAAGGTCCTGCACGGGCAGAACCTGTATCCGCCGTACTCGGGCTGGGGCTGGACGGCGCGGCACAATCGCGAGTTCACGCCCGCTGAGCTAACCCGGCTGTTTGAGGCCAACGGCTACCGGATCGCGCGGATGGAGACCCACTACGAGCCAGGCTACGACTACGCGCCGTGGCTGAAGCGGGCGGTTGGCTGGCTGGACCGGGCCGGGCTGGCCGGGAACTTCCTGGACGTTATTCACCTGTCGGCGCAAAAGACCGGCCCTCCGCGCTATTCGTATCCGACGGACATGTTCACCGACGTGCACGCGTACCCGCGGACCGGCTTGGGAACGGTGGACATGGAGGACGCCGAAGAGGCGCAGTTGCGACGCGGCTGGTATCCGCGCGAAGTCTGGCCGCCGGCGGTGCGTTGGACCGCGCAAGAGGCCATGGTGACGCTGCACTGGGGTGGGGAGGGGGCGGCGAAGATGCGGCTGTACTCCGGTCCGCCGGAACTGACCGGGGAGGTGGTGGTGACGCTGCGGGCGGCGGGCGTCGAGCGGACGGAAGCGCTGGCGCCGGATACCTGGGCGACGCTGGAACTGGAACTGCCGGAGGCCGACGCGGAGACGCTGGAACTATCGATCGCGGTGGCCCAGGCCTGGACCCCGGCGGAAGTCTCTGGTGGGGCCGACACTCGCGAACTGGGCGTGGCGGTGCGCCGGGCGTGGCTGGAATGACTCGAATCCGCGCGCGCGCCCGGTGGCTGGGATCCCGACCGGTGCTGCTGGTGTTCATCTTCCTGGTCAGCTTCTATTCGCTGACGATGGGGGTGAACCGCACCGGCTACGGCTACAGCCCCGATGGGACCTTCGCGTTCGAGATGGCCAAGAGCCTGGTGGCCGATTCGAAGCACAAGTATTTCCGCCAGTACTACCGCAACTTCTCGCGCTGGGGAATCGGTATGCCGGTGATGCTGACGCCGTTGGTGGCATTCGCCGAGCCGCTGTCGGACATCGCGCCGGAGCGCGACCGCCTGCCGATTGATGGCGAGGAGTATTTCCTCACTTACTTTCCGGCGCTGAGCCACCCGACCATGGTCCAGGGCGACGGCGGCTCTGAATTAGGCCTGCAGATACCGCCCCTACCGATCACCGAGTTGAACATTGTCAGCCACTCCGGACTGAGTGTGGACATGCTGCAGGGGACCGAGATCGCCAGCCTGCAGATCGTAGAGACCGATGGGCGGGTGATCCGGCTGCCGATCCGGGTTGGCATCGAGACCGCCGAGTGGGCCTATGAACGGGCCGACGTGCAACTGACCGTCCAACACGAACGCGCCCCGGTGGTCGGCAAACACATCGGCAACACCCGCGCTAACTATTACTTCGCTAGCTTCGAGTTTCCCGAACCGATCGACCCGGTTACGGCGCGGCTTATCTATACCGGGCCGCCGGGGCATTTCTTCGTTGACGCGGTGTCGGTGCGGGCGGCCGAGACCGGCGAGCTGATCAATTTCCCTGGACAGGGGCGGATCTGGTCCGAGCGTGAGAACAAGGAGTTCTTTCTGCGGTACTGGGCGCCGCTGCTGAGCGTGCTGCTGACCGCGGCGACCGCGGCGATGGTGGTCAAGATCACCCGTCGGCTCGGCTACGGAATCGGGGTGGCGGTTGGGATCGGCCTGTCGTTCGGGCTGGCGACGATGGCCTGGCCCTTCGCGAAGTTGGACTTCGCCGAGCCTGGAGTCACCTTCTTCCTGGTGGCGGCGACGCTGGCGCTGCTCAAGTACGGGGCGGGCCAGCGCTATCGCTGGGCGCTGTTCGCTTCGTTGCTGGTGTTGGGGGCGGTCTTAACGAAGTATGTGGCGGTGATCACGTTGCCGGTGTTCGCGCTGCAACTGGTGCTGCTGCATCGGGTTCCGGGCAGCGGCTGGCGCGAGCTGCCGCGACTTAGCTGGTGCGCAGTGCTGGTGTTCGCGTCGCCGTACCTGCTGCTGTTGCTGCCGGGGATGGCGCTGCTGTCGGCGATGTACGACTTCCGCCTGCTCTACGAAAGCGAGTT
>MPMF02311270.1_pt1 | contig 10502 bp, 7 predicted proteins | sample 1617271 | NCBI WGS metagenome assembly MPMF02 (sample SAMN05944812, study PRJNA350692) | marine metagenome | biome: marine; feature: ODZ; material: water; isolation source: 120 m water sample prefiltered with 30 um filter, filtered on to 0.2 um... | place: Pacific Ocean | collected 2012-04-09... | reverse complement strand
TTGGCAATTCACCACCGACAAAGCTCGGACGAAGTTACGTCGCCTCTACCCGGAATATCTCCGGCGGGACAGCGACCAACCTTCGCCGGTGCCAACCAAGGTCCACAACTAGTAAACTCAGCATTGACAAGCCACTAGTTGGCGATGAGGCGGCCATTGTGCTGCAGCGCGCAAAGAGGAAAATCGAATAAAAGCAGTTGAGTTTCCGCTGTTTCTTGTGCTCAGCAGCAGCGATTCTCGCACCTCCGCCAGCACCGATAACTCCTATGATCCTTTGATGTTGTGGCGTTCTTGCGGAGGCTGCGATGAACTGCTTCGGAGAACTGGGCGGAAATTGGAAAATAAATTGGACCCGATGCGCATCCTCATGCTAGGTCTGCCTACCTTGTAGACGTCGTTTATTTCCAGCAGCGCTGGAAATTTCCGCACGACGTCAAAGCTTGAGAAAATCACGTCGTTTGCCCTACCTAACCACACGCAGGCCATGCACCACTTCGAAAACAACATCGAAGTGGCTGGATCACGAGTCTTGACCTTTCTGGAGTAACCTGTGATGAGAGAGTTCGCGTTTCGTTCCTGGATGAGCTGCACGGTTCTGGCCACGTTGGTCTGCACGAGCGTCACAGTCGCAGAAGCAGCAAAGCCCTCCTCCCGGACACACCATGGCGGCCTCAAGGCGCTCGCCGACGATGCCTGGGACTACGCCAGCGCCCGTCACCTGCTTGTTCGAGCCGGTTATGGTGGCACCCCCGCGGAAGTGGAAGACCTTCACGCCATGGGCTTGAACAAAGCAGTGGACTTCATAGTGGACTACCAAAACCAGCCGGAAGCTGAGATTTCTTTTGCGGCAAAGACGCCTCAAGAGCTGGAGGCTCAAGCGTTGGAGACGCTGGTGAAGAAGGACGCGGTTTATCGTAAAGCACAGAAGGATCCGGCCGTTATTCGCAAGTTCAGCCGTGAGCAGCGGCAGGCTTTTTCCCGGCAACGCCGCAGAGAGGACCAACAGCAGATGGGTAGGGTCCGCGATTGGTGGATGAAGCGGTTGGTCGAATCACCGCGACCGTTGCAAGAAAAGTTGGTGGTGTTTTGGCACGGCCATTTCGCCAACGAATACCGAACGGTCCGAGACAGTTATGCCATGTACGCCCAAAACGAGCTGTTTCGAAAGCACGCCGCGGGTAACTTTGGCCAGTTGCTGCACGAGATCGTCCACGACGCGGCGATGCTCCGTTATCTGGACAACAACCGTAACGTCAAAGGTCGGCCCAACGAGAACCTGGCCCGTGAGATCATGGAGTTGTTCAGCATGGGTGAGGGCAAGTACACCGAAGAGGACATAAAAGAAGCGGCCCGCGCGTTGACTGGGTACACCTACAACCAGCGTACTTGCGAGTTCACCTTCCGGGAGCGCTCACACGACACGGATGAGAAAACGGTCTTCGGGAAGAAAGGCAATTGGGACGGCGATCAGTTGGTGGACCTGATTCTTGAAGAGCCCATTACTGCCGAATTCATCGCCGGCAAGTTGTTCGCCTTCTTCGTACACGAGAACCCGGACGATAAGATCGTTAAACAGTTGGCCCAGTTGCTGAGGGACAACGACTACGAGCTGGCCCCGACTCTCAAAGTGTTGTTCCGGTCCCAAGAGTTCCACAGCCCAAAAGCGATGGCTACGCAGATCAAGAGCCCCGTGCAACTGGCTGTTGGTTCGCTTCGTGACTTGGGAGTCCGGACAGACAACTACGCTCCGCTAGTGAGGGCTGTACGGGAGATGGGCCAAAACTTGTTCGATCCGCCCAACGTCAAAGGCTGGGAGGGAGGCCGCACTTGGGTCAACTCGAACCGCATCTTCGTCCGGTACAACTTCGTAGCCGACGTTTTGGAAAGGATGCCCGGGCCTGGCGGACAACGGGGAATCGACGTGGTTGCTGCGTTGGAGAGCAAAGAGTTCACCAGTTCGGCCGAAGTTGTGGACTACCTCGCCAAGAGTTGCTTTGTGGTGTCCTTGGACGAGCAAAGACGGAGTGAGCTGATCGAGTTCCTCGGGACGCTGCCGCCTTCGTCTAAATGGGAAGAACAGAAAAGAAAGGTCAACGCGAAGCTCCTTGGTCTGTTGGTCCTGATCATAAGCACGCCCGAGTACCAGGTAACATAACTGCTACTGCGGGCTTGCACGCCCGCGGGGTGGCAGCCAGGCGTTTATTCTTGCGCGATAACAAACCAGCCGTTTTGAAGGAGAATATCGATAATGTCTCGAATTAAGATTTCAACGCGTCGTGATTTCTTGAATCAGGGTCTTGGTCTGGTAGCTGTCGGGGCGGCGGCACCGAGTTTCTTGGCCCGATCCGCTCTGGCTGGGCCCAAAGCTCAATCCGAAGAACCGATCCTGGTGGTGGTGCAATTGAGCGGCGGCCACGATGGCCTGAGCGCTGTAGTTCCCTACGCCAACGACGACTACGCCCGCAATCGCGAGCAGACGCGCATCCCAACGGATGAACTGCTGAAGGTCGACGATGAGATCGGATTTCATCCCAATCTCGGAGGATTCAAAGAGCTGTTTGATCAGGGATCGATGGCGGTCGTTCAAGCGGTCGGTTATCCCAACCCGAACCGTAGCCACTTCCGGTCGATGGACATCTGGCACCTGGCCAACAACGCCGCATTGACGAACAGTACGGCGACGGATATTTCGCGCGGTTGGCTCGGCAAGTATTGCGACGTTTCTTTCAAACACGACAACGATCCAAAACTTTCCCTGGCCGTGGGCACGGGCAAAGCGCCGATGGCCATTCAGGGCAGGGAGCATCCCGGGCTCAGTTTCAGTCGTCCCGATACTTATCGCTACTTGGGTGCTCGCAATGACAAACGTCGAGCGTCTGCATACCGCAAGCTGCATGAGGCGAAGCCGGCAATGGCTTCCGATAGCCTGCAATTCGTTACACGGACTGCCGTCGACGCCAACGCCAGCAGCGATGCCATTCGAGAGCTCGCCAGTCAGTACAAGAGTTCGGCCGATTATCCTCGGAGCCGGCTGGCCGCCTCGCTGCAAACCGTCGCAAGTCTGATCGCTGGCGGACTGAGCACGCGCGTATATTACGTTTTGCAAGGCGGCTACGACACGCACGCCGGACAGAAGGCCCGCCACGATCGGCTAATGACCGATTTAGGCGATGGAGTCGCCGCCTTCCAGAAAGACCTGGCTGCCCAGGGCAACGCCGAACGAGTGTTGACGCTCAGTTTCAGCGAATTCGGTCGCCGTGTGAAAGAGAACTGGAGCCAGGGTACAGACCACGGCACGGCTGGTTCTCTGTTCCTGTTCGGTCCAGGAGTAAAAGCCGGCATTCATGGCGAGGCTCCCAGCCTTGCCGAGGACGATTTGGACCGCGGCGATCTGAAGCACAAGATCGATTTCCGTAGCGTCTACGCCACGGTATTGGAGAAATGGCTGGGTACGCAGAGCCAATCTGTCCTGGACGGCGAGTTCCCGCTTTTGGATTGCCTGCAGTCAGCTTGAAGTCCCCGCCGGATTGATGACGCATTTTTGGGACGGACGGGTGCGCGCTGATCCACGGAAAGTTTGAGCGTGAAGCGGTTTCCCAGTTTCCCGGTTGGCCAGTTTCCCGGTTGGCCAGTTTCCCGGTTGGCCAGTTTCCCGGTTGGCCAGCGACCAAGGTCTGCAGTGCAGAACAAGGCGAGCCGCGCGGCCATCATCGTTGGAGTTCCATGCAGGGCCGCCGATTGGCCGGCCTGACGCTGGACGCTTTCTTCGGTGTATAGTGTTAGGCGGATCATAACTCAAACGAAAGCACTTCAATGAACCCCATTGTTGCAGCAATTTCGTTTCTTGCGCTGTGTCTGCCAATTGTTGCAGGCGTAAGCCAAGCCGACCAAGGCACGCCCGCTGAGCAATACGCGGCGCTTCTCAGGGAATACCGGCCTGTCAGCGGCGGGATGCGGAAGGCCAAGACCGACCTGCAGCGGAAGGCGGCCGTCGAGCTTCTCGCGACGTTTCCACGAAAGTTTGTAGAACTGGCCGAAAATAATCCCCAGGACCCGATCGTTCTGGAAACTCTGAAGCAGGCCGTCCAGGCTGTTGGCACCACGGAATCAGCGGCGCAGATCACCTGGGAGACGAACCGCTCGGACTTCCCAGTGGCGACTGTCGGCGATTCGGCCGGCAGGATCGTCGAGCTCTTGTTACGGGACCACGTGCAGAGCGACAAGCTCGGCCCGGTGTGCGACCGGATGCGGTTTGGCTACCGGTTGGAGTACGAGAAACTCCTACTCACCGTGTTGGAGAAGAATCCTCATCGGAATGTGCAGGCTTTGGCTTGTCTGTCATTGGCCCAGTTTCTGAACGACCGGTTGCGGATGCTTCAACTCGTCGAAGACCGGCCGGAACTGGCCGAGTGCTATGAAATCGTGTTTGGCAAGAACTACCTGGCGGAACTGCAACAACTGGGGCGAGCCAATCTCGGCAAGCGGATCGAAACGCTGTTCGAGCGGGCAGCCGAAGAATACGGCGACGTGCAGATGCGCGGCGGCACGATCGGCGCGCGGGCCAAATCCGAGTTGTACGACATCCGTCACTTGGGCATCGGCAAAGTTGCCCCGGACATCGATGGAAAGGACCAGGATGGCAGGCAATTCAAACTGAGCGACTATCGCGGCAAGGTTGTACTGATTTATTTCTGGAGTGAGTACTGACTCACCTGAAGGACCACCTGGCCTCACGAGCGGTCGCTCGTCACGAATCTGAAAGACAAGCCATTCGCCCTGATCGGGGTCAATTCCTGGCCCCATAATCCAGGTGAACTCAAAGAAGTGATGACCAGGGAGAAGCTCAACTGGCGTTCGTTTGACGACCAGGGTGCCATCAACCGTCAGTGGAATCTCCCCGCCACGCCAACTTTCTGCATCATCGATCACATGGGCACGATTCGACACAAGTGGATGGGTAAGCCTGGCGACAAGATCATCGATGCTGCCCTGGAGAAGCTGATTCAAAAGGTAAAAGAAACGACCCCGCCTCGGTGAGACCGCAGGCCATTTGCCACGGGAAGGCTGAGCGAAAGGCACCTTGTTCCGTTGCATTCCGATCTCCACCTGGTTAGGCAACAGAATCGACAGGGCGATGAGCCGATTAACGACCAGTATCGTCATCAACGTTTGGTTTCTCTGCTGGCTGGTGGCAGGTCCGGTTTTGATCGCTGCGGACGGGCGGCTGGAGGTCTCCCCAACGCACCCCTACTACTTCCGCGACGGAGACCGGCATGTTCTCCTGCTCGGCGTCTCTGACCGCGATGTCTTTACGATCTGGGAAAATGATAAGGGCTTCTCCTGGCGAGCGTATCTCGACGTTCTTGCGGCACACCGGCTGAACTATGTGCGTCAGGATGTCTTCAGTTGGCGAGGCATTGCAACGTGGGTGAGATATCCTGGACAGTACTCCAATCCGGCCTGGCCGTTTCGCCGTGTAGGGCCTGATAAGGCGGTCGATGGTCTGCCGAGATTCGACCTGACGCAGTTCGATCAATCGTACTTCGACGACCGTCTCAGCCCGTTCATACGTGCGGCCAGGAAACGGGGTATCTATGTGGAGTTAACACTGTTCGAGGGCTGTCGGCGAGCTAGCAGCTTCGCCGACAGCCTGTACGCTGACGAGAACAACGTCAATCATTTGGGACTTGAGCCGCGGCTTGCCACCTCGGACTCGGCGCTCGATCACCCGCGGCTGTTGTCAATTCAGCACGGGTTTGTCGACAAGGTTCTGGCGGAAACAGCCGACTTTGGCAACGTGATCTATGAGGTCGCCAACGAAACTGGCGGCAAGCGTTGGGTGTCCCATTTCGTCGATTACATCCACTCTCATCCAACCCATCCAAGCAGCTTGGTGGCAGCCGGTGAACAAACCTCAGCTTTTGACCCGAGGCGAGGTGAAAACGATGTCGTGGTCAAACATCGTGGTGGCGGAGGTCTTTATGCGACGGACTCCGATGTGCGAAATCATCACGATGCCCTACTCCGCTTTCGCGTGGGCAAGCCCGTCAGCCACAACGAGTATTTTCTGTTTGCCAACCGAAGCACGCGCGACGTCAACTTTCCTCGCAAAATGATGTGGGCCGATTTCACGGCCGGTGGGCATTCCAACTTCTTCGACTTCACGTTCTGGCGGGGCACGGGCCGCACCACCAATGATGGCCAGCGTTCCCGTCCGCCGCCGGAGGAAATCCTGAAAGGAGGACAGTACCTCCTGGAGTTTGTGAGCCGAAACCACGTTCCTTTCTGGGCCATGGAGCCTCACGACGAGTTGGCGGAGATCAGGAAGATCCGCGACAGCGGCAACGAGCAGAAACACCAGGATGTCTTCACGTTCGCCCGCCCCGGCGAGGAGTATGTGTGCTACGTGTTGGGGGACGGCCCGGCAACCGTCGCCGTACAATTGCCCGATGGTGTGTACACCGCCCGCTGGTATGATCCGAAGTCTGGTCGATTCCTGAGCCCAACATCGACGGCCAACGGCGGTGATCGGCGGCGGCTGTCGTCGCCTGATTTTGAACAGGACATCGTATTGCACATTCGCGCTAGTGGCTGATCAGAGGCAGGGGAGACCCAGACAGGTGGGCCAGCCTGCTGTCGCGGCTACGGCCGGTCTCCTCCGTAGACAATCAGACTCGTAGCAGGTTCCCATAACCGGCAGAAGACAGCTCCCAATGATTGCGATACGGACGAAGATTCCACCACGCTGACAGTCTGACGATGCCAGCCTTCGACAGTGGTGTCACCCTTCAATTGTCCGACGCGGGTCGAACTCATCGTGCGAGTACGTGCGGAAATTGCTCCCCATATGCTCGTCCATCACTTCTCTCGAGCCGTGCAATGTAAGACAACAAACGGCGTTTTGTGCCTGGATTGAGGAGTTGATTTCGCATCACCAGCATAATCGGACCTGTTGTCTAGCCAGGTCTGCATTGCAGGCTGCATCATCCCGATCAAGATTCGTAGAAAGACCTAAGCTTTTGATAGAGCGAGTCTTGCGCCCGTGTAGCGTGGATTCGTCAAGAACATGCTGGCGACAACTCGCCACACACGTTACCTGTCCGTGCAACTCGCACTCGGAGTGGCAAGATGCTCACGCGAAGTGATCCATACGGGGTGCGTCTATTGTTCATGTTCGTGTTGACGACGGTCATCTTATCGTCCTTCGCCAGCAGCGCGGACTGGTCGCGGATTATCTCCGACATGGAACGTCAGCCACTTCGCGCAAATAGCAAACAACAGTTGGCGATCGCGTACAACAACTATGCTATTGAACTCTCGAATCAAGGGAGCTGGCGCGAAGCGGAAGCGAAGCTTGAACGAGCGCTCGCGCTGGACGCTGGCAACGCGAAGTTCAAGCAGAATCTGGCCATGGTCTACTTGAATCACGCCTTCGAACTACGTCAACAACGTCGTTCCTCGAGTTTCAGCAGTTATAGGCACTGGGACGCCAAGCAGTTGGCTGGGAAAGCGATTCGATACGACCGCAATCTTGCCGCGGCCTACATCTTGATCGGAGACATCGAATACGATAATCAACGACTCGTCCAAGCCAAGGTCGCTTGGAATAAGGCCAAGTCACTGGACACTTCCCAGCCTGGCATCGAACAGCGGATGCAGAAGCTCAACGTCGAATACACTGTTGAAAAGCAGTTCGACCGAACCGGAAACGGCTTTTTCGATCTTCGCTATCAAGACAACATCGATCGATCGACGGCCTTTGATCTTGCCCAGACGCTGAGCCAGGCAAGACGCGATGTCGGACGAGACCTAAACTACCGACCAAGGCACAAGATCGTGGTGTTGATCTATTCGGAAGAGGACTTTGCCCAGGTTCGCCGCGTTCCAGATTGGGTGGCAGGAATCTATGATGGCAAGATTCGTGTGCCCTTTCCCATCGACCCGACAGCTCAAGCAAACGTCAAGCCCACTCTTTATCACGAGTACACGCACGCGCTCATTCACGACATGACCAATAACCGTTGCCCTGTCTGGTTGAACGAGGGCATCGCAGAGTATCAGGAAGCTAAGCTACGTCCCGCGTCGCTGAACCGATTGCGCGCCGCTGTCCGGAATGACAGATTGGTCCCGCTGGTGAACCTGGATGCCGGCTTCAAAAGTCCCGACTCCGAAATGGCTGCGCTTGCGTATCAGCAATCGTATAGCATCGTGCATTTTCTCGCGAAGAAGTACGGCTTCTTCCGCATTCGCCGCACATTGGAGCAATTGGGAAAAGGCGAGAACTTCGAAGATGCGCTCAAGCAGGAATTCCGCTTATCCGTCTCCCAGCTCGAGAAACGATGGGAAAGATGGTTGCCTAGCCTCGTCAAGTAAGAACTGCGACGACGACGAGTACCGCGCCGCGAGCGACATACCCAGGCAAATCGACCGAGTAATCGACCACGGCCAGAGGCTGGGCTGACGAAGATGTTTGCATCTCGGCCAATTACCTACCCGTCAGACTTTTTCGCTTTCTTGTGCGGCGCTCTCGAAGGTGGTGGCATCGACAGGGCAAAGGGGTCGGGAGTCTTACGATTGATGGACGTGGTTTTTTGCCAACCGGAGTGCCCTCTCCGGCCCTGAAGGGCCGACTCTCCCGGAGGGTGGGCTGATGAATGCTCGTTGGTTTCATTTTGAAAACTACCCGGTCGTGGTGGTGGCATATTCATGGTAGGCCTTGGCACGGCGGGCAGTGAGTGTCTGGCCGATGTTTTCTCTTACCCATTGCTTTAGTTTCGTCGTTGGCACTTGCAGCAATCGGCTTCGCACGCGTTTCGCATCTACCCGGCAGCAAAGCGACGGCAGGGCCGCCAATAGACTTGTAAAGCCCCCCTTGCTGTGTTGACCTTCGAGTTGTTTGAATTGACCAAACAGCGATTCGAGGATTTCCGTCGACAGCCAAGCTCGCTCCCCGTCTTCCAGCTGCCGCTCTGACCGCTCGGCAAATTCAACCAGACAGGCCGCAACGCGATTAGTCGTTTCATTGCGATCGAGCCCACGTATCGCGTCATCCAAGAGCCCACGCATCCGATCACTCGTGTCCCGTGATAGACCCTCGCTATTGATAAAGCTCAATGCCGTATCAATCACTTTCTGGCAGGCACCCCAGCAAGTAAGATCATCACGATAGTCGCGAAGCCATCCAAGTTTTTCGTTCATCCGATCCGCTGTGATGCCAACTCGGGCCTTGCTGTGAGCGTCACCCAGATGATGGTTGACCATGGCGGCCCAACGCAGCAACGGTTCGAGATTCATGAACCGTGACTTCTGCTTCAGCGGTGGCGGCACGAAGTGACTCAGTTCCGTTTGCTGGACCCGATTACGGGTCAATCCGACTTGGGAGATAAATTCCTTGAAACGGTCGCTACGGCCGATTTGCTTTTCCAGAACATTGGCCGCATGGTGTTTCAAATCACCCAGCACGATTGTTTTTCGACCATCTTTTTCCAGACTTTCAGCTGGTTCTCGCAGTTCGATCGCTCCGTCGCTCAGCAGATAACGCGGCGCGCCGATCCGTTTGGCCAACTTCTTGTACTCGCGAGCGACGTCCTCTTTCTTCCACCGCTGGCCGGGGACAATGGCAAGCACTTTGACGTTTTCCAGTGAAAGCGTTTGGCCGGGCTGGGGGAGATCCTCGACAGCAATGCCGATGATCAGCAGAACTTTCTCCGTACCGATTTGACTGGAGTGGTCGGCCATCCAGAGGACGTCTTGGTCTTGATGGAAGGTATTCTCCAACTCACCGACTCCCACTCGACAGGTCCAATTGCGGATGGCATCGTGCGAAGGCACTTTGATGTCCAACCTTAAAGCGTCCAAGACCGTTTGCAGGGCGCGCCGGGCAGGACGGAATCCGATTTGCTTGGCGAGGTTGATGCACAAAGCGATCATTTTGGCTGCAAACTGATGGCCGCGGATCGGCAAATCCGACAGCAGTGGATTGCCCGGTGGAGTAGAGTGAACGCTGCATGTTGCGTTCTCGGTTTGTTGGAGTTGTCGGTTCAGGCGGAGTTGCTCCTCGGCGTACTTGACCGAACGGCGGAGTTGTTGATTCTCAGTCTCCAGGGCGTCGACTCTGCGGCGAAGGTGGTTGGCCCGGTTTCGCTGATTCGATCGGCTTTTAATAAGCGTCCGTTTGGTTTCGTAATGACTTGATCTGTACTCAGAGGGGTGAGATCGGAATAATTCCATGACTGCTGCGTTCCTTCGCGTGATGATGAGTCTTTGACAACCCATCAAATACCGAAGGAACGTAGTTGTTTTCCATGCCAATTCTTTACCCAACTTGCCACCACACCCGCTCTTTCATCAGGCCACCCAAAGGGGTTTCTTCGCCGAATTTAGTGGGTGATTGTGGGCGTCAGATGGAGCTTTCCGCAGTAGAAGAGAATTCGAATTCGATAGTTCTCGAAGGATCGGAAGCCGCGAGCGGCCGACTTAATGGCCTGGATGCGGCTGTTGAA
>MPMF02213126.1_pt1 | contig 10534 bp, 8 predicted proteins | sample 1617271 | NCBI WGS metagenome assembly MPMF02 (sample SAMN05944812, study PRJNA350692) | marine metagenome | biome: marine; feature: ODZ; material: water; isolation source: 120 m water sample prefiltered with 30 um filter, filtered on to 0.2 um... | place: Pacific Ocean | collected 2012-04-09... | reverse complement strand
GCCAGCGCCGAGGTCGCACTGCTCGACGCGCAGGAGAAACTCGCGGATCTCTCAGCGGGCGTCGACTCGGTGGCACTCGCCTCGAACCGGCTCGCCGTGCTGGAGGCTCAGGCAGATCTCGACACGGCGAAACAGCAGCTCGCCGACCTCCTCGCTGCGACCCCGGCCGACGCTGCGCTGACCGCCGCAGATGCGGCAATTACGGTCGCCGAGAAGGCGCTCGAGACCGCCGAGAAGGATCCGGCGCTGGTGATGGCGCGGGCAGGCGTGCGACTGCGCGAAGCGATCGAGGCTCAGGACGCGCTGAAGGCTGACCCGGCGGCGACCGCGGTACAGCTCGCCGCGGCGGAGAACGCGGTCAGCGGCGCCTTCACGGCCTCGACGGACGCCTCGACGGCGCTCGCCACCGCGTTGAAGGCGCTGAAAGACGAGGACCTTGAGCTCGCGGCGGCGAACGTCACGGCAGCCGAGACGGCGGTGACTGCTGCGACGACACCGGTGACCGATGCGGAGACCGCGCTGACCGCCGTGGTCGGCGACGCGAACGCGACGGTGCAGGCGCGCGAGGCGGCCGAAGCGACGCTGGCGGCGGCGCAGGGCACGCTAATGGTCGCGAACCAGGTGCACATCGCCGCGCTGCTCGAATATGCCGCGGTCAGCGCCAGCCTCTCCTCGGTGACGACAGCCGAGGCCACGGTTGCCGAGAAGCAGGCCACGCTCGCCGAGAAGCAGGCGGATCGTGCCGCGCTGTTTGACCCGGCGGACGCCGACGTGGTGCAGGCCTCAGAGCTGGCGGTCACGAAGGCGGACGTCGCGCTGCTGAAGGCCGAAACGAACCTCAATGATCTCTTCGGCGGTGTCACTGCCTTGGAGTTCAGCTCCCGCGAGCTGACCGTCCGCCAGCGCGAACTACAGCTCACGGTGGCCGTCGATGCGCTCGCATCGGCACGGCTCGTCGCGCCCTTCGCAGGGGTGATCGATGCGGTCAACATCGCCGCCGGTGATCGTGCCACGGTGAACGGCGTGGCCTTCTCGATCAGCGACCCGACGCAGATCGAGATCAGCCTGACGATCAGCGAATCGGACGTACTCGACCTCGCCGTCGGCCAGGTCGGACTCGCCAGGTTCGACGCGATCGATGGCGTCGAGTACCCGGTACGTATTTCCAGCGTCAGTCGCACGCCCTCGACAGCCCAGGGCGTCGTCACGTACCCGGTCACGGCAGTGATCCTCGTCGGTGCCGAACTCGCGGAGGTCGCGGCCGACGTGGCTGTGCTTAGCGGCGAGGGCGGCGGCGGTGGATTCGCCGCGTTCGGCGCGGCGGGCGGGCAGGGCGGCAGCGGTGCAGCCGGAGGCGTCGCGGGTGCTGGCGGCCGGGGGGGCGCCGCCCTGGCCCAGTTCTTCGCCAACATCGAACTGCCCGAGGGTGTGACCGTGATCGATGTGCTGCGCGCAGCGCTGAACGGTGATCCGCAGCCCGCAGGCGTGACGCTGCCTGAGGGATTCTCGATACCGGAGGAGTTTCGCGAGCGCGTGCAGGCACTGGTCGACAGCGGCTTCACTGGAGCCCAGGGCGCGGGCGGCGCTGGTGCTGGTGGCGCTGAAGCAGGCGGCGCAGGAGGCGGCGGACGGGGCCTCGCTGCCCGACCGATGCCTGCACCGGGCATGAGCGCCGACGTGACGATGCTGCTCGACGTGCGCCCGCAAGCAGTGCAGGTCCCGACCTCGGCGGTGCGCCAGCTCAACGGCGAGTTCTTCGTCACGGTGCCCGCCGGCGAGGACCTGATGGAGCGCGTCATGGTCACCGTCGGCGAGAGCGACGGCGCGGTGGTCGAGATCCTCGATGGCCTCGTCGCAGGAGCGACGGTGCTGATCGGTGCGGACAGCGAGGGCGTGCCCTTCAGCGCGACGCAGATCCAGGATCGGCAGCAGGGCTTCGGTGGGGGCGGGGGCTTCCGCGCCCCGGCCGGCGGAGGTGGCGGCGGAGGCAACTTCAGCGCCCCCGGTGGCGGTGGTGCGGGCGGCGGCGGAGGCGGCCGGTGATCCGGCTCAACGAAGTCATGAAGTCCTATGAGACCGGCGCGGGCGCGGTGCACGCGCTCGCCGGGATCAGCGTCGAGATCGAACGAGGCGAGTTTGTCGCGGTCATGGGCCAGTCCGGCTCCGGCAAGAGCACGCTGATGAACATTATCGGCTGCCTTGATCGCCCGACCTCGGGTACCTACGCGCTCGAAGGTCACGACGTCGGCCGCCTCGACGACGATGCGAGAGCGCGGCTGCGAGGTAACGCGTTTGGCTTCGTCTTCCAGTCGTACAACCTGCTGCCGCGACTGAGCGCGCTTGAGCAGGTCGAGTTGCCGCTGATCTATCAGCGCACGCCGAACCGCCGTCGCCGGGCCGCCGAAGCGCTGGTGCGTGTGGGGCTGCAGGACCGCCTCACGCACCGGCCTACTGAGCTGTCCGGCGGGGAGCAGCAGCGCGTCGCCGTGGCCCGCTCGCTGGCGGTAAACCCGCTCGTGATCCTGGCCGATGAGCCCACCGGCGCGCTCGACACGACCACCGGCACCCGTCTGATGCAGCTGTTCAGCGAGCTGGTCGAGCAGCAGGGTATGACGGTCGTGCTCGTGACGCATGAGCAGGAGGTCGCCACCCACGCCAGCCGTACGCTCCGCATGCGCGATGGCCTGATCGTCGAAGACTCTGCGGGCGCGCGGCTGACGTCGGTCGCAACGGCGGTCGAACCCGCGTCCGCTGAGCAGCCGGCCAAGGACCCGGCGCACCGGGAAGGCTCCGCATGAGCCTGCTTGACGCCCTGCGCGTCGCGCTGCGATCGATCTTCTCGAGCCGCCTGCGCAGTGCGCTCACGACGCTTGGTCTGATCATCGGCGTCAGCTCGGTGATTGTGCTGATCGCGGTCGGGCAGGGGACGCAGAAGGGCGTGACTGACCGCATCCGAGGCCTGGGCACGGACCTGATCTTCGTCGAGCCCGGTGTGCAGCAGGGGGCAGACGGAGGCGCTGCCGGCGGCGCAGGGTCGGCGCAGACACTGACCGCTGGCGATGCGGACGCGATCACCGATGCGTTCATTCCCGGGGTGATCGGTGTCTCGCCGCAGCTCAACATCAACGCGCAGGCGATCGCCGGGACGGAGAACCTGGGCGTCACGATCGTTGGCACCAATGCCGAGTACGTGGAGGTGCATGACTCCAAGCTGCGAAGCGGCGGCTTCCTCTCGCCGGAGCAGGACACCGACTTGGTGGTCGTGCTCGGTTCGCGCGTCGCGGAGACGCTGTTCCCCGGCCTCGATCCTGTGGGTCAGGACGTGCGCCTCTCCTTCGCGGGCGGCCGGCTGACGCTCGGCTTCCTCGTGATCGGGGTGATGGAGGCCCGCGGCGGCTCGGGTGGCGAAGCCGACGACGAGGTGTTCATCACCACGGCGAGCCTGCTCAGCCGTATCCGCTTCCTGCGCGGCGCGACCGGCGGCACCGGCAGCACGCCGGTCTCGCAGATCGATATTCAAACGGCGCCCGGTGTCGACGAGGAGCGCGTGAAGGGGGCGATTTCCGACCTGCTGGTCTTCCTCCACGAGACAAGCGAGCCTGACTTCGTGATTCAGAGCCAGGACGACCTGATCAGCGCGGCGACGGAGGTCAGCAACACGCTCTCGATCCTGCTCGGTAGCATCGCCGGGATCTCGTTGCTCGTCGGCGGCATCGGCGTGATGAACATCATGCTCGTCTCCGTCACCGAGCGAACGCGCGAGATCGGCATCCGCCGCGCCGTGGGCGCACGGGCCAGCGACATCGTGCGCCAGTTCGTCACGGAGGCGCTCACCCTCAGCCTCTTCGGCGGGCTGGTCGGCGTCGGCCTCGGTGTCGGAATCGCGCTTGCAGTGAGCGGCCGCGAGATCGGCGGTCAGGAGATGACGACGGTGATCCAGCCGTGGAGCATCATCGCCGCCTTCGCAGTGGCCGGCGGCGTCGGACTGGTGAGCGGCAGATATCCCGCGTACCGGGCGACGACGGTCGACCCGATCGCAGCGCTGCGGAACGAGTAGCGAGGCGGCGAGACGGACGAGCGTGGGTTAGTCGCCGCGGGGGCGGTCGATCCGCTCCTGCATCAACGTCTGCGGTGTGTCGTCGCGGAATGCGACGCGGAAGCTGTCGATGCCGGCCTGGATCGCTTCGCCGATCGGCAGCACTTCCCACTCCTGGACCAGCCGCTTCTGCTGCCGGACTGTCGATGCGCTCGATTCGACGGCGATCGACTGCACCCAGCACGCAAGCTCCTCGTCCAACCGATCGACGGGCACGACGGCTCCACGAGGACGATGCGCAGCGCCCCGCTGGAGTCAATCGTGTCACCCGTGTAGAGCAGCTCTCGCGTCTTGCCCCAGCCGATCAGCGATGGCAGCAGCGCCGCCTCGATCACCGATGGCAGGCCAAGCCGTCCCTCCGGCATCCCGAACATCGAATCCTCGCTGGCGATTCGCAGGTCGCTGGAGGCCGCCACCTCCAGCCCGCCACCGAGACAGTGACCCTCGATGCGGGCGATCACCGGCACCGGGAGGTCGCGGATCGACTGGCAGAGATTGTGCAGGCTGGTGATGAAGGCCACGGCATCGTCGGCATCGGCGATCGCGGCCATCTCTTTCACGTCAGCACCCATGTTGAACGCCTGCCCGATTCCGCCGATGAGGATCGCGAGCCGCAGATCATCGTCCTCCGCGAGCCGCACGAACTCGGCTGTCAGCGCCTCGATCAGCTCGCGGCCGAAGACATTGATCCGCCACGGCGCGAAGGCGATGGTCGCGACGCGGGCGTCGTCGATCGTGGTCGTGACGGCGGAACGGTTGCTGGTCATACCGGGCCGTTCGCGGTGAGCTGGCTCAGAAGGGGCGTTGGAGGCCACGGCGGGAATCGAACCCGCGATAAAGGTTTTGCAGACCTCTGCCTTACCACTTGGCTACGTGGCCCGGATGGGCGACTGGGCCGAGAGCTCGGCCCGAACGGCCTCAGTCTATCAGCGGGATCGCGTTGAAGCTCGGCCCGCCGCCGTTGCGGGCGCTCGACGTCCGACCATGCGGGAGAGGGGCAAGGCGACCGTCGAGGTGCGGAGTGATCGAGGGAGGGATTGGAGCGGAAGACCGGACTCGAACCGGCGACCTTCTCCTTGGCAAGTATCCCTGCCTGAGCGCAGTACTCTCAAGTCGGCGTCTGAGGGGGAAGATGTCCAGTTAGAGGCTCTTGCGGCCCGTGGCACTTCGACCCGGCCGGGCTGTTCAGCCGGTGGGATGTAGTGAAGAGATCCTCTCGAAATCGATATCAAGGGGAGCCGATACCCGACGCCTGTCCGCGAGCAGTTCCATTGAGCCATACTGGACGATTGCACAGTCGAGGTCGGTGTCAATCGTGATTACCATTGCATCGCCGACTTCACCAAGCGGGCGGAGGGGCGCGGGCTGCCCCACGTCCCCATGATACCCCGTAAGAGCGGCGCGGGGTTCCTCTGGTACCCACTCGAGGGGACGCTCGTCTAGCCAAGGGGATGGCACCCTGGCGGATCAGCTGGTTGATGTCCTAGGCCATGCGATGGAGCCACAGAGACTCGAACGCTGCCAAACCCGCTGAGGGTCAAGTCTGGTTAACGAGGTTGCTCTCACCGTGTCAGACGGGCCAGCCGCTCCGTGAGCAGGGCGAAGAAGCTGTCTGCATCGACCTCGTCGATTACAGTCGCGTTGGGCGCCTCCGCGGCCCGCCCCGAGCGATCGACGACGGTCCGACCGAGCGTGTGCGCGCCCTCGGTCTCGACCCTGACGTGGCACTCCCGCCCGCCGAACAACCCGGGATCGAGGAGGTAGGCGACGGCGCAGGGATCATGCAGCGGCGCGCCTGTCCCCGGCCCCACGCGGGACCGCGCGCCGTAGAAATCGAGCATCCCGACGACGGCGCGGCTGACCGGCGTGTCGATCGCCGCGATCGAGGCCAGCCGCTCGGGGGTCACCAGCGCCTGGTGCGTCACGTCCAGGCCATGCATCACGATCGGAACGCCGGAGCGGAAAACGATGTCCGCGGCGTGCGGATCGACGTAGATATTGAACTCAGCAGACGGCGTGACATTGCCGGGCCCGGCTGCGCCACCCATGAGCACGATGCGCCCGATCCGTCCGGCGATGTCCGGCGCCAGGCTCAGCGCCATCGCAATATTCGTGAGCGGGCCGATGGGGCAGAGAGCGACCGATCCAGTCGGGCGGTCGCGCAACAGCGAGATGATCGTCTCGACTGCGTGCCCTGGCGCCAGCGCCGTGGCTGGTTCTGGCAGGTCGGCGCCATCGAGTCCCGTGTGCCCGTGGACGTGCTCGGCACTGACAGGGGGGCGCAGCAGCGGGCGGTCGCACCCGGCGTGGACTGGCACTTCCGAACGCCCTGCGAGTTCGACGACCCGCCGGGCGTTCGCCGCGGTCAGTTTGAGCGGTACGTTCCCGGAGACGGCGGTTACCGCGAGGACCTCGAGTTCGTCGGGCGACGCTAGTGCGAGCAACAGAGCGACCGCGTCGTCCTGCCCCGGGTCGCAGTCGATGACGACGGGTTCAGCGGCCATCGGCGAGCCGGTCCGAGCGGTATCGAGGGAGTTTGCTGGTCATCGGTGCCGCGATGATACCTCGACGCAAGCGGCTCTCGAAGTGACGGGCCGTAGGGTGTCGGTGAGTGGCCCACACGAAATCGATATCAAGGCGAGCCGCAACCTCGCGACGGGACTCGCTTCCTGCAAGTTCGTATCAGGGGCCGAGCACGAATCGCTATAGTTCAGTTGCTGGAGAAGGAAGGGTCGCGATGAACAACCCGTTTGATGAGCTGGGTGCCCGCACCGCCGAAGCGGTGGATCACCCCACGGGCCCCGATGTCGGCGAGCGCCTCCCCGACATCACCCTCTCCGACCAGACCGGCACGCTGGTCAACATCGAGGCTGCGCGCGGCGAAGGCAGAGCGCTGGTCGTCTCCATCGCTCCCTGAGATGGTGACCGTTCTGCCGGTCGCAGCTCGTGCAGCTGCAACAGAATCTGGCTCAGTTCGAGCGCGCCGGAATTGAGGTTTTCGCGATCTCGTATGACTCAGTCGAAGCGCAAGCGGCCTTCGCGGAGCAGTACGGGATCACGTACTCCCTCCTCTCCGACGAAAACCATGAAGCGATTGAGGCGACGGGGATCCTGAACCAGCTGGCGGTGGCGGACGAGTCGGAGCGAGCGCTGGTAGGCGGGGAGCAGATGGTCCTGAAGGTAGCGACCCGGCCCACGGCTCCGGCGTCCGTCTACGGCATTCCCTACCCGGGGTCATATCTGATCGGGCCCGACGGTCGCGTCATCGAGAAACTCTTCTACCGGCACTACCGCACGCGGCCATCGGTGGCGACTGTGCTCCGCAGCGGCTTCGGGGTGGACTTTGAGGTGCGCGACAATCCGGCGACCGAAGCGAGCGCGGAGGGGGTGCGCATCCGGGCCATGTTGGGCGGCGAGTCGATGACGTACATGGAGACATCGATGCTTTACGTTGAGATCGACCTCGCTGAGGGGCTGCATCTCTACAGCGCGCCCGTGCCGGACGGGTATGTCGCTACGACGGTGACAGTGACGGCTCCGGAATCCGTTGAGATCGGAACGGCGCGGTACCCGGGAACGCGCCCCATGGAGGTGGCCTGCCTCGACGAGACATTCCAAGTCTTCGAGGGCCCCGTCGAGATCGCGATCCCGGTCTACTACGTGCGGGAGGACTCCAAGCATCTCCTGCGCCGAGCGCGCTCCCTCGCCAGCGAACTGGAGGAGCCCGGCGCCGGAGTGGTGCGACAGCTCATGGCGCACACGGAAACACTTCCACCAACGGAGCGGTCCGTGCGGCTGGACGTGTCGGTGCGGTACCAGGCGTGCACGGCTGACGCTTGTCTCGTGCCCCAGACGGAGACTCTGCAGTTGGATGTGCCGATCACTGCGATCGAGATGGAGTGACGCTGCGCGGCGGGAGCGGGTGGCACGGCGAACCCCCTAGGAAGATCGCTTGAGGTAACTGCTACCTTGCCCTACCACGACTGTCTGTCCTATCGCGTGGACTGCGACGGGGGTTCAGTCGTGATCACCGGCGACACCGTCTCCTGCCGCAGCACGATTGAACTCGCCCGCGACGTGGATCTCCTCCTGCACATGTCTCCCGATTGTCAGTATCAGTCCTATCCAATCGCTTCTCGCCGAGGTGCCTCGCACGGACCGCGAAACCTTGGAAAAGCTGCCGCTGAGTCCGGGGCGACGAAACTCGTGATCGTGCACATGATGGGCGACCGCTGGGACGACCCGGTCGCCGCTCAGTCAATCGTCGATGACATCGCCCAGTACTACGAGGGGCCGATCATCCTCGGCGAAGACCTGATGGAGGTCACGCCGGGTTGAGCGGCGGCCAAGTAGCCGTCCGCCGCAGTGTGCGGTGACGGCTACTTGGCGTCGCCATCGAGGGCAGCAGCCGGAGCCCATGCTTGCGTACGATACGCGTCGCCTTGTGTCCCCGCTTGTGATCCGCCAGCCGATGCCGCTGGGTCAAACTCAGAGCATGCGACTGATACTACGACTCTGAAGCTGGAGATTGGACTTGGCCATGCTCGCTTGCATCTCTGGATCAGCGAACACCTCGCGACTACCTGCCATAAGAGTGTCTACCGAGTCGGTGTAGGTGACATTTAGCCAAGCGCCGGTCATTGCCCCGCCAGCAATCGAACGCATGAGTCGCATCCCATTCACACCGTGCTTCGACAGGATCGCGAAGTTGCGGTCAAAGTCTGCAGCCTGATCTTCCGGGGTCGGGGCGTCACCCGTGAGTACTAGAGCCGTGTAGAACGAGCCCTCTCCCTCACCGTGTTCCTGCTCAATCTGGAGCAGGCTGCGCTGTACAGGTTGCACGCCCGCGTCAGCGAATGCTTCGCGGACTCGGCTCTCCTCGTTCATCGCGGTCACGCCACTCAGTGCAGCATCGATTGAGTCCCATATGAACGAGATCGTCACGAGACCCGCTTGATCGCCGCCCATTATCGTCTGCGAAAGGGCCGCACGCGTGGCGCCCGTGCTGAGGCCAAAGTTTCGGCCCCAGTCGTTCCAGATCTCTGCCCACCGGCCGACATCGGACATCCGACATTGCAACACGCTCATGTACGACATGAATCCTCCATTTGAATATCGCCTGACTCTGATGGTCGAGCGTCCCGCCAGTCAACATCGCCCGAATCCTCAGGTCAAGCGAACAGTTATCATGTGTAATTGAATACGCCATCTGGCCGATGTAGCTCAGCGGCGGAGCAGCTGTTTCGTAAGCTGCTTGAGTGCATCCGCAGCTATCCCCGACCGTCCGTACCAGACTCGCGTCGCGACGATGGTTCTACCTGCGGATGGCGAAATCGCGCTCTACCTGCGAGGGGACGACGAACGGATGACAACGGCCGTGAACTGCTCGGGATAGTCGCCGCTGAGGACGCGTTCCAATACTCCAAGTGCCGCCACTCCGCTCACGGCGTCGATGACTCATCCTTCCGAGGGGGTGTCGAGGTCGCCAGACTCAGGAAGGGGTGTGGAGTGCCTCAGCCATGTTCTCTCAAGGCGGAGATCAGGGGTTCGAATCCCCTATGCGGCACCAACCGAACTGATCACCGAGGGTGGCCCACAACGGCCGCCCCCGGTGATCAGTTCACATGCTCCTGGGGACTAGATGGGAACTTTCAGGTTCTGACAGAGCCCGACTGGCCTGGTCCTCGCGCCTACGGCGCACGCGCTTCCGGGTAAGAAAAGAGCCCGATGCGGATGCATCGGGCTCGTCCTAGAATCCGCTTGCCCGGTGTGCGCTGTGAAGGCGGCCCACCGAGAGCGGCTGGAAACGATCGGTTATCCGAAGACTTCCTTCCTCGTGGTCTCGTCAATCCACCAGTGGATGAACTGAGTCTGCGAGTCCTGCTCGAGGAACTCACGGTAGGTGCCGTAGTTCCCGATGAAGCGCCAGCTCAGTGCGTAGCCGGCGACACCGTATGGCCAGCCGGCGGGAACGAAGAGCATCTCGTCCACGTTCTCGACCTGCCATCGGCGGATCAGCTCGACCTGCTCGTCGAATTCCAGCGCCGCCGCTGCCTTCTCGATCAGAGCGTTCGACGCTGCGGCCCCTGGCCGGTTTGCCGCATCGCCCATGAATGTGCCGTGCTGTCGCGCACCGTTGGAGTGGACGTCGTCGAGCAGACTCTGGACGGGGTGGATACCACCACCGACGCCGCCCTGCTTCGCACCCCACACGATGCCCTCGAAGTCGCCCTTGCCGTAGTAGACGTTCGGGATGTACTCGGTCTTGTACTCCGGTGCCGCCTCGTCCAGTTTGAACAGACCGGAAGTTTCGAACAGACCCTTGTAGGCGTCCCCGACTCGCGGGAACGTCGTGCCGTACTCGGTCGTGCGGATCCACTGCATGGTGTCCTCGTGCGGGAGTTTAATCCCGGCGGCCTCCATCAGCTTCCGCGCCTC
>MPMF02268841.1_pt1 | contig 10542 bp, 10 predicted proteins | sample 1617271 | NCBI WGS metagenome assembly MPMF02 (sample SAMN05944812, study PRJNA350692) | marine metagenome | biome: marine; feature: ODZ; material: water; isolation source: 120 m water sample prefiltered with 30 um filter, filtered on to 0.2 um... | place: Pacific Ocean | collected 2012-04-09... | reverse complement strand
CGTCGAGCACGGCGCGCCGTAGCTCATCCACCGTACCGTCGTTGTGCACGACGACGGTGGCGAGCGCGGCCTTCTCGGAAGGGGACATCTGGTTGGCGACCCACTGGCGCGCGTCCGCATCGCTCAGCCCGCTGCGCTCCATGAGCCGCGAGAGCTGGGTCTCGGGATCCGCCAGTACGACGATGAGGTGGTCGTAGCGCTGGTGGCTCCCGGTCTCCACCATCAGCGCCGCTTCGACGACGGCCACTGCAGCTCCGGTGTTCTCCAGCGCGGTGAGCCGGTCCTCGATCTCCTGCGAGATCAGCGGGTGTGTGATCGCCTCCAGCGTCTTGCGCCGGTTCCGGTCCGCCTGGACGATGTTCCGAAGCGCCAGCCGGTCGAGGCTACCGTCGTCGTCGAGCACGTCGGAGCCGAAGGACTCGACGATCCAGGCCAGCCCCGGCGTGCCTCTCGCCGTGACGTCCCGGGAGACGGCGTCGGCGTCGATGACCGGGAGGTTGAGGTCCTCGCGCAGGATTCGCGCGACGGTGGACTTGCCGGTGGCGATCCCGCCTGTGAGGCCGATGGTCTTCATGGTCTGGGATTGAAGCACGAAGGGCGGGTCGGGCCCTATTCGTCCATCTTCTCGATGTACCGGAACACGGTGCGCGCATCGACCTCGAGGTCCCGCGCGGTCTGGGCCTTGTTCCAGTTGTTGAGCTCCAGCACCTCTCTGATGTAGGTGATCTTGAAGTCCTCTTCCGCCCGGGCGAGCGGCTTCACGTGGCGCTTGTCCTTCTTGTCCAGCCCGAGATCCTCTGGCTGGAGCAGCGCCCGATCGCTCATGATGACCGCCTTCTTGATGCGGTTCTCCACCTGCCTGACGTTTCCAGGCCAGAAGTAGCCCTTCATCGCGAGCGTGCACTGGTTGGTGAAGCCGCGCACCTTCGACTCGTACTGGGTGGCGAAGCGATTCAAGAAGTACTGGCCAATCTGGATGATGTCCTCGCCCCGGTCTCGCAGCGGCGGAAGCGTGATGGCGACCTCGTTGAGGCGGTAGTACAGATCCTCGCGGAAGCGGCCCTCGCGGATCTCGTCTGCGAGCTCCTTGTTCGTGGCGGCGACGACGCGGATGTCGATCGAGCGTCCTTCGTACTCGCCGACGCGCTCGATCTTGCGCTCCTGGAGCACCCGCAGGAGCTTCACCTGGAGCGGCATCGGCATCTCCGCGATCTCGTCGAGGAAGAGCGTGCCGCCGTTCGCGGCGCCGAACTTGCCGATCTTGTCGCTGATGGCGCCGGTGAAGGAGCCCTTCTTGTGACCGAAGAGCTCGCTCTCCAGGAGGTGCTCGGGGATCGCGCCGCAGTTGATCGAGATGAATGGTCCGGCCTTGCGGGACGACAAGTTGTGCAGCTCGTGAGCCACGAGCTCCTTCCCGGTCCCCGTCTCGCCGAGGATGAGCACCGAGATGTCGGTCGGGGCGACGCGACGAAGGACCTTGAAGAGCCCCTTCATCTCTGCGCAGCTTCCGATCATCTGCCCTTGGGAGGCAGACCGGAGCTGGTCGCGCAGGTTCTTGTTGCTGACCTTGAGCTCGTTGAGCATCAGCGCGTGGTGGACGATCATCGATGCCTGTGAGGCGAAGATGAGCAGGAGCTCGAGCTGATCGGCGTCGAAGAGGTTCGCGATGGAGTCGTTGCCCAGGTAGAGCACGCCGAGCAGGTCGTTGCGGTAGGCCAGGGGGACGCACATCACGCTGGAGAGCCTGAGATCCACGACGCTCTTGGCCTTGCCGAAGCGGCTGTCGCCGACGGCGTCCGAGACGATGAGTGGCTTCCGGCTCTCGACCACGCGGTCGATGATGGAGTCGCTGACGCGAGAGAGGTCGAGAGTCTCCTTGCCGACGTTGTGTGAGGCTGCCAGGTGCCGCGCGCCGTCCTTGAAGAAGATGACGAAGCCCTTCTCTGCCTCGCTGAGCTCGACGACCGCCTTCAGGAGGAGCTTGAAGAGCTTGTCTGGTGACTGCTCCTCCATGAGCTGCTTGCTGAAGGTGACGAGGCGCCCCATCCCGTCGAGGTTCGCGCCCGGAGCCTCTGCGTCGGTGTCCGGCTCACCCTCGAGGAGCTCCAGCTCGTAGCGGCCGATCAGCACCTTGTCGCCCACAGCGAGGTCCGCGCTGCGAGCGCGACGGCCGTTGACGTAGACCTCTGCGCCGCGGTGGACCACCGACACAGTCACGTGGTGCGGCTTGCGCAGGAGGTTGGCGTGGGTCGGGCTGATCGCGGGATCCGCAAGGACGATGTCGTTGCCAGGGGCGCGTCCGATGGACACGATGGGCTTCCTCAGCGCAATCTCCACCGCGCGACGGGTCCCGGGCTCGATGTAGCGGATGTACACGGGCCGGACGTAACCGGTCTACCAGTGGATGCTGAGTCCCAAGCCACCCGGGTAGACGGTGGGCTGCACGGCGCGCACGGACCCGCCGACCGTCGTGCCGAGCCACAGCGTGGTCCCGACAGCGGCGACTCCGAACTGAGCGGCACGGATCGCCTCCAGCCGCTCCACATCGCCCGCCGGGACGTCGATGCCCGGGCTGTTGGGATTCTGATCCTGGTTGACGAGGTAGATGCGCATGCCACCGACCATCGCAGCCGAGCCGGTCACGGTCAGGGCCGTCAGCGCCGCTGCGCCTGCGCGGCCGTTGTGCAGCTGGAGCCCCCCGGGCCAGAGGAAGGCGTGCAGGGGCGGGCCGGTGCTCGGGAGCGTGCGCGGCCCCAGGCCACTCGCTTCGACCTCGGCCCGCACCGAGTCGAAGAAGGCGACGACCTCGGGTGGATGCACGAAGGGGTCCATCCGGTAGCCTCGGTCGTAGAGGAGAACTGCGCGAAACGTGCTGCGCGCGGCGTCCTTTTCGCCAAGGTAGTACTGCACCTCGCCCAACCACACCCGAGCCTCGTCGAGGAGATCGTCCGCGTCCGCGTCCGGATCGTTGACGATTCGCGCGAGGGCATCCCGGGCAGCTGGCAGGTCCCCGTCGAGGTAGCTGGACAGCGCCTCGTCGAGCGGCGATTGTCCAGGAGCGACCGCACTTTCCGGGGGTGACGCTGCAGTCGTGGAGGCGACGGTCGACAGGAGTGTCCAGAGCGCGAGCACCGCCGGAACGTAGCTGTGAGCCAAGCCCAGGTCAACGCGCGGGCTTCTGACACAGAATCACGATGGTAGCCCTCTGGGGTCTGTGTTAGCGACAGGGCAAGGGGTGGAGTGACCCTCTGAGGTACGAGGATAGAACTGTATGCGCAAGCTCGAAGACAAGCCCTGGTGGCCCCAGCTCCTGAAGAAGAAGGACGACTACTCACTGCGTGAGCTGGCGGAGATGTTCGGGGCGACGCCAGGCGCCATCAACACGGCGCTGAAGCGCAACGGCATCACGCGCAAGGCGGCACCTCCCGGACCACGCACCAGTCGCCGGAAGAGAGAGGCGAAGGCCAAGGCGGCCGAGGTCGTCAAGCGCGGCCCCCGCAAGTCGACCGTGGCCAAGCTCGAGCCCTTCAAGGACCAGCTGGGAGACGTCGCGGACATGGAGATCGCGAGCCTCGCTGGCGTGTCGAACCAGACGGTCGCCGCATACCGCCGGTCACTCGGGATCGCACCGACCAAGCGTCGCGGCCCCAAGCCCGCCGCGGGCAAGCCGACCAGGGCTGCGAAGAAGGCGTCGCCGAAGGCGAAGGCGTCCAAGGCCGCGAAGAAGGCGCCGAAGGCGGCCCCCAAGAAGCGCGGGCGCAAGTCGAAGATCGAGCCCTTCGACAGCCTGCTCGGCAAGGTCGCAGACGCCGAGATCGCCGCCAAGGCCGGCGTGAGCGACAACGCCGTGCGCAACCGCCGGTTCCGTATGGGCATCGCGGCACCGCCGCGCGTGACGAAGGCGAAGGCTGCGCCGAAGGCTGCGCCGAAGGCTGCCAAGAAGGCCGCGAAGAAGGCCGCGCCCAGCTCCGCGCCCCGGCTTGCCTTCCGCGTCTACCAGAAGGGTGACGACGCGATCGTCGTCGCCGGCAGCCTCGTCGAGGCCGCCCGGATCGCGACCGAGAAGGGCCGGAAGGTGAAGGGCCTGGAGCTCCTGGGCCCCGTCCTCAGCTAGCGCCCCCGCGAGCTCGCGCTCAGCGCCCACCCTCCACGTCGACGCGCACGCTGAAGTGCCCGTCGGCGTCGGTGGCGCCAGTGGCGAAGAGGCGGTTGGCCGAGTCGCGGATGTCGAGCACGGCAAAGGGAACCGCCTCTCCGTTCCAGGACACGTCGCCGGTGATCAGCTCACCGGCGGCGAGTTCGACTTGACCGGAGTCCAAAAGCGCCGTGGGCTCTGCGCGGACGAAGGTGGTCGCGAGGTTTGCGTCGGCCGGCGGCTGAAAGGTCCACATCAGCGTGCCGCTGGAGACCGGGAGGACGAAGAGGCCATCGTCGTTGGCCGTCGTCTCGTAGACGTAGCCGTAGAAGGCCTCTTCCATAGCGCGGACCAGCGTCCCGCCGACCGGGCTGCCGTCCGTTCCGACCACGGTCCCCTGCACGAGCGGCCGAGACGCGAGCGTGGCGGGTTCCAGCTCGCCTTCCTCCAGCACCTCGAACCCCAGGACACGGGAGGGGCCCAGCTCGGACTCGTATGGGGGGACGAACTCGATGTCGTATGTGCCAGAGACCAGTCGCGCGAGGTAGCTGCCGTAGCCGTCCGTCTCGGTCTCGACGACGAGCTCGCCCTCGGGGGTTCCGTCCAGGTCGGTGGAGGTGATGCGCACCAGCACGTTCGACAGGGGGCTGTCCTGCTCGTCGACCACGTCGCCATAGACCGTCTGCGTCGTGAGGGTGTCGTAGTGGACGTCCTGGTTGAACCCGTCCGCCGCCTGGACCCAGACGTCGAAGCGCTGGGTGGGGAAGAAGGGGTTCTCCGAGTGCCAGACGACGAGCTCGTAGTCGCCCGGGTAGACACGCAGGAGGAAGTCCCCATCGGGCTCTGCGAGCACGACCGGTCCGCCGATGCCGCTCTCCGGGTCGAACGCCTGGACCACCGTCCCGTAGGGCGGAGGCTCCTCATCCGCGCCGTGGGTGATGCGGCCGTAGAGCGGCAGCCCTTCGTCGAGCGTCACCGAGAGGTCCAGGGCGGCGTGGATGTCCTCGTCCGTGGTGACGAGGAAGGGTAGCTCGATGCTGTTGTCGGGAATCCAGGCGAAGGTGTAGCCCTCGCTGGGCACGAGCTCGGTCCGGAAGTCGCCCTCGTCGTCCGTGGCCACCTGGCGCGACATGATGGTGTCCGGGACGAAGGCCTCGAAGTACCCGGGAACGCGCGTCTCTTCGCCGGGGACGCTGACGTCGGCGGTCTTGTTCACCACGAAGCCCGACAGCGTGCCGCCGATGTTGACCGCGTCCTCAAGCGGCAGGGAGACATCCCAGCCAGTGCTCGCACCGACACCGCGGAAGGACTGCTCGAGCAGATCGAGGCTGCGGCCGTCCGGGAGCTGCGCGGGCGGGTAGACGTCGATGCGCAGGTCGAACTCGCTGTCGAACTCGTCAGTTGGGGAGAGCGCCTGGACTCCGTCAGCGCTCTTGTCAGCGCAGGAGATCAGGGCGAGGAGGACGATCATCGGACCACCTCCAGGAGCCAACTCTCGACGTCCTGCGTGCGGCCATCACTGACCATGACCGTCAGCACCTGTCCGTCGAGGTCGTCGTCGCGGTCGAGCTCGACCTGGGTCCAGAAGGTCGGGTCGTAGCTGGTCTGGGCGTCGTGGATGAAGCCATCGGCGGACAGGTCCCACACCGCGAAGAGGGTCGCCTCGTCGTCGTCAGAGGCGTACACCACGACCCGGGTGGCGTCCTTTTCGATCAGCAGTGGCTCGCCGAACTTCACGTTGGAGCTGTAGATCTCGGGTGAGGTGTTGGAGTCGATGGCGTTGATGGGGCCGAAATAGCACCCGGTCGCCAAGGATAGACTGCAAGCCACGGGCCAGATCGCGGAGATCCGCATCAGCACTTGATCATCGTTGGGTGGCTGCATCCCGCGAGCCCGGTTTCGTGACATCGCTGTCGTAGCCCTGACGACACCAGCGTAGCCGGCTCAGGGGGGGAGCTCCAGTTCGTCGCCACCTGCCTGCCCCTCCACCTCGTACTCCAGGCGACCGTCAGGGCAGTCGAAGCGCACCACGCCTGTGTACTTCACCTTCTCGGGCAGGATGTTCACGAGGCCGTGTAACTTCTCGACGGTGCCGTAGGGGGCCCCGTCGACCGAGACCTCGCAGAGCGGATCGAGGCTGCCGACGCGCAGGGTGAAGTATTTCTTCCGCATGAGCACCTCGACAAGCTTGGTCTCTCCCTCGGAGACGCGGACGATCTGGATGAAGTCGTGCGCGTACTGGTTCTTCACGACGACCTCGTACTCCCCGGCGGGGAGCTCCACGACGCGACTCCCCGTACTGACCTTCCCCGTCAGCTCGCCGTTGAGGAAGAGGTCGCCGTGCCCGGGGCTGGCCAGCTTGAGTCGGAGGTGGCCGGGCAGTGGCACCGCCGCCTCGAGATCAGCGATGACCGGCTCCCCGAACTCGGGCTCGACCGCCGGCTCGTGGGTGACGGGGGTCGTCGGGACCTCGACGCGCTCGACCGGCGGCTCGATGGCCTCGACCTCGCTCGGGTCCTGCATGTCGACCTCGCTGATCTCGAGGTCAGGGAGCTCGGGCGGCTCGTCGACGACGACGATTGCCTCGACGGGTTCGACGGTCTCCTTGGGGGACAATAACACCCACGCGACGCCGGCGAGCACCACGGCGAGCAGCACGAGCAGGCCGGTGACCAGGGGCGTCCGGTCGGCCCTCTCGGGGCGGTCGAGCACATCCGGGAACTGTGCATTCGCGAGGATCTCCAGGACCTCCGGGTGCTCCGGGTGACGGGCCAGCAGGCGGTTGAACATGCGCTGGGCGTCGAGGTGGTCCCCAGCCTTGAAGGCTGCCCGACCGTGCTCGAGGAGGCGGACATCGAGGTGCTCCGCGAGCCGACGCTCGTAGTCGTCAGCGTCCTCGAGGTAGGTGATGAGGCTCCATTCGGGGGTCTCCTCGGACAGGTCCGACTCCTCCAGCACCTTCGAGAGGGCATCCCGGACACCCACGGCGTCCTCGAAGCGACCCTCCGGGTTGGTCTGCAGCAACCTCTCGATGACGTCTGCCAGGCGCGCGCTCGCGGCGGGCTGGAGCTCCAGGACATCCGCCCGCCGAGCCTCGATGATGTTCCGCAGGATGATGCTGGGGTTGCTTCCGGTGAAGGGGAGGCGCCCCGTCACGAGGTGGAACAGCAGCGAGCCCAGGGAGAACAGATCGCTCCGCGCGTCGACAGCGCGCTCCAGTGCCTGCTCGGGGCTCATGTAGGCGGGGCTGCCGACCAGCGCCCCGGTCATCGTCACCGTCGTCTCGTCGAGGAAAAGCGCGATGCCGAAGTCCATCAGCTTCACGGTCCCGTCGTCCGAGAGCATCACGTTCTCGGGCTTGAGGTCCCGGTGGATGATGCCCGCGTGGTGGGCATAGGCCAGGGCAGAGGCCAGCCTGAGCCCGACCATCGCCGCGACCTCGGATGGCACGAGCCCCCGCTCCGAGATGAGCGCGTGCAGCGTCCTCCCCTTCACGAACTCCGTGACGATGTAGCAGTCCTGGACGTCTCGGCCGCTGTAGTCGTAGATCTCCAGGATGTTCTCGTGGTCGAGGTGCTCGATCGCCCGGGCCTCGCGCTCGAAGCGCAGGCGATTCCGCGTCGACGCAGAGAGGTGCGGGTGGAGCACCTTGATCGCCACGACCCGCCCCAGGGTGACGTGCTTGCCCAGGTAGACCGTGGCCATGCCGCCTTCGCCGACCTTCTCGAGGACCTGGTACTTGTCGATCACCGACCCGATCAAGGCGGAGGCTCCGGGGTCAAGGCCCGCAGGGGAGAGAGGCGTGCCAACTTGAACTATACGCCCGCGAGCAAGGCCTCGACTGCGGGGACGTCCGCTGGGGGAACATCCACGCTCGCGAGGGCGGAGAGCGGGAACCACGCCAGCTCGGTGTGTTCGAGCGCTCGGGGTTCTCCATCGAGCTGCACGCGGTAGCAGTGGAGCTCGATGCGCTCGTCGGAGCCGGTGGCCAGGTGCTCGGAGACCCTCACCGACACGGCGAGCTCCTCTCTGATCTCACGGGCGAGAGCGGCGCGATCGTCCTCGCCAGCCTCGACCTTGCCTCCGGGAAACTCCCAACGGCCCTCGTAGGAGCCGGGGCCCCGGCGCGCCAGGAGCACCCGTCCATCGACGACGGCGACGGCCCCGACGACCCGGATCACAGCTGGCCCACCTCGCCGACGTGCGTGGCGAGTCCCCTGGCAGCCAGGACCTTGAGGATGTTGGCGGCGGTCTCCTCGACTGCCTTGTTCGTCACGTCGATCACCGGCCAGTCGCGGTTGCGATCGAAGAGGTCGTGGGCGTAGTCCAGCTCCGCCATGATGTAGTCCATCTGGCAGTAGTTGGTCCGGTCCGACATTCGCATCTGCTCGATTCGCTGCCTCCGGATCTCCTGGAGGTGTTCAGGGTCGATCGTGAGCGCGAAGATGCGGCGGGGGTCGACGTCCCAGAGCGGCTCTGGCGGTTCACGATCGAGGACCAGGGGCACGTTGCCGACGCGGTAGCCCTTGTGGGCCAGGAAGACCGACAGCGGGGTCTTGCTCGTGCGTGACACGCCGACGAGCACGATCTCGGCGTCACGGAGCATCCTGGGCTCCTTTCCGTCATCTGCCTTGACCGTGAACTCCACCGCGGCCACCCGCCGGAAGTAGCGATCGTCGGCGCGGTGCAGGAGCCCGGCTGTCTCCAGCGGGGCGACCTTCAGGTAGTTGCTCAGGCTCGAGAGCATGTTGCCGACGATGTCGACGAAAGCCAGTCGATACTGCTGGGCGAGGCGCGCGGCCTCGTCGCGGTGCTCGCCACGAACGAGCGTCGTGACGACGAGGGCGTCGTGTTCCTTGGCCAGCTTGAAGAGCCGGCGGATCTCCTCCGCGTCGGAGACGTGCGGGAAGGTCTGGGGCTGCACCGGCGCACCAGCGAACTGCAGCAGACAGGCGTGCACCACCTTCTCGGCGGTGTCGCCGGTGCCGTCCGAGATGATGAAGAGCGGCTTCGGTCTCACAGAACGGGCCCTAACCCGCTACACGAAGCCCATGGAACGGAACCCGGGCCCTCTCAGGGGCTTGCGAGTGCTGGACCTCTCACGCCTGCTGCCGGGGCCCTTCTGCAGCTGGTACCTCAGCGCGCTGGGGGCAGAGGTCATACGCGTCGAGCCGCCTGACACCTCGGACTACACCTGGAATCTCCCGCCTCTGCTCCAAGGGCAGAGCGTCTTCTTCGCCGCCGTGAACAGGGGGAAGAAGTCCGTGGCGCTGGAGTTGCGCGAGCCCGCGGGGCTGGAGGCCTTTCGGGCCCTGCTCGAGGGCGCTGACGTGCTGCTGGAGGGCTTCAGACCAGGCTCCCTGGCGCGCATCGGGCTCGTGCCGGAGGAGCTTCTGCAGCGCTACCCGAAGCTCGTGATCTGCTCGCTCTCCGGCTTCGGCCAGACGGGTCCCCTGGCGCAAGAGCCCGGGCACGACCTGAACTACCTCGGCTACGCGGGCGTCGTGGCGGCCGACGGGCGTGGCGCGCCGCACCCCGTGCAGATCGCAGATCTCGCCGGGGGTGCGCTCACCGCGGCGCTCGCCATCTGCGCCGCCCTGCTCGGGCGCGACCGGGAGGGGGGCACACGGCTGCTGGACGTCTCGATGACCGAAGGCGCCCTGTCCCTGCTCGCCCCACACCTCGCAATGGCCGTGTCAGAGGACCGCGACCTGCGTCCCCAGGGCGAGATGCTGACTGGCGGGTTGGCCAGCTACCGCTCGTATCGCTGCGCCGACGGCGGTTGGATCACGCTGGGTCCCATCGAGCCCAAGTTCTGGATGAGGTTCGTCGCGCAGCTCGAGGCTCCGGTCGCCCCCGAGCCGGAGGCGCTGGCCGCGCTCTTCGCCACGAGGTCCCGCGACAGCTGGGTCCGGTCCCTCCAGGCCTGCTGCGTCGGCCCCGCCCTGACGGCGCGCGAGGTCTCCGAGCATCCGCAGCACGTCGCTCGCGGGTCCTTCGAAGAGGTCCTTGGCATCCCGATGGCCAGAGCGCCCTTCCCGTGGTCGACTTCGCCACAGGTTCCGTTCCTCGGCGAGCACACCCGTGCCATCCTCGGCGACGCTGGCGTCGACGTCGATGCTCTCGTCGAGGCCGGCATCGCGAAGCAACACCGCACCTCGAGGGAGAGATGAGCGACATCGCCTTCGGTCTCGACGAGGCGCTCTTCGTCACGGCATCCTGCCTCGTGATCCTCGGCATCATCGGACCCCGTTGGTGGCGGGAGTTCAAGAAGAAGAAGTGAGGTATCGGGGGCTCGGGCTGGAGGTACTGGCCTACGTGGGCCTGGCGCTGCTCGCCATCTCTCCGGCGCTGGCCTCGGGGCACGTCGTCGGCGACGGGGTCGACGCCTACGGGACCCTCTGGTT
>MPMF02282126.1_pt1 | contig 10577 bp, 10 predicted proteins | sample 1617271 | NCBI WGS metagenome assembly MPMF02 (sample SAMN05944812, study PRJNA350692) | marine metagenome | biome: marine; feature: ODZ; material: water; isolation source: 120 m water sample prefiltered with 30 um filter, filtered on to 0.2 um... | place: Pacific Ocean | collected 2012-04-09... | reverse complement strand
TTTTTCTTTTTATTCACTCTTAAAGGAATAGGGTCTATCGGCAAGAAGATATCTGAAGAACTTCTGCATAAAAACCTGTAGATATTATGAATGTAAAATTAGTAGATATTAATCTCCAGTATCAAAACATTAAAAATGAAATTGATGCCGCAGTTCATAGGGTTCTGGATAGCGGTCAGTTTATATTAGGGCCTGATGTAGATGCTCTTGAAAAAGAAGCGGCGCAGTATTTGAACGTTAATTATGCTATTGGTGTCGCCTCTGGAACAGACGCCCTCCACCTTGCTCTTTTGGCCTGCGGTATCGGTTCCGGAGATGAAGTCATTACCACTCCTTTTACTTTTATTGCCACATGTGAGGCTATCACATACTGCGGAGCTACTCCGGTTTTTGTTGATATCGATCCCAAAACATTTAATATTAATCCAGTAAAAATTAAAGAGAAAATTTCAAAAAAGACTAAAGCAATTATTCCTGTTCACATGTACGGGCAGGCAGCTGAGATGGAACCTATTTTAGAAATTGCCAAAAAATTCCAGTTAAAAGTGATTGAAGATGTTGCCCAGGCTTTTGGAGGAGAATATAAAAATAAAAAACTGGGAAGCCTGGGAGACGCGGGTTGTACAAGTTTTTTCCCATCAAAAAATCTCGGTGCCTATGGCGATGGCGGAATGGTCTTTACGAACAATAAAGAAATTGCTGAAAAAATAAAAATGTTGAGAGTTCACGGGAGCCAACAAAAATATGTCCATGAGTTGATTGGCTTTAACAGCAGGCTGGACACTCTTCAAGCTGCTATAGTGAGAGTGAAGTTGAAGTATATTGATCAATGGAACAACATGAGAATCAAACATGCAGAACAGCGGTACAATAAGCTTCTCTCCAACTGTAACCTTGGAACTCCTTTTAGAGAGTCATACAACAAACACGTATATCACCTCTATACGATTTTGGTAAACGATCGGAAAGGGTGCCAGAAATTCTTAAATAGCCGTAGCATATCTTCTTCCATCCATTATCCAATTCCGGTCCATCTTCAGAAATCTTTCGAGTATTTAGGCCTTTCGGCAGAAGATTTTCCGGTAAGCAGTGAAATTTCACAAAAAACTATATCTCTACCAATGTTCCCGGAATTAAAAGAAAAAGAAATTGATTACGTAGTAAAAACAGTAAAAGAATTTCTTGAGCTTACCAGAACTTCTACAACACACTGAGATTAAGGCTTTTATCCTAACTCCTACCGGCTTTTTTTCCCGGAAACATTGAAATAAATGCATTAACCAAGAACCCACTCTCCCAACTTATTAAAACCATTATTTTTTCTATTTCATTATTTCCATTGCAGAGTAAAACGGATTTAAGTTTCTTAAAATCTTCCTTGATTTCTTTCTCAGGCTATGTAAAGATGACAAGAAATATTCTTTTTAGCTTTAATAAAATCCTCGCTCTAATTTTTCAATTAGGGCCTTTGACCGGGAGGAGGTGAAATAATCTGAAATACGAATCAATATTTATACTCACACCAGACCTACCTGACGCTGAGATAGATAAAACTATAAAAAAGGTTGAAGAACTAATCACAAAAAATGGAGGAAAAGTTCTTGAAACCGAGCGCTGGGAAAAAAAACGATTAGCCTACCCCGTCAAAAAGAAACAATATGGTTACTACGTCTTAATTAGACTTGAGGCTCCGGCAAAACTTATCAATCCCCTTGAAAATTTCTACCGGTTATCAGAGCATATTATCAAGTTTCTAACTATAAAAGTTACTGATTTCAAGAAACAAACTGATTTTGTTCCTCTACCGGAGAATGGCACCGATACAACTTCTAAAGTTTCAAAACCTAACAGTCTTACTGATAACAATCACGAATCAGAGAAAACTAATAACAGCAAAAAATCAAAAGAGGCCAATATAGGAGACTGAACCATGGCAGGAGTTAACAAGGTATTTTTATTAGGAAATTTAACACGAGACCCCGAATTGAGGTATACGGCTAACGGGTCTGCAGTTGCCGGCTTTGGCATTGCCGTAAACCGAAAGTTTAAGCAGGACAATGAATGGAAAGACGAAGTTTGTTTTATAGATATTACGGTTTGGGGAAAACAGGCTGAGAATTGTTCTGAATATTTGCATAAAGGCAGTTCAGCCCATATTGAAGGACGGCTTAGTTTTCGTTCATGGGAAACAGAACAGGGCCAAAAAAGAAGTAAACATGAAGTAGTAGCCACCAACATCCAGTTTTTATCCAGCTCATCGAAAAATAGTGGCGCTTTTGAAAGCAAGAGTAACTCTGACGTTCAAAAACCAGAAATGAAACAAGAAACTGAAGGAGATGTTCCGTTTTAATCATGTTCAATTTACGGGGGTTTAATGAAATATAAGAAACGAAGAAGGCCATCAACAAAAACTTACATGATTGCTAAAGTATGCCGGTTTTGTACTGAGAAAATGGATTGGGTAGACTATAAAGATGTAAAAATTCTTCGCACTATGATTTCAGAAAGAGGCAAGATTATCCCAAGACGCATTTCCGGCAATTGCGCTAAACATCAGCGCATGGTAACTACAGCTGTTAATAGAGCGCGCAATATTGCACTGGTGCCGTTTACCGCATAAGCAGTATAAGCCGTCCACAACAATCAAAACGAATTAATTACTACAAGAAAAATTATGGATATGGGTCAGGGGACAAGGGTCGTGGGTCAAATGTTGCTTTTTCTTGACTCAGGCGCCATGACTCTAAACCCATAAAAGACTTTATTGACTGTTATAAAACGTGCGTTTATGAATACGACCAGCAGCATTAATATTCGAGAGGTTGCATTCCCTGCAATTTTATCAATGGTTCTTTTTTCAGCAGCTATTTTTCTGCCTCCTCTGGGGATTCTATTCAGCATTTTCTGCCCTGTTCCTATTATTTTGGCATATCTCTATCGAGGCCAAAGAACAGGATTGATATGTTCGATCATTGTGGCAATCATATTATTCCTTTTTATAAATGTTCAGATAAGTCTTGTCTTTTTTGCTGAATACGGGCTTATCGCCGTAATAATGGCAGAGTCCATTCGCAGAAATTATTCTATTGATAAAATAGTGTTGTACAGTGTGGGGGCTTCTTTTCTGTTGGGAGGAGTATTAATTTATTTATTTCTCCTCGCTAAAGACATAAACCTGAGTTCCTTTATGACCGAGCAAATAACGCAAAGTATGAACTCTTCTATGGATGCGTACCGCCAAATGGGAATCTCCAACAGCGAAATTGATAACATCAAGCTATATTCAGAAAAATTGGCATCGGTTTTTATAGGCTCCATTCCTGCATGGATGATAGTGAGTTCCACTATCGGAGTTCTTCTAAACTATGTACTGGTAAAAATGGTCTGGAATAAATATGTTGGAAATAGTATTTATTTCGAAAGCGCCGATCTTGAAAAGTGGTCTGCTAATGAATACCTGATTTGGCTGTTTATCTTTTCAGGCATAATGCTTCTCATTCCCGCGAAGGACCTGAATACTATTGGACTGAACTCCCTTATTATTTCCCTTATGGTCTATTTTTTCCAGGGGATCGCTGTTATTATATTTTATATGAAGAAAAAAACTTTTCCTTTATTCTTAAAGATTATCATTTACGGCCTCATAATTATCCAGCCTTTATTACTGCTTTTTGTAATTTTAATAGGAGTTTTTGATACATGGGCGGATTTCAGGAAATTAAAATTTTCCGAAAATAACACAATATAATTTAACAGGAGGAAACATGAAGGTAATTTTAAAAAATGATGTAAAAAATTTAGGCTCTTACGGCGATGAGGTAGAAGTAGCTGATGGCTATGGAAGAAACTACTTGATTCCCAAAGGGCTGGCTCTTCAGGCCACGGGCCAAAATAAGTCGGTTATTGACCAAAAGAAAAAAGTAATCCTGGCCAAGCTTGAAAAGGACAAAACAGAGGCAGAATCCATTGTTAATCAATTATTGGCAGAAGAAATTTGCTTTAAAAGAAAAGCCGGGGAAAGTGACAAGATTTTTGGCTCTGTGACTTCCCTTGATATTGCTGAATTTTTAAATGCAAAAGGATTCAATATAGATAAAAAGAAAATATTACTTGATGACCCAATAAAAAGTTTGGGCTCTTTTACTGTTTCCATTAAAATTCATCCGGACGTTCCCTGCACATTAAGTGTTAAAATAGATAAAGAAGAATGATTTCATAAACCTATCATTTTTTACTTGCCAACAAATGTAGATTTAATCTATATTTTTCTATTCACTATCATACTTTTTTTCATCTCAATTCATCTTTTGCATTTTGAGAGCCATAAAAATATTAACAGGCTTTAACCTCCATTATTAAAAGTAAGTCAAATGCCTCAAGCCATCATTACAAAGAGCAAAACTATCGCTACGAGTAAAACAGCTGATGATATTTCCCTTCAGAAGCTTCCACCGCATAACGTAGAAGCCGAGCAATCAGTCTTGGGCGCTATTTTTAAAAGCAGTGAAGCCCTGCCAAGAGCTATGGAAATTATCCATGCTGAAGACTTTTATCGTGGCCCTCATTATAAAATATTTAAAGCAATGGTTGAGCTTTTTGAAATAAACGAACCTATTGATCTTCTCACACTCTCGGATAGGCTAAGAAAAAATGAGGATCTCGATGCAGTGGGCGGAGTAGAGTATCTCAGTCAACTGGAAGAAACCGTACCAACCGCAGCAGCAATTTCTTACCATTGCAAGTTGATTCGAGAAAAAAAAATCTTGAGAGAATTAATTGGCACGGCTACTACAATTGTTCAAAAAAGTTATGAAGACAAGACTGAAGTCAATGCTCTTCTTGATGAAAGTGAAAAATCTATTTTCGAAATCGCGGGGAAAAAAATAAAAAAGAGTTTTTACAGCATTAACACGATATTAAAAGGAAGTTTTGAGTCGATTGAAAAACTTTTTGAGAGAAAAACACTTATCACCGGAGTTCCAACCGTTTTTAAAAAATTTAATGAGTTGACTGCAGGGCTTCAACCTTCAGACCTGATTATCATCGCAGGACGCCCCAGCATGGGTAAAACAACATTTGCCATAGATATAGCCCGGCATGCAGGAGTAAATGAAAAACTTCCTGTTGCAATCTTCAGTCTTGAAATGTCTAAAGAACAATTGGGAATCAGGATGTTGTGCGCTGAAGGAAAGGTAAGCTCAAATAAAATCAGGACAGGATACCTTGCAAAATCGGATTGGCCTAGTTTAACTAACGCCGCTGGAAAACTCGGTGAGGCCCCTATTTTTGTCGATGATTCTCCAGGTTTGACTGCTCTGGATATACGGGCAAGAGCAAGAAGACTGCAAGCAGAACAGAATAAAAACCTCGGCCTTATAATAATTGACTACCTTCAGTTGATGCGGGGTCGGAACAGGATAGAAAGCAGGCAGCTTGAAATATCCGAAATAACCCGTTCTCTAAAAGAACTGGCAAAAGAGTTAGATGTCCCTGTTATCGCCCTTTCGCAGTTAAGCCGAGCTGTGGAAAGTAGAGATAGAAAGAAACCACAACTTTCGGATTTAAGAGAATCCGGTTCCATAGAACAAGACGCGGATGTAGTCGTTTTTATATACCGGGACGAAGTTTACAATCCTGATTCAGAGGATTCAGGATTAGCGGAAATTATTATCGGTAAACAAAGAAACGGCCCAATCGGCCACTTCAAAGCTACATTTATTAAAGAGCTTCCCTGTTTTGAAAACTATGCTGACATGAGTGACGAAGGAATTTAGTGAGCAGTTACGCAGAGATTAATCTAAAAGCCTTTTCACATAACCTCCGTTTCATAAAAAACCAATTAAAACCGCCCACCCAAATAATGGCAGTAATAAAGGCCAATGCCTATGGTCATGGTTCCGTAATGATTGCCCGTCAGGCAGAAAAGGACGGAGTAGAAATGTTAGGCGTGGCAAATCTTCCTGAAGCAGTCGAACTAAGAGACGCTGGAATTAAACTGCCTGTTTTGATCCTGAGTGGCATTAGAGAAGATCAAATAAAAATCTTTCTTAATTACGACTTCTCAACAGTCATTTATTCAAAAAAGGTTGCCGCTGCTCTTCATGCAGACGCTAAAAGAAAAAAAAAAAAGATAAAAGTTCATTTAAAAGTAGATACCGGCATGGGGCGATTAGGGTTTAAACCGAAAGAAACTTTTTCTTTTATGCGTCAATACAATGGAACGGAATTTTTTGTTTTTGAAGGATTAATGACTCACCTGGCATCAGCCTTTAGCAAAAATGAAAAGGCATTCACAAACTTACAAATAAAAACCTTAAATGCGCTTGTTGAAGACTTAAAGGCAACCGGGATTTCTTTTCCGATCATTCACTGCGCCAACAGCGCCGGAATCATTGATTTCCCTGAATCACACTTTGATATGGTAAGACCCGGCATCCTCCTCTACGGAAGTTCTCCTTTTGACGACAAACGAAATGATCTGGATATTGAACCGGTATTGAGTTGGAAAACCCGGATTATTCAAATATCCCATATTCAAAAAAGAAAACCGATAAGTTACGGAGGAACCTTTGTAACAAAAAGGGACAGCGTCATCGCAACCATACCGGTCGGATATGCCGATGGGTATGCGAGACTTCTTTCCAATAAATCCAGCGTATTGATTAATGGAAAATCAGCACCGCAAGTTGGCCGCGTCTGCATGGACTTAACTATGATCGACGTAACCGGTATCTCCGATGTTTCAGTTGGTGACGAAGTGGTTTTAGTAGGTAAGCAGGGTAGAAAAGAGATTCAGGCCAAAGACCTGTCCGAAAAAACTAACACTATTCCATATGAGATCCTTTGCGGCATAGGGAATAGAACAACCAGAATTTATACATAGCTCAAAGTTGTGGGTTTTCAATGATGGATTGAACTATTTTCAAAAAGTCAGGCTTAGGATCATCATACTGCACACCGTAATAGATCAAACCATGAGGCGCAGGTCTAACTAATCTGATTTTTCCTTTAAAAACAAGGGGTTCTTTTCCCTCTTGATATTCGAATGAAAGATAAACCGTATCATTAGACTTATACTTACTATTTGTCATAATCTTGCATCCGCCCTGATTCATATCCACAATGCTCCCTTCTCCAACCGGCTTTAATGACGTCTTTCCACCTTCTGTAACGGGCTCCGGAATGGCTGTCCAGAACGAAACAGCAATTCTTGGATACTTCCTTACATTAACCCCCTGCGGCTCTCCCGAAGGATATGAAAGACCAATATTTGGTACTTTTTTGCTCAGTAACTTGCATTCAAATTTATAAGCCAGCCCCTCATCTGAAAGACATTGCACCATGCAAATGCTGTCCAACATTGACCCGAGTATGGTTTGATCCGGACGGGCCACGCGAACAAGAAATCCACGCTCTTCAAATTCACCAGCTACAACACCCGCAAATGGTTTTTTTTTAATACTAACAACAACGGGAAAACCTGGAACCAAAATTTTTTTTGAATTAAATGCCATAAAATAATTATTACGTTATGAATGAGATTGAATTTGCTTATTATGCATTAAAAGAAAATGAAATTCAAACTTAATTCTTTTTTCCCTTTTTTACCAATTATCACGAAGGGATGCTTCATTATAGGTAAAAATCAACTGTAGCATAATTTTTTAGGTTTACAATTAAATATTTGAAAAACTAGACCTGAAGCATTAAAATATTGTCCCATCTAACATAAAAAAATACGAAAGGTTATTATTATGTCTTCAAAATGTGACAACTGTAAACCTGCAAAATGTTGTTTATATACTTCAATGGAAATAGATACTCCGGAAACTAGGAAAGACCATGAATATAATTTATGGTTAATTGCCCATAAAAATATTTCTTTTTATGTTGACCGGAAGATATGGCACATTAATTTTGCCTCCCGCTGCAAATTTCTTAAAAAAGACAACCGTTGCAAAATTTATGACAAAAGATTTTCCGTCTGCCGCAATCACGACACTGATTCGTGCGAAGACACCGGTGACTATGATTTTTCTAAATATTTTAATAGCTATGATGAACTCTTAAATCACATCAAGGAAAAACATCCACGGTGGCGCTTTGCAGATCCGAGAAAAAAATAATCCATTTAAAGATTTTTTTTTGCAACAAAGCTGCTAAGACAGAAAAAGGTTCAGGAGAATGGGAGAAAAAATTTTTTTAGGCGCTGTTTAGTCACAATTTAGTTTTTTCTTTTTTAGGCACTGTTTGGGTCTTCCTTTTACAGTGCCTTGTCCAAAGCACTGTGACTTATGCGAGGCTTAGTTCTTGTTTTTTACGTGCCTTTTGCAACATTCTCCGCCTCTCTTCTTTCTCTATTTCCCCTTTCCTTCGTGGCTTTGTGGAAAGTTAATTTTTAGCTGCTACTCTGCGTTTTAAACTGGAGACATAATGAGTTTAAAAATTTACAATTCCCTCAGCAGACAAAAGGAGATTTTTACTCCACTGGCTAAAGACCGCGTAACAATGTATGTATGTGGCGTCACTGTGTACGACCTCTGCCACATCGGGCACGCCAGGGCCTCCATAGTTTTTGACGTTATATACCGTTACCTGCAATTTATCGGTTACGAAGTCATCTATGTTCGTAATTTTACGGATGTAGATGATAAAATTATCAATAGGGCAAACAAAGAAAAAACAAGCTGTGAGGAAATTTCCAATAAATATATCAAAGCTTTTTATGAGGATATGAATAGTATAGGGATTAAGACTCCCACCCATGAGCCGAAAGCTACGGAACATATCCCTGAAATGATTGATATGATTAAGCGGTTAATAGATATAGGACATGCTTATCAGGCGGGTGGGGACGTTATGTATTCCGTTGAAAGTTTCCCGGAATATGGAAAACTTTCAGGTAAAAAAATTGATGAGCTTCAATCAGGGGTGAGAGTAGAAATTGATGAAAAGAAAAAGAACCCTCTCGACTTTGCTTTATGGAAAGAAAGCAAGCCCGATGAACCGGAGTGGGAAAGTCCATGGGGTATGGGACGTCCCGGCTGGCATATAGAATGTTCCGCCATGTCACAAAAGTATCTTGGTGAAATCTTTGATATTCATGGTGGAGGAAAGGACCTCATTTTTCCGCATCATGAAAATGAAATCGCCCAATCCCAGGGGGCAACCGGGAAAAAACCGATTAATTATTGGATTCATAACGGATTTGTGGATATAAACAAGGAAAAGATGTCCAAGTCCCTTGGGAATTTTTTTACAATCCGTGAAGTCATGGAAAAATATCCGCCTGAAGCAATCAGACTCTTTTTACTTTCCAATCATTACAGAAGTCCCATTGATTTTTCAAATAAAAACCTGAATGAAGCAGGCATTGTACTCCATCGTTTTTATGAATTACTGGATTTTATGAATGAACTGCTACCTGACAACGTGTTTGAACCGGATAGCGACATCATGGAGAAATTCAAGTCTGCTATGGATGATGATTTTAATACGGCATTAGCTTTAGGCCATTTAAATGAATTTTTAAGAAAACTTAATTCTATTAGAGACCAATTGAAAACAAAAAAATGCAACGATGTAGAGGGTTTGAAGAAAAAGCTTGGTGAGGGGAAAAAAGCAATCTCAACAATAGGAGTAGTTCTTGGACTATTTTCAGAAAAACCATCCGGATTCCTAGAAAATTTCAAAGAAAAAAAAATAATTGAACTTGGATTAAATAAAAATCAGATTGAAGAAATGATAAACGCCAGAACAGAAGCAAGAAAAAATAAGGAATGGAAAGAAGCCGACAAAATAAGAGAAGGGCTAAATAAAAAAAAGGTTGTCCTGGAAGATAAACCGGAAGGAACCATTTGGAAGATTAAAATGTAAATCCGTTTGCCCTGAGCACTATGAAACACCCCAAATCAGATATTCTTTACGGTATCAATCCAATATTAGAGGCGCTAAAATCCCGGCAGCGCCGTATTTTAAAAATTTTTATCTCAAACAGAAGAAAAAGCAAAGAGATTGATAAAATAATTCAACTGGCAAAAAGTCATGGAATTAAATTTAAATTTGTCGATTTAAAAACATTCCAAGAAATTTGTCCCGGGGATAAACACCAGGGAATAGCAGGGATTGTTTCAAATAAAGAACTGGTCTCTGTTGAAGAGATGATTGAGGCAGCGTTTAAAAAAGAGCCCAATCCCGCCTTGGTTGTGCTCGATCACCTTGAAGACCCGAGAAACCTCGGTGCCATTACCCGGTCAGCTGAAGTCCTTGGTATCAGAGGGGTGATCATTCCTAAAAACCGGGCCGCGGATTTGACACCGGTAGTCTCAAAGAGTTCGGCCGGGGCAGTGGAGTATATGCTTATTAGCAGGGTTTCCAACACTCTTAACACCATCCTCCTTTTTAAAAAAAAAGGGTTCTGGATAATCGGCGCAAAACAAGATGCAAAAAAATGCTGCTTTGCCTGTGATTTTAAAAGGCCGGTTGCCCTGGTATTAGGCGGAGAAGGAAAAGGATTTCGCCCTCTAATAGAAAAAAACTGTGATGAGGTTATTTCTATTCCCCGGACAGGCCATATA
>MPMF02247060.1_pt1 | contig 10586 bp, 8 predicted proteins | sample 1617271 | NCBI WGS metagenome assembly MPMF02 (sample SAMN05944812, study PRJNA350692) | marine metagenome | biome: marine; feature: ODZ; material: water; isolation source: 120 m water sample prefiltered with 30 um filter, filtered on to 0.2 um... | place: Pacific Ocean | collected 2012-04-09... | reverse complement strand
TGGAAAAATTATTGCAGCAGCACAAGAAGAAAGGTTTTCTAGAAAAAAACACGATGCAAGATATCCCTTTAATGCAGTTAAATATGTATTATCGGAAGAAAATTTAGAATTAAGTCAGATTGATTATATAGTTTTTTTTGAAAAACCTTTTTTAAAATTTGAACGTTTGCTTGAAACTTATCTAGCTTTTGCTCCATTGGGTTTTAAATCTTTTTCGTTATCAATGCCAATTTGGTTGCGTGAAAAATTATTTCAGAAAAAATTTCTTTTTGATAAATTGCGAAATCATGACAAAGAATTTAAGGATATTAATAAGATTAAATTTTCAGAACATCATTTTAGTCATGCTGCTAGTGCGTTTTATCCGTCGCCATTTGAAGAAGCTATAGTTTTGACTTTGGATGGAGTAGGTGAATGGGCAACAACAACTGTTAGTATAGGAAAAAAAAATGAATTAAAAATACATAAAGAAATTCATTTTCCACATTCTTTGGGATTGTTTTACTCTGCTTTTACTTATTACGCTGGATTTAAAGTTAATAGTGGAGAATACAAATTAATGGGCTTAGCCCCTTATGGCAAACCCAAGTACAAAGAATTCATTTTTGAAAATTTATTAAGTATTAAAGATGATGGATCATTCAGATTAAATATGAAATATTTTGATTACGCAACAGGTCTAACAATGACTAATAGAAAATTTGCTGACTTATTTGGTGAACCTGCAAGAAATCCTGAAAAAGATAAAATAACGCAATTTCATATGGATATAGCTGCTTCGATCCAGAAAGTTACTGAAGAAATAATTTTAAAATTAACAAAACACATTGCTAAAGAATATAATATTAAAAATTTATGCTTAGCGGGAGGAGTAGCTTTAAACTGCGTTGCTAATGGAAAAATTGTTAAAGAAAAGATTTTTGATAACATTTGGATTCAGCCAGCTGCTGGAGATGCTGGAGGCTCATTGGGTGCTGCTTTAGCCTACTGGCATAAAGAACTAAATAAACCAAGAATAATTTTTAAAGATCAAATGAGGGGATCTTTTTTAGGACCTAATTATAATGAACAAAAAATTGAAGAACATCTTAAATCCCTTAAAGCAAATTACTCAAAATATGAATCAAATGATTTAATAGAGACTATAGCTAATGAAATAGCTAAAGAAAAAATTGTAGGATGGTTTCAAGGAAGAATGGAGTTTGGTCCAAGAGCTCTTGGCGCTAGATCAATTATAGCTGATCCAAGATCAGAAAAAATGCAAAAAGAACTAAATTTAAAAACAAAATTTAGAGAAAGCTTTAGACCATTTGCTCCATCAATTCTAATTGAAGATCTTTCAAACTGGTTCGAATTAGAAAAAGAAAGTCCTTATATGCTTTTAGTGGCAAATGTGAAAAAAAGCTTACAAATACCGCTGTCAGAAAAAAATAAAGAGCTTTTTGGAATAGATAAACTAAATATAAAAAGATCTTCAATTCCAGCTGTTACTCATGTTGACTATTCTGCTAGAATTCAAACAGTTCATAAAGAAACTAATCCTAAATATTACAAGTTAATTGCTAAATTTAAAGAAATCACCAAATGTCCAATTTTGGTTAATACTTCTTTTAACATAAGAGGTGAACCAATAGTTTGCAGTGTTGAGGATGCTTATAAATGTTTTATGGGAACAAATTTAGATATTTTAGTCATTGAAAATTTTATTCTTTATAAAAAAGATCAGCCAAAAAATATTTATCCAAATTATAAAAATAAATATGACCTGGATTAAATTTAAAATATATTGTTTAAATGAGAAAAATTATTTTTTATAATCTGCTGTTTTTATTTTTAGGTCTGATTTTAATTGAATTAATTTTTGGTAATTGGATATTTGGTCCAAAATTCTCTTCATTAATAATAAAAAGAAACATAACAAAGGTTTGGAATCCAACTCACTATGAAAGTAATCATGTAGCAATGTATAAAAAAGACGAATTTGGATTTCGAGGTAACTACAAAAATATATCTAATGTAAAAATAATAACTGTTGGTGGAAGCACAACAGACGAAAGATGGATTGATGAAAATTTAACCTGGTCTCATTTGCTTCAAAAAAAATTAGAAAATACTTATGCTAACATTAAAGTTGCTAATGCAGGAACTATGGGTCAATCTACAATTGGACATTTAAAAAATTTCGAAATATGGTTCAACCAAATACCAAATTTAAAACCGGAATATTTTATATATTATATAGGCATAAATGACTCGATTCTTTTATTAAAAGCCTTGGACAAATATAAAGATAAAAGAAATTACAATGAAGCAGATACTTTAGTAAGTAAAAAATTATTTGAAAGGCAAGTCAGATATTTAAAAAACAATAGTGTATTTTACAAATTATTTAAATTAATTGATGGATATTTTCTTGCAAAAAAATATGGTGTAACGCATTTCACTGGTACATGGAAAAATAAAAAAAAAATTAAACCTATTGAAGTAAATAAGGAAGATAAAATTGTTCTACAGTTTTTAATTGAATACCAAAAAAGACTCAAAAAAATAAATGAAAGAACAAAAAAATATAAATCAAAAACAATTTTTATAACTCAAAATGTTCACAAGGATCACTTTTTATCAAATGCACTTAATATAATAAATATTACAACTAAAAATTTTTGTATTAATAATGAAATAATCTGTTTGCCTCTAGACGAAAAAGTAAATTTTGATTTTGAAAAAAACTTTTATGATGGCATTCATACGCGCCCATCTGGAAACAAAAAAATTGCCGAATATATATCTTACGAATTAAAAAAAAAAATTGAAAAAAAATAATATTTATCTAGTAAAGTTTATATTTAGATTTTTTGCTATCGATAAGAAAAGCTTTAACGGTATCTGTTGTTAATTCTTTAAATGACTTTCCAAAATTTTCTATTTTTTCAATTATTTGAGGTGGAACAGTTATAATATGACATTTTAATTGTTTGGCCTGTATATAGTTGTAAGGTTCTCTTACACTAGCCCATAGAATTTCAACATTTTTATAGTTTTTTGCAAGCATAATGCTTTTTTTAAATTCAGGAACTGGATCTTTTCCTTTGTCAGCCATTCTTCCTGCAAAAATAGATATTATTACTTTTGTTCTTTTATTTATTCTTTTCAAAACTCTAGCTGTTTGTTTTGCCGTATAAACTGCGGTAATATTTAATTTAATATTTTTTTTGTTAAGATGGCTTATAACTTTACCTAAAAAAATTTCTTTTGAATTTGTTACAGGAACTTTAACATATATCTGTTTTCCCCAATCTTTAATTTTTAAGGCCTGTTTAATAATATTTTTATTGTCATCAGCAAACACTTCAAATGAAATTGGTTTTTTGGTAATTTTTAAAATATTTTTGCAGTATTTTGAATAATCCTTAGCACCAGCTTTTCTCATTAAACTAGGATTTGTCGTAAACCCTTTAACAATGTTTTTTTTATTAAATTTTTTTATTAAATTTATATCAGCAATATCACAAAATATTTTAGTCATAAAATTATAAGCTTTTTATAATCTCTTCTGTCATTTTCTTAGCATCTGCAAAAAGCATTAAAGTATTATCTCTATAAAATAAATCATTATCTATTCCTGCGTAACCAGGTGATAAACTTCTTTTAACAAATAATACTGATTTGGCTTTTTCAACATCAAGTATCGGCATTCCATATATTGGGCTTTGTGGATCAGATTTTGCTATGGGATTTGTGACATCATTTGCACCTATAACATAGGCAACATCGCAATTTGCAAAATCATTATTTATTTCTTCTAATTCAAAAACTTCATCATAAGGGACGTTTGCTTCAGCTAGTAATACATTCATGTGTCCGGGCATTCTACCTGCTACGGGATGAATTGCGTATGAAACTTTTACATTATTTTTTTTAAGAGTATCTACCATTTCTCTTAAAGCATGTTGTGCTTGAGCTACTGCCATACCATAACCTGGGACAATTATAACGGATGATGCATTTTTCATTAAAAAAGCTGCATCTTCAGCATTTCCACTTTTGACTGGTTTTTGTTCTTTTGATAATTTTGATGAAGAATCATTAGTTGCTCCAAATCCTCCTAAAATAACATTAAAGAAAGATCTATTCATACCTTTGCACATTATATATGATAAAATCGCTCCTGATGAGCCAACTAATGCACCAGTTATAATTAACGCTGTATTTTCTAATGTGAAACCTATGCCTGCAGCTGCCCATCCAGAGTAAGAATTTAACATTGATATAACAACTGGCATATCTGCTCCTCCAATTGGTATAATTAATAAAATTCCTAATAAAAAAGATATTTCAATTATTCTCCAAAAAAAACTGTCCGCCTGTGTTTTGCAAAGATAAAAAATTAACACTATAAGCGATAAGCTTAATAATAAGTTAATATAATGTTGTCCTTTAAAAATGATTGGTGAACCCGACATTATTCCTCGAAGTTTTAAAAAAGCTATTATTGAACCTGAAAAAGTAATTGCTCCTATTGCAGCTCCTAAAGACATTTCGATCAAACTAGCTAATTTAATATTGCCTACAGTTCCCAAATTAAAAATTTCAGGTTTTAAAAAAGCCGAGATTGCAACAAAAACCGCCGCTAAACCTACTAAACTATGAAAACCAGCTACTAATTCTGGCATAGCTGTCATCGGAATTCTAAAAGCGATAAAAGCTCCAATAGAACCACCTATTAATAATAATACAAGAACATAGATTAAACCCGTAGAAAAATTTCCAACTGATAAAAATGTTACGATCATTGCTATAGTCATTCCAGCAATGCCGAAATAATTTCCTTGTCTTGAAGTTTCAGGTGAAGATAGTCCTCTTAATGCAAGTATGAATAATATTCCTGAAATTAAGTAAAATAATGCAGATAAATTAGCAGATATCATATTTATTTCTTCTTCTTCTTATACATTTGAAGCATTCTTTGAGTGACTAAAAAACCACCAAAAATATTTACCGCAGCAAGTATTATTGCCAAAAAACCAAAAATATTTGAAACTTCAAAAATATTTTCTGAAATACCAGATAGAGATGCAATTATAGCACCAACTATTATCACTGATGAAATTGCATTAGTTACTGACATTAAAGGTGTGTGTAACGATGGAGTTACACTCCATACAACATAATATCCAATAAATATTGATAAAATAAAAATACTTAATCTGAATATAAAAGGATCTATTTCCATGTTATTTTATAAGTGTATTTTGAATTATTTCATCTTCTAAATTAATATTAATTTTATTATTTTTTTTATCATAAAGATTTACAATAAAATTGAACAAATTTTTCGCATATAAATTAGAAGCAGAAGTTGGTAATTTATTTAATATATTGCTCTCTCCAAGAATTTTTACTCCATTTTTTTCAACAATTTCATTTACTTTTGTATATGCTGAATTGCCTCCTTGTGATGCGGCTAGATCATAAATAACTGATCCAGGCTGCATATTATCAATCATTGTTTCATTAATAATTATAGGTGCTTTTTTCCCAGGAATTAAAGCTGTGCATACTACTATATCAATTTTCTTTAAAGTTTCTGATAATAATTCTTGTTGTTTTTTTTTAAACTCCTCAGAAGCTTCCTTTGCGTAACCACCTTTGGTCTCCATATTGTCTACACCTTCTACAATTAAAAATTTCCCACCTAAACTTTCAACTTGCTCTTTTGATGTAATTCTTACATCAGTTGCAAAAACAATTGCACCCATTCTCTTTGCAGTGGCAATAGCCTGAAGACCAGCAACTCCTGCTCCAATAACTAATGTCTTGGCGGCTGGAATTGTGCCTGCTGCTGTCATCATCATAGGAATAGCTTTAGAAAAATTTGCAAATGACTCGATAACTGCTTTATAACCAGCTAAGTTAGCTTGAGATGAGAGCACATCCATAGACTGGGCTCTCGTAATTCTCGGTAATAACTCTAGAGAAAAAATATTTACTTTTTTTTTTGATAGTTGAATTAGTTTATCTTTATTTTCGTAATAATTAAATATACCTATTAAAATTTTATTTTTATTTATAATAGATAAATTTTCATCTGATGGTAAATTTAATTGTAAAATTAAATCTGATTTATCAATAATATTTTTTTTATCTTTTTCTATTTGAGCTCCACAACTTTTATATTGTTCGTCACTAATGCCTAAATGAGAGGCATAATCTTTTTCAACAATAACTTTAAAACCCAAATCATTATATTTTTTTACAGTTTCGGGAGTAATAGCAACTCTCTTTTCTAAATTTTTATTTTCTGAAACTGTTCCAATGTTCATATACAAAGCAGAATTATTTTTGTCTTGCTTTAAACCTTGGTTTTTTTTTATTTATTATATAAACTCTACCTCTTCTTCTAACTAACTTCGAGTTGAGGTCTCTTTTTTTTAAGGATTTTAAAGAACTTGCTATTTTCATAGATAGATTTATTTAGCCTGGCAACGTCCTACTCTCCCGTGTCTTAAGACAAAGTACCATCGGCGCAGAAAGGCTTGACTTCCGAGTTCGGAATGGGATCGGGTATTACCCCTTCGCAAAAATCACCAGGCAAAAAAGTTATAATCTTTTTATTTAAAAAGGCAAATTATTTTTACAAATTTAATGCTAAATAAACACTAAAATAGACAACTTATTAAAAGACTTTAATATTTTAGTTCAATAATTTATATCAATTTATACACCTTTAAATTAAATTTTTTATTTATTTAAAAATGAAAAATACTAAAACTGCTTTTATTACATTCTTTTCTGTGATTCCCGATAATATGGGATCTTCGACAGTAGTAAATAGTCGTTTCAAAAGCTGGCCTTCAAAAAAAAAACTATTTCAATTATCTCATATTAAAAAAATTAATAATAAAAATACAAAAACTATTTTTATAAAAAAAGAAAAACCTTTAAACAAAATATTTTCATTACCAGAGCTGATATTTTCAGTTTTTTTATACTTAAAAAGTTCAAAAAATAAAATAATTGTTATTGAAGGTGCAAGTTGGATTTTTTATAGTTTTTTAGTCTTTTTCTTATTAAAATTAATATTTATAAAATCAAAAATTATTTATATTTCTCACTCAATAGAATCTGAAATAAGAAAAAAATTTTCTAATACATTTATCTATCTACTAACAAAATATCTAGAAGGATTAATGTTTAAATACGTTGATATCTCTACTTCAGTTTCTAAATATGAAAAAAGCAAAATTAAAAAACTCTATAATGTAAATACAATTCTTTATCCGAATGCAATAAACATCGATTATAAAGTTGGGATAAAAAAAATAACTAAAGATTATATATTATATTCAGGTTCATATTTATATAGACCAAATAAAAATGCTATAGATTATTTAAATAATAATATAATGCCAATTTTATTAACTAAACATCCAAAAATTAAACTTTTACTTACAGGCGGTGGTTTAAAAAAAAAATATCCATGGGTAATTAATAAAAATATTATTCCAAAAAAAGAACTTTATAATTTAATTTATCATTCTAAATGTTTATGTGTCCCTTTAAAATTTGGATCTGGAACAAGAATAAAAATAATTGAAGCTTTATCTATTGGTGCAATTGTAATTTCCTCTTCAAAAGGTATTGAGGGAATAGAGTTAAATAAAAAAAATCCACCCTTTGTTTTAAAAAATAATAAAAAATTTATAAATACTATTGATAATGTAATTAAGAATAATAGATCTATAAAAAAAAAATCAATTATTGCAAAAAATTTTTATTTAAAAAAATATTCAATGAGAAAAATTACAAATAATTTCCTAAAAAATTGTCTTTAATATTTTTTTTAAAAGTTGAATAGGTAAAAGAAAATAAAATCTCGCGTATATTATAAATAATTTTAGATTCATATCTCTAATTCTAAAAATTTTAAAAAGTAAATAATAATATGATCCCACTGCATATAATATAGATAAATTATTTTTTTTTAAAAACTTTTTAAAAAAGTTGTTATTTTTTTTCCAACTTTCAATTTGCCATGCTCTATTCTCGCTAAAATCCTTAAATTTATTTTCAATTTTTTTAACTTTTATTTTTTTATATAAATTTTGTAAATTCATTCCTAAAGCTTCTCCTGCAGCAATATAAAAATTATCAATCACTCCCCAATTATATTGCTTGTAGTCATTTAACAATTTTAAAAATAATTTTGCTTTCTTTTTAGTTAACTTGAATGCTATAAAATCAATTCCGTAATGTGGAGTAAAACTACTTATTACTTCGCCATTTTTAATAAGAGTGTTGGGATAAATAAATCCCATATAGTCTTTTGTTTCTACCAGTTTTAAAATATTAATTATTTTTTTAGATATTAAAATATCTGCATTAGAAAAAATGAAATAATCAAAATCTTTTTTTATATAATAATTGAGAGAATTTTTCAGCATTATTGAATTTGAATATTTTGAATTTTTAGGTAGTAATTTTTTTGGATGATTAAAAAATTTTTTTTTAATTTTTTTTTTTTTTAAAAAATTTTTTACGCCATAATCGTCAAATTGAGTAATACTGAAGGTAATATCTGCATCAAATTTTTTTACATTATCCAAAAATCTGCTTTGTACCTTGTCATTAAATTTAGATTTATTTAGTGGTCTAAAAGATACTTGCCAAAGAATTTTCATTTTTGATCTTATTTATATATAGATTATATTTTATTGATAAATTAAAAGTAAAGAAAATGAAAATATTAAATTATTTAAATGTTTCAGAGTTAATAAATGAAATAAAAAAAAATAATTTGTCTGCAAATATCATATTTATTTCTTCATTAATGCTGCCTTTTTCTTTTTTTTTAGGACCAGCTACAATGGAACCACTTATTTTTTTAATTTGTATTAGTTATCTGCACATCATCATATCAAAAAAAGAAAAAATTCCATTTAACACTATAATTATTTTTTTTTTAAGTTTTTATATTTTTTTAGTTTTCTCTTCCTTGTTATCAAATTCTATATTAATCTCTTTAAAGTCTTCTTTGTTATCAATAAGATTTTTTGTTTTAACTTTTGCAATTATATATATTTCAAAAAAATCAAATCTTTTTTTAAAATTTTTTTTTATTTCAGTTTTTTTATGTGTGAGCTTAATGTTTATAAGTGGATTAGTGCAATTTTTTTTCGACAAAAATTACTACATTGTTAAATTATTAACTAATACTCTTCCTGCAAAAAAAACTGTTGTAACAGGTTTTTTTCTAGAAGAAAAAAAACTTGGAAGTTATTTAGCAAGATTTTCTCCTTTAGTTATTGGACTATATTTTTTTATTTCGGGTGAAAAAATGAAAAAGAAAATTAATAATTCAATACTCTATTTTTCGCCATTATTCCTTATGGGTTTTTTTACAGGTGAAAGAGTTGCTATGTTTTATTTTTTAATCACTTTATTTTGTTTATTTGTTTTAGCAATCAAAGATAATAAAAAAAATATTTATAAATTATCATTAATTTTTACTATTCCGTTTCTTTTATTTTTTTTTGAAATAAACGAATTTAATTTAAAAGTAAAAAATTCGTATAATCAAATAGTTGATGAAAAAAAAATAAATTATTTTTCAAATAAACACGAAGCTTTTGCTTTAACTAGTATTAAATTGTTTAAAGAAAATCCTATTATTGGTGTTGGTCCAAATAATTATCGAAGAGAATGTAGTACTATAAAATTAAATTATATCGAAAATAATTGTTCTACCCACCCACACAATATTTTTTTTCAGTTGCTCGCTGAAACAGGTATTTTAGGTATTTTTTACTATTTAATTATAAATTTATTTATTTTTCACAAAATTATAAAATTTTTGTTTGCAAAAAAAGATAGTGAATTGGAATTATTCCTGCTTTTACCTATATTTTATTATGTAAATCCATTTTTTCCATCAGGTAACTTTTTTAATAACTGGTACACTGCAATAGGTTTAATTTCTTTGCCTTTTTACATATATCTTACTAATAAAAAATACAGTGCAAAATAAAAAATTATTAACTAATGCATCATTTTTATCCTTACCGGGTATTTTAGCAATTTTCATTTCTCTTGTTTCTATTCCAATACACTTGAAAACTGCTGGGGCTGAAAATTATGGAAATTACATAATTTTTCATTTCCTTTTAACTTTAGGAACACTACTAAATTTTGGTATAGGCAAATCTATTGTTATCAGCATAAATAATTTTCCAAAAAAAAGTAAAAGTGTTTCTTATTACGGAATAAAGTATACATTGGCTTTAAGTATAATTTTTTCAATATTATTTATTTTTTTATCAAAGATAGAAACTTTCACTTTTATTAATTCTATATTTGGTAAATCAATTATTTTAACTTACTTTTTTATCGGAATATTAGTTACCTTATTTTATTTAAGCTTAGAAGGAATTTTACAAGGAAATCAAAAATTTAAATTATTAAGTTTTTATAATTTTATATTTTATAGTTTATCGATGTCTATACCATCTCTATCTTTAATTTATTTTAAAAATAGCAGCCTAGAAAATTTAATACTTTTGACTGTTGTAATAAAATTATCTGTAATT
>MPMF02158821.1_pt1 | contig 10605 bp, 6 predicted proteins | sample 1617271 | NCBI WGS metagenome assembly MPMF02 (sample SAMN05944812, study PRJNA350692) | marine metagenome | biome: marine; feature: ODZ; material: water; isolation source: 120 m water sample prefiltered with 30 um filter, filtered on to 0.2 um... | place: Pacific Ocean | collected 2012-04-09... | reverse complement strand
TCCACAGCGAAGTTGGTGGAAAAGCTTGATCTAGTCGTCAGTGTTGATACAGCAATGGTGCATCTTGCAGGGAATTTGGGTGTACCATGCATTTTGTTGCTTAACTATCTCTATGACTGGCGCTGGCTAAACAATGGCAAGCTTATTCCCTGGTATCCAAGTTTAAAGGTTTTGCGCACTCAAAAGGAGGCATGCTGGGATGATTTGTTCTTGCAATTAGACTCACTAATCGGAGAGTTCTTGAAGTGAAAATTCTTCTTGTAAATCACGAAGATGCAGGTGAATGGGGTGGTGGTGATGGTGTGCAAATGCGAGAAACTGCTAAAGGGTTAAGACAAAGAGGGCACAATGTAGAGCTAGTTAATGCTGACCAGCCGGATGTCTCAGGATTCGATTTGGTTCACATATTTAACTGCAGAGTTCAAGAATCTTTTTACCTACAAATGCAATCGTGCCTTCAAGCTGGAGTTCCAGTGGTGGTTTCTCCTATTTGGATATCGATAGGTAGAGCACTCTGGGGTAGCCGTGCAAGCAACGCGATATTCAAACAGGCTGTAGAAAGTGGAAATGATTCAATAGAAGGATTGCTAACTCAACTAAAAGAAAGAAGACTAGCTGTTGAGCTTAGCGATGGTGAATGCATAGAAGCTCACGGACATCAACCTGAAAGTCAGAAATCATTCAGAATCGTTGGTAATCTGCTAAACCAGAGTAATGGATTATTGCCAAATAGCTGGCTTGAATTGAAAGCAATTCAGAGCGATTTGCAATGGCGTGGCAATACATTCGAAGTCGCCAATTACGGTGTTGATCCAAAACTATTTCTTGATGCTAATCCAGAAATATTTAGAGAAGTGACAGGCATAAATGAACCCTTTGTGCTTCAGGCCGGCAGAATAGAACCAGGAAAAAATCAAGCAATGCTCTGTTGGGCAATGCGTGAAGTCAACCTACCAATTGTGCTAATTGGTGGGAGCAGGCATTGGCCGAGCTATGCTGAACTATGTAAGCAAATTATTGGTGATAGGTTAATAATAATCGACCACCTAACTCAACCTCTTCTTGCATCAGCCTACGCCGCTGCAGGCGTACATGTATTGCCAAGCTGGATGGAGACCTGCGGGTTGGTTACACTAGAAGCTGCTTTATCAGGGACACCCGTAGTAGGAAGTAACTTCGGACATGAACTTGAATATCTAAAAAATGATGCTTGGTACTGTGATCCTGGAGATCCAGAAAGTGTACGCAATGCTGTTTTAGCAGCATGGGAGGAAGGAAAGCAAGGGAAAAGAGCCAGTAAACTAAAAAATAGAGTTCTATGTGATTACAACTGGGAAAACACAACAAGTTCAACAGAATTTCTTTACCAAAGAGTGCTTAGCGAAAACGCTTGACACCATCAAGTTGCTTGATAAATAAGTCACTAAGTAGACTGATGACTGGTCTAGAGCGAAGTTTAATGTTTGCAGAAACACTCATTCCACTTTGCAGATTCAGCTCGGCATCTCCTGATAATACAGACTGCTCTTGTAAGGATATTTTAGCAGGAAAACGATAGGCATTGGCTTCATTATCTGGACCCAAAACATCAGAACCTATACTTTCAAGAGTCCCATTTATATAGCCAAACTCTCCTGCTGGAAAGGAATCTACCGAAACCGAAACAGGCATGCCGACTTTTACAAACCCAATATCAGAATTACTGATTACAACGCTAGCCTGCAATCGATTATCGGGTACAAGCGTGAGCACTTCCTGGTCAGCATTTATCACTGAAAACTTGGTTATTTTAGAATCAAAAACTCTACCTTTAATTGGTGCTCTGACAGTACGATAATCTATCTGCTCACGTGATTGAATAATCTCTGCATTTAATGAAAGCAACTTACGATTAACCTGATTGAGTTGAGCTGCTGCCTGACCAATTACGCGAGTTCTCTCTTCCTGTAAAGATGCTAGATGCGCTCTTGACTCCTGTACTCGATTGAGTTTAGTCAAATAATCATTTCTACCAATACCTCCAGCCTCATACAAAGGTTTCAAGTCAGATGCAATCAGCTCTAGAAGCCTTAGTGTCTCTTGGTTACTACGAAGGCGAGCTGCTATCTGCTTAAGCTGCGATCGCAATTGCTGCGACTGCTGACGAGAGGTGATCAACTGATTAAGTAATTGTTGATCTTGAACTTCTGGTAGGGGTGGTTCTGGACCAAACTTTGAAGGATCACCATCACTGCTCAAAACTGCCTTGAGTGAACTGGCTTGTAACTTCAATAATTTGTAGGTGGCTTCCAGAGCCTGCCTCCGACTGGCTAAACCTTTGGCTTCAATAGAAAAAAGTGCTTCGCCTGCTTCAACAAGCTTACCCTCCTTTACAAAAACCTCACTGACAACACCTCCGCTAGGTGAATCAACCTCGCGCACACTTCCTGAGGGTTCTAGGCGTCCGCGGACTGCAATACTCTGATCAATCCTCGCGGTAAAAGACCAAAGCAGAGTAAGTGAAAATAAGGATGAACTAATCCAAATAATTGCTGACGACCAGTGACGACCTTGATTGACATGTTGAGAGCTACCTTCCCAAAATTCGAGTGTTGTAGGTAATTGAGTCTTTTCAGTTTCTGAGTGTAATGAAGAATTATCGTCAACCTGATCGGTTTCAGCTGGATTCTTCTTGATATTCTTATCAGCCAAGATCGGCCTCCTGCTGTGAATGAAGGGCAAAATAACGGCCTTTTAATTCTAACAGTTCCTTATGGCTACCTTGTTCTACAAGCGATCCATCATCCATCATCAGGATTGTGTCTGCCGATCTAATTGTAGTAAGTCGATGGGTTATAAAAAAGACTGTAGAGCCATCGAAAGCTTTCTTTAAATTCAAACAAAGCTGACGCTCTGTGAGATAGTCAAGTGCACTTGTAGCTTCATCAAGAATCAAAAGAGAAGGCCGCTGAAGTACTGCCCTGGCGATAGCGAGGCGTTGACGTTGACCCCCTGAAAGACTCCCTCCACGCTCTCCTACACGAGTTGCATATCCATTTGGAAGTTCCATTATGAAATCATGGGCACAAGCGACACGTGCTGCTGAAATCATTTCTTCACTAGTAGCATCAGGTACTGTAAGAGTGATGTTGTCACGAACACTACCATCGAAAAGAAGGCTATCCTGAGGCACTATGCCAATCTGTGCTCTTACTGAACCAAGTTGAAGCTTGGCAATATCAAAATCATCGATAAGGATTCGTCCTTTTTCAAGCTGATAAAGACGAGGCAATAATTTCATTATTGTACTTTTACCACTTCCACTTCTACCTACAATGCCAACAAAAGATCCCGCAGGAACTTTAAATGAAACATTCTTAACAACCATTGGGGTTGATTCGCTAAAGCGAAAGTCAACTCCCTGAAAACAAACATCTCCCAAGACTTGTGGAAGAGGCAATTGGTCTGTTTCCTTGAACGTACTGACTTCACCACCTTTCTGCCTCTCTTTATCTCCTGGCGCAAGATTGACTAATTCCGCCTCCGTAGTTGCGTCTACTACGTCACTTAGTCGCTCTATGGAAAGAGCAACACCCTGAAAATTTTGCCAACTCGTTGCCAGGTTAAGAAGCGGACCTACAACGTAACCTGAAATCATACGAAAAGCAATTAACTGTCCAATAGTCAAGTCTCCCTTGATGACTAAATATGCGCCAACCCATAAAGTAAGAAGACCAGTAAGCTGATTTAAAAACGAACCTACTGTTCCTGCAGATACACCAATAAGCAATGTTCGAAAGTTTTCTGCCATATAATCAGAAAAGCTTTTCTGCCAACGCCAGCGAATAGTATTTTCTGCATTCTGAGCCTTAATAGTTTGAATACCATTAAGTGATTCGATCAAAAGGCTCTGAGTCTTAGCATTCTTTATTGCTGCTTTGCGCAACTGATTACGAATAAAAGGAGATGCGACCAAAGTTAAGCCAAGAAAAAGAGGTACGACTCCAAGGCTGACAGCCGTAAGAACACCACTATAAGCAAACATAACCCCAATATAAATTACCGAAAATACACTATCAAGTAGTAATGTAATGGCACTCCCAGTAAGGAAATTACGAATATTGCCCAACTCTGCTATTCTCGTTTGAAGTTCTCCAACAGGCCGCTTATCGAAGTAACCTAAAGGTAGCCTAAAAAGATGCTGAATTACTTCTCCACCAAGAGTTATATCCATTCGATTAGTCGTATCTGAAAAAAGATAAGAGCGAACTGCAGATAGCAAACCCTGAAATAGAGCTACACCCAACAATAACAAGCCGAGAGTATATAGTGTATCTAGATTTTGCTGGCCTATAACTTTATCGAAGATCTGCTGAAAAACAAGAGGCTGAGCCAAATTAAGCAATTGTAGTACCAAGGAAACCAAAACTACTTCTAATAGGCTACGTCGATAATGCTTAATCTGAGGCATAAACCATGAGAATCCAAGCTTGCGATGCTGAGTTTCTCGTCCTGGAGTAAGAGTAAGAATACTCGCACCTTTTTGCCCTTGGGTTAAAGTATTTACATCAAGCCTAACCATTCCATATTCAGGCAAGACTGCACGTACTTTTCCCTTACTAATGTCATATAACATTGCTGGCTGATCTTCTACCAAAGCAAAGCAAGGAAAAGGAAGCCTTGAGAAATGAGCTTCCTCGATATTAGTCAAGGTTCCCGTAAAACCCATCAGAGTAGACAAGTTTCCCAAGGTCTGTAAGCTCACTACATGATCCCCAATATGATCTCGACATGCTCTCTCTAGGATGTCTCTTCGAAAAGACGCGTTGTAATACCGAGCCAACATTTCTAGGCAAGCTAATGCTTGTTGCTGAGCCCCAACTCCAGTTACTACAGGTATGGTCCGTCCACGAAAGCTCTTGCGGGTTTCCTGAGCTCCCGATACAGCATTATCATTTTCACCATTATTCATTGCCACTTGTTCCCCCTCTGGCGGTGGAACCGCAAGATCCGAATAACGGTCCTGTGACCAAAGGTCAACAACACCTTTCTCAAGAAGTTTAGGTGGGGCTTCTAGTGAGGGGTTGAGTTCTATCTTCCAAAGTTTCTCGTCAACACGTAACAGTCTTAATGGTTCGCCAGGCGGAATAGAAGCAAGTAGATCCGCATCCACCTCTTTGCCTATTTCAACTTGCTGGCCAGATGGCTGACTATTCCAAAGCCAAATGGCTTCATCATCTGGCAATCGACGCAAATTCCTTGCTGGAATAACCTTTAAACCTGGCAAAAGTCTGCGCAAGACTTCCCGCTCCATCGGCTCTGCGTGAGGCCGTTTACGCAATGCTAATGAAAGGCAGTCAATCAGCTCTGAAGGTGAGTCATTACCATCTAGCCACTGAGCAAAAGATTCGCTATCGCGCTCTAATTCATAAAAAGTCTCTGCACTAAAACCTATGAGTTTTAAATTAGTAGATGCCGTAAGCCATTCACAAGGACTACGACGCACCAATCCAGACCAGCCAACAAGGTCTCCTGGTTTTGAAAGCGCTAACGTTACAGGCCTGCGTAGACCGGGGTCTTCATGCAGAAGACGGCCCTTACCTTCGACGACGCAAAAACAATGATCCGGCATCCGGTCCGGCAGCAAAAGTTCATTACCTACTGGACACACAAACGGGCGAGATCGTTGCGCAAGCCATGCCAATCGATCTGAATCTAAACCCCTGAAGGGTAAAAAGCGGGCCAATAGGTCCTGTAAAGACAACGTATCTGTCATGATTTTTGCTCTTCTCCGGGTTTAGAAAGTTGGTGATAATGCAATGGATCTATAATGTCGCCTTTAAGTAAACGTTTTACACGATCATCTAAGAACTCATTCATCTGCTCATCCAAAAGAGTCTGACGCATAGGATCGTCTAAACGTGCCGGAGTTAGCTGTTCTAGGCGCATAATAAAATGCCACTCTCCTAGGTGTTCTGGAGGCTTTACTTCACCAGGCTTTAGACTTCTTAGCCAATCTGAAATCACAGGAGGATAAATTGAGCCAATAGGCATTGGGCCAAGGACACCCTTGTATTGGGCCTCAGGGCCCTGGCCAAATTGACTGGAAGCATCAGGAAAAGTGATCTCACCTTCCATAATTCTCAAATACAACTCTCGTGCCAATCCTCTTTCTTTAACACGCAACATAGAGTAAATAACTTTATCTCGCTTGCCATGCGAACGAAGAAAGACATCCTCCAAGCCTGGTCCATAATGTTGTTTGGCATATAGTTTTAATGCCAGACAACAGCGAACTTTTAGATCCATATCAGCTTCCAACCAATTTCGTGCCTGAATATACTCAGCACGAGATTGACCTCCCAATATAACCTTTTCCTCTTCTATTAGCTCACTCTCGCTGCAATCAACTAAATCAGCAATAGCCTCCTCCTGCTGGCCTCGCAACAACACAGGAAGCAATTCTAAGCGGTGTATCAAATTCGTCAGTTCAGAAGCGGCAAATTGATTAAGTAGTTCCCTCATCGCACTATTGTCTCCTCTGACAATGCCTTCAAGTCAAGCAAAAATAGCTCATCGAAAGCAGAGCGAAGCTGTTTAATAACAGATCTCCAGTCTGCTGATCTTTTCTGGCGAAATAGTCGCATTGACGGATACCAATTACTAAAGCTAGTGAATTGCATCCAGCGATAGTCAGGCGTGTATGGTAGCAATACCCAGGTAGGTTTGTTCAATGCTGCCGCCAGATGGGCAACGGCAGTATCAACAGTAATCACAAGATCTAGCTGCTGAATTACATGAGCTGTATCCGAAAAATCCTTCAGTAGCCCACTCCAATCAAACAAACGGTCGCGACCATTCCAAGGATCCAATTGAGAGGCATCTACTCCAACCTGCAAGCTATGAAGCTCTATCAAGTCCAAATCTATTAGATCAATTAACGATGGCATTAGAAGTTCGAGTGGGCAGGTTTTCTGGCGATACATAGACTTATTTAGAGGATTAGTCGCCCAAACCAAACCAACTGCTAGGCCACCCGGTGGTTCCAAAATATGCAAATGTTCAGGCGTCTGCTCAGGAGCAGTCAAGTATGGAGTAATCGCTGGTACAGTGTGCAAATCAGTTCCGAATAGGCGTGGCAAACTCAACAAGGGAATATTAGGACGCTGATCATGTTCCCTTGAGGGAGGTAAGTGAATTGAGACAGAATGGCCAAGGCCAAGCCAATCCCTACACAAAGTAAAAAGGGATTGGTGGTTAAAAACCAGAAATTGAAAGCGGACTTCTCGAGCCTGGAGCAATAGAAGATAACGACTAAATTGTATTACATCGCCAATACCCTGTTCCGCCCAAACGACAAGCTCTGGGCCTTCCGGTTGTGGTAAATCGGCCAATTTATAGACTCGGTCACCTCCAGTAGGAGGTTTAACTTCATCATAATCGCGAGTCGCAAATCTGGCTTCATAGTAATACCAACCGAGCTTATAATCGCCGGTAAATAGCCATAATAAGCTGAGATTCCAAAGTGCATTGGCCAAACTTTTCGCATAGCCACCTTGTCTTAAAAGAAGTTTAAGACAACGTTGATATAAGAGATTGGTGTTAAGTGGTATAGTTTTTAAATCCATATCTATTGCAATAGAGTGGCTAAAACAGCTCTCAGCGAGATCAAGTCTTTGCTTCATATACCAAACCAAGCCAAGATTACACCAAACATCTGACACGGTAGGATCCAACCGGATACTTATTTTAAGTACTAATAATGCGCGATCAAGTTCATCACCCAAATGTAGCAATGTCTTGCCAAAATTATGCCAAATACTAGCCAAATGAGACTCAATTCCCAGCGCCAGCCGATAGTGCAAGATTGCAGTATGAGGGTCATCATCGGCAATCAAGTTGCCAATGTTGTAATGAGCATCAAAGCGCAAGGGATTTAGCAAAAGAGCTCGGCGATAAGATCGCAAAGCCAGCTCTGACTGACCCGGTAGCTGCTTAGCCACCATGCCCAGAAGAACAAGATAGTTAACATCTTCAACTAGTTGTAAATCTTCTTGTTGTAACACATTTAGAGCAATTTTGTACTGTGCCAAGTGGTAGTGAGCAAAGCCCAAAACAAGCAGCCAGGTTATTGTTTGTTGATTTGAACGAACTATTGGCAAAGAAGCAGCAATGGCTGCTTCAGCATTTGAGGGGTCTACAGAAAGCAGGTCCAACCATTTCTGCGCTTCGTTGCTTATGGGGGCTCTCATAGGATCGCTAAACTGAAGCAAATGACATCATTGACTGGCCAAAAGGCTAAGACTACGTTGATGGCAATGCGGCGGGCAGCTATCGAGGCTCACCAGCAAAACGATCTTTGCACTGCCGAAAGCCTTTACCGTCAGCTTTTAGGCTGTGGCAGTCAAGAAAGTGGTGACTGGGCAAACCTTGGAGCGATTCTACGAAGCGATGGTCGTCTTGATGAAGCAATTGCCATCTATGAACAGGGACTGGGAAAGTGGGGAAAAGATCCCATTCTCTGCCTGAATGCTAGCAACGCTTTTCGTGATGCAGGCTCACTGCACAAAAGTGAACAAACTTTAGAACGATGCCTGGAAGAATTCCCAGGATCTCTTCCACTAAGGCACAGCCTGGCAAAAACATGGATTAGTGCTGGTCGTCATGAAGATGCCGTAAAAATGCTGGAAAGTCTTGCTGAAGAAGATAATAGTATTCATGCAATTTGGGCTGACTTAGGAATAGCCAATAGTCATCTAAAACAGGGAGAGAAAGCACTTATCTCATTCCAAAAGGCGCTAAAGATTGATCCTAATCATTGTAGGACACGTGCTAACTGTATTACATTGATGACGGATCAGCGAAGACTTGAAGATGCTCAATTGATATTGAACCAAACGCCTGGAGATTTGTGTGACAATTTAGAAGTCAAAACAGCAAAGGCAAACTTATTAATTGCCAAGCAAGAAATGGTAGAAGCTGCGATACTCCTGCATCAACTATGTATGGATGAACCTGAATCTACGCAACACTGGCTGAACCTAGGTGCAAGTCTGCGAGGATTAAAACGCTCATTTTTAGCTTCGAAGATAATAAGAAAGGGCATCTCAATACATCCAGAAGATGAGGGCTTGCAGAACGCATTATTACAAAGCCTTGCTGAACAAGGGTACATCATCTCCGCAAGGAGACTGTTGAATCAAATGAATAAAGAATCGATTAACAAAAAGAGCAACCTGGTATTTAACCTACAATTTCTGTCAGTAAGCACAGGGTTACTAAAAGATTCAGAACTCATGAAACTTGCGCAAGAATGGGAACGAACACAAAATTATGCTGGTTGCAAAACTCTATGGAAGGACTATTGCCTAGAGCCATGGAGTAAGCGAAGACTACGAATCGGCTATCTCTCGTCAGATTATTGCAATCATCCAGTCAGTCGATTCATACTTCCTGTGTTAGAGAACCACGACAGAAACACCGTCGAGATATGGGGGCTTCACACAGGCCCTTACTGGGATATTGTCAGCGATAAAATAAAGCAAAACTGCGATCATTGGCTAGATCTAAGTTGCTTAAACGATCTACAAGCAGCTCGCGTAATAACTGACCAACGACTAGATGTACTTGTAGAACTCGGTGGATATACAGGAAACAGCCGGCTTGGCATCTGCCTCCATGAGCCTGCTCCAATACAGATGAGCTATCTCGGCTATCCAGGTGCGACTTACCTAAATGCAGTGCCCTGGTGGATAGGAGACGAGTGTCTGTTTCAAGGTTTAAAAGAAGAGTCTAAACAGCATTCACTAGTTAAGATCAATGGTGGCTACATGTGCATGCCATACCAAATTGCAATAGTAGATCCAGAAGACAAGACTGAAGATGCACCATTCCGTTTTGGTTCTTTCAATCATGCGCGCAAGCTAACCAGGAGGACAATTAGTCTCTGGATATCTATTCTTAGACTATGCATAAATTCGGAACTAGTTCTAAAAAGCATCAGCTTCTTAGAACTAGCAGAGATTAAACGTATTAGGGAGCTTTTTATACAAGCCGGAATTAACGAAGATAGAATATTACTACTACCTTGGGCCGAGAATTTTGAACAGCACATCTCCACATATAACAAAATTGATATAGGTCTTGATCCTGTCCCCTACGGTGGTGCTACCACAACTGCCGAGGCACTAGGAATGGGAATACCTGTTGTTTGCCTCCAGGGCGAAGGCATGGTTTGCTCGCTTAGCGCAAGTATTCTGCGTAGCGCTGGCTTGAACGATCTAATCAACAATAGTGAGTATGATTATATAAATTGTGCAGTAAAGTTATATAATCAAGGCAAACGGTCAAGCAAAAGGCGATTGACGTTAGCAGAAGTTGTTACTAACTCACAATTAGGTGATGCACGACGTGTTAGCAGAGGTTTAGAGAGTGCTTTTTATCAATGCCTTAAGCAAGTCCGGGGGTGCTAGATATATTAAGGAGCTCAGAACGTTCTAAATACATTTCTTTAAAGGCAAGTTCTAAATGCTTCATTAGATCTGTTGCATCACCTAAAGGAGACTGACGTAATTTTTCCCGCCAGTGTTGACGGTTGTTTCTAAGCCATGCCAAACGTTGCGGTAG